>ERZ761602.1790-NODE-1790-length-37248-cov-6.199607_pt1 | contig 37248 bp, 28 predicted proteins | sample MGYA00512165_ERZ761602 | MGnify/ENA primary metagenome ERZ761602 (study PRJEB28899, sample SAMN02445085) | bioreactor sludge metagenome | biome: EBPR sludge; isolation source: Thorneside wastewater treatment plant | place: Australia: Brisbane, Thorneside...
CCCCCGTGCCCGAGGAAGGCAAACCCCCGCGCCCGCCCGAAGCCCCCAGGCGGCGCGGCGGCGCCGGCAGCGAAGGCCTCGAGGAGACGCCGCGCTACCAGGACGAGCCCGGCAGCTTCGACGTGGCCCAGGTGGAGCGTTTTCTGTCCCAGCGCCTCGCCGACGCCCGCCAGGCCCTGGCCATGGGTGACCACGAAAGGGCGCGGCGCATCGCCCAGGCCGCCCTGACGCTCATGCCCGAGTCGCGCCTGCGTCCGGATTTCGAGGACGTTCTGCTCCAGGCCCGCAGCCAGGGCCAGTCCGCCACCCTCATTGCCGGTACCATGAGCCTTGAACCCGACGCCCTGCACTATGCCCGGCGCGAGCGTGGCGCCGGCTTCGTGACCCCCCTGTCGATCAAGTGCTACCTCAAGAACGTATCGGCCCAGGTCGTCAAACTCTGGCTCGGCGATGGCCCGGGCAAGGAGAGCATCGTCGAACTCAACGTGCGCTACGAGCAACTCGACTACCAGGGCAACTCACTGGCAACGGAGGGCCGGGTGCTTCTGCCCGTGGCCGCCCAGGGCACGCTTGTCCTTCAGCCCAACGACAGCTACGAACTCAGCGTCGAGCTGACGGGCCTCAATTCCCTCGATGTGGACGGGCCCGTCAAGTACACCCTGGGCCAGGTGACGGCCCGCGCGGCTTTGCGCGTCTATGGCGCCAAGGACGCGGAGGACAAGCCCATTATCCTGCGACCTATCGCCTTCCCGGCCCGCAGCGTCAAGGTCTTCCCCGCCGACTTTGACCTGACCTCCGCCCAGGACAGGCCCATCCAGGCCATCAGCGAGGCCATCTCCAAGAACCGGCCCCAGGACCTGTTCCTGGCTTCCCAGTTGGTCGAGAAGAAGCAGGTCCGCGTGGTGGGCGATCTCCTCCTTGGCGAAGACCTTGAGACCTGCGGCCTTGGCCTCCAACGCGCACGCCTGCGCGCCATGGCAAGCTTGACGGGCGTGGGCGCCACGTTCGACTCCAAGAAGTGGAAAGCCTGGTGGGCCGAGAACAAGTTCAAGTACTGACGCCGCGGCGTCGTTTCCAGGCTTGCCGGGCAGAGACTCTCACTCCGCCGGCCCGCGCGGGCTGTGGCGCCTGCTGAAAGCACCTGTCTCAGCAGGCAGCTAGACGCCGCCGATTCCTCTCAAGTGCCGCCCAAACTTAGACGATAAAGCATCGCCTCCTGGAGACGATGCCATGCCTCTTCCGCGCAACTTCAGCCTCAACGCCGACGAACGCGCCCGGCTGGGTACCCAACTTCTGCGCCTGGCCAACCGCTACGACCGCGCCCTGGAAGAGCGGCTTGCGCCCTGGCATCTCGCCCCCACCCACTACGAAATCCTCAAGCTGCTCTATGCCGCGCCCGATTACTCGGCACGACACAGCGCCATCGCAGCACAACTCGGCATCACCCTGCCGAGCGTGACGGTGGCCATACGCAAACTCACGGGCCTTGGGCTCATGGGTCAGCGTCGCGGCGAAGACCGCCGCGAACGCATCGCCACCCTGAGCGTAAAAGGCGCGGAAATGCTGGCCCACCTTTACGACGCGCACGAGGGTTTCGCCGAAGAAGTTTTCAGCCTGCTGGGCGACAAGGAAGCCAAGGTCATTGACCGCCAGATCACGGCCCTTTTGGCCCGTCTAACCGCCCTCGAAGACACCCGCCATGGCAAGACATCTTCGCATCAGGCCGCCAGCGCCGCCTGAAGCCGGCTTCTAAGCAGTTCCTCCGCCCCCCTGGCCCTTGCCGGAATCAGGGAACGCAAGAGAAGCGCCGATTGCTCTACCCGGGCCTGCCGCCGGGCGGGCTCAAGCTCGGGCAGCTGCTCACCCAGCAGCCGCGCTTCTTGTTCCACCAGTTCGCGTTCTTCCTCAGCGAGCGCCTGATCGGCCTCCGGCGGACAGAGCGAGTTCAGCACTTCCCTCAGCTCAGCCAGATTCGCGGGCTGCAGCGTCTCCAGTGCGGCGTCCACCTGGGCCCGCGCCTGCCCGCGCAGCACTTCGCGCTGTTGCAGGTAGCGGTTGAGCTCCCGCGCGGCGGCCAGCCCGGCAGATACGCTGACCAGAGGGCGGGCCTTGGAGTCGTAGCGGGCATCAGGATTCTGTGCCAGCAACCGCGCCTCTGACTCACGGCAGCGCAGCGAGACAAACACCGTTCGCTCGCAAGCCGCCAGGGCTCGTTCGAGGGCCTGGCCGCCCAGCTTCAGGTAGATGCGAACAACGGCCTCGTTGATGAGGTGCAGGCGCTCGCAGTATTCGCGCACCCGAGTAGACAAATTGCTCTCCGGCTTCATGGCCTCCTCCTTGGTTGCGCAAAGCCTACTCGCCAAGGCGACAGGCCCCGACACGGGCCAGGCCTGCACCGAAAATAAATTTTCCCCTGAGTACAATGAGACGTGTGCGGCTATGTTCCGCCCCGACCGAATCCTATCCTGCCCCTACGAGGTGATGCATGGCACGCAAGAAGAGCATCAAGCGGCGGCAGGCTCGCAAGCCCGTGCGCCGGGTCACGGCCAAGGCGGCCCGCAAGTCACGACCCCGAACGCCTGTGGTGAAGGCGCGCAGGCCCCAGCCTCAGCACCCGCCCGAAATGCAGCTCATGGGCCAGCTCATGGGCTTCATGGTCAGCCGCGCCATTTCAGCGGCGGCCAAGCTGGGGGTGTCGGACGCATTGGCCAGGGGTCCGCTCTACTACATTGACCTCGCCAAAGCCGTGGGCGCCCAGCAGAAGACGCTGCATCGCATGATGCGAGCGCTGACTTCGGCCGGCGTGTACGCCGAGCCAAAACCCGGCGTCTTCGCGCTCACGCCCATGTCCAACCTTCTGCGGAAGGACGTTCCCGGTTCGCTTCGGGACATGGCCATCATGATCACCACGCCCTCGCACTGGCTGCCCTGGGGCCGCTTTGACGAGGCCGTGGTTCAAGGCATCTCGGTGGCGGAGAGGACGCTGGGGGCCGACTTGTTCAGCTACTACGCCAGCAACCCCGAGGAGGGGCAGATCTTCAACGCGGCCATGACCTCCTTCACCGGCATGACCGGCAACGCCATTGCCAAGGCCTACGACTTCAAGAGCTTTGAGCGCATCGTCGATGTCGGCGGCGGCCACGGCTTGCTGCTGACCACGGTGCTGAAGCACGCGCCGGCGGCCCAAGGCGTGCTGTTTGACCTGCCGCAGGTGGTGAAGGGAGCGGGAGAAGTCCTCGCGCCCGTGAAGGACCGCGTGGAGATTGTCAGCGGCAGCTTCTTCGATTTCGCGCCCGAGGGGGGCGACGCCTACCTGCTCAAGCACATCATCCATGACTGGGATGACGAGCGCTGCGTGAAGATTCTATCGAACATCGCAGGCGCGATGCAGCCCGCGGGGCGGGTGCTGGTCTGCGAGATGATGGTGCCCGCAGAGCCGGGGCCCCACATGTCGCACCTGATGGACCTGAACATGCTGGCTATGACTCCGGGAGGCTGCGAACGCACGGAGCGGCAGTTTGCGGACCTTTTCAAGCAGGCGGGCTTGCGGCTGGCCGGCGTAATGGCTACGCAGAGCCCCGTCAACATCATCGAGGCCGTCAAGGCCTGAGGAGTTTCCATGCTGACACGTATCGTAGCCGCGCTGTGCCTGGTGGCCCTTTCGGCAGGGGCCGGCATCATTTTCGCGGGAGACCCGCCCAAGCCCGGCGAAACCGGCAAACTCACCTTCGTGACGGACGAGGAAAACGTAGTCGCCAGCGAAATCTGGGGCGCCTGGGAGATGGACGCGGATCTGACCACGCGGCTTACGCAGCGCCCGCCGCGCGAAGGCCAGACACTTTCGCTCGATTTCAAGAAGAGCGACAAGCACACCGCGCTCATGACCCGCTTCCTCGAGAAGTTCTTTGCCTCGGGCGAGAAGAAGGCCGACGCACGCCTTGATGAGCTAAAACGCGCCTGCACCCTGATTTACGCCTCGGGTGAACTGGCGGTCATACAGGGCGAGCGCGCCGAGTCGTTTGCCTTCATTCTGGTGAACTACCGCGGCAACCCCTACGTGATCATCCTCGAGAACGAAGACGACCTTGAGAGTTTCACCGTGATGCTGGCCCGCGATCTCAAGGGCGACGGTGATCTGCTGTTTGTGGGCGGCGACTACAACAACCAGAGCTTCACCGCGCTCAAGCGCAAGAAGTAGCAGGGAGTTCGAGATGTTCCGTTTCGCATCGATGATGTTCGCCCTGGCCGCGCTTTTGCTGGTCCAGGGCGACGTGACGGCGTTGCCGTCAACGCCTCACGGGCGCGCGTTCTGGACCCATGATCTTGCTCCGCGGGACTACAAGCTGGGCGAGTGGGGCAAAGTCAGCGTGGTGAAGGACCCCCAGTGCGTGGTGGCCTGCGAATTGCTGGGCCACTGGGTCACGCACAAAGACCTCACCCGACGCCTCATGAAAGAGGCCGAAGTGCCGCCCTACGAGCTGATCTTCAGCGCCGACGCCGAGGCGGCCGCCCGCGTGGTCGCGGCCGTGGAAAAACACTGCCTGTGGCTGGACAAGGAGCGCGGCCAGGAGGTGGGTGACTGGCTGCGCCGCGACGCGCAGACGGCCTTTCTGGCGGGGCGTTGCGAATTGCGCGCCGAGAAGATGAGCGCCCTGAGCGACTTCCTGCTCGTCTCCAGCAGTGGAACGCCGCACCTGATCCTGCTGATGGACGGCCAGATCCAGAGCTGCAACGTGATGCTGGCCCGCGACGCGACCGGAGACACCGACTTGCTGTTCATGGGCGACGACACCAACACCGGCAGCTTCCGCACGTTTGAACGCAAGAAGTAGTAACCCCGCCTGCGCGCGGGACCCTGTTGCAGCGGACGGGTTCAGCGGGTGCGGATGCCCGAGAGGCCTTCGCCGCCGGCAAAGGGCGTCTGCCAGCCGCTTTCACGCAACACGACCTGAACGAGCTTGCCGTCCCGCACCACTTCCAGGGTCAGTGTCTGTCGCTTCGCAGCCTCCCGGCGCAAGGCGCGGAGGTCCTGTGATTCCTCCAGGGCCTGACCATCGAAGGCCGTGATGACATCGCCGACACGCAGGCCCGCCCGGTAATAGATGCCCAGCGCGTCGTACCTGCTGACGCGAAGGGCATGGGCCGGCTTGGGCTCAAACTTCACCGGGCCCGAGGCCGGCAACCTCACCGCCATCATGCCGCGTCCGCCGACAGAAATGAGGTAGTCCCCCTCCGGCAATTGGCGCGCCACGCAGGTGCCGTCTTCCAGCTTGATCATGGTGGTCCAGCCGTCTCCACGACTGAGTGTCATGTCCAGGCGGCCCAGGGGAGCGTCCGGAATCACCACGAGATCGTGGAGGCTTGGCAACTCCAGGGTTTCCTCGACGCCGGATGTCGTGATCTGAATGGCCTTGGACGCCAGAACGACACCTCCGCTCGGCCCCACTCCGATGCGCTTGTATAGATACAGCGTCGCGGGGCCCGTCGGCACGCCGCGAAACTGTGTCACGGCCTGCAAAGGGGATCGGCCGGGCGCCGTCGGCGCAGATGCCGGACGCTCCTGGAAGTGGGACAGGCCCATTTCGCGTACCGTTGCGGCCCCTTCGGGGACCACAGAAACCACCACGTTGACGACGGGATCGGCGGGCAGATTACTGATCCTGACGGTCACGTCGCCCACGCCCCCAAAGCGGATGTCCGTCTCCTTCTCGCTGAAGGCCACGCGTTTGAACACGGTGCCCCATTGCCGATGGGTGGCGCGTATCGACAGGGTGGATTCCTCAGCGGGAACGAATGCCTCATGGAGCAGCAGCTCCGGCTCTGGCCGTCTGATCCAGTACTCGCCCGCACCCATGGGCGCGAAGAGCGAGAAGTCGCCCAGGTGCACATCAGGGCGGTCCAACGCCATCATCACGCTGGCCCCTTCCACCGGCTTGCCCTCCGGCGAGAACAGGCGCACGACCATGTGCTCATCGCGCTTCGGTGCCTGCAGCTCAATGGTCAGGTTCTGGGCGTCGCCCGTCACGGCCAGATTCGCACGATGAAGAATGAAGGCCGAATTCACGTGGACCAGCACCAGGTAGTTGCCCTTCTCCGGCGCCTTGAAGAAGTACTCATTGGGGCCCATGCGCTGGCCAGTGCGACCCAGCCGGGAGATCACCAGCAAAGGGGAAGAGACGGATTTCGCGTGCTCCTCCGCGAGCAGGGCGCAACCCACGTCCTGATAGTAGGGATTGGGCTGGATGAAGGTAATCGTCAGGCCCACCGGCCGCTTCAGCACCACCACGACAGCGGGCCCGGGATCGGCCGCATCCAGAGTAAAGGCCGAAGTGCCTTCCGTGCCGGGGTCGTAGGGCAGACGGGCTGTCAACGCTACCTTGCCTGCGGGCAGGAGGAACTTGCTGCGCTTTGCGCTCCAGACCATGCTTCCGAGGAACAAGGGAGTACCCGACCATGTGAGCGTAAGCTGGGCCGCGGCCGTGTCATCTTCATACTTGACGTCGACGGAGACCTCGACCAGACGCAGGGCCTTGAAGGCAATGTTCCGAGTCGGGGCGTTATAGGTCACGTGAACGTTAGAGCCCGCGACCAGCACGATGCGGGGATCAAGGCATCGAATCTGGTATCTGCTGGCGGAGTGCACCGCGAGGACGAAGTTGCCGGCGTCGTCAGTCGTTGTCTCCGTCGCCGCATCGAACCGGGCCTTGGCCATGGCGGCTGCGTGGTCCATGCGGCGCTCGACGTCCCAGGTGTCCTGCACATGAAGAGGTTCAGGGTCCGGCACATCCGGCAGCGCCCGCAGGCGCAACCCCGCGGCTACCTTACCGTCGTCAAACACCACCGAGCCCGACAGTTCGGAGTCCGGGGCCGGCAAGTCGGCCTTGCCGGGCGGGGGCGATTGAACGGGGGCCGACGCGGCGGCGGGCCCCTCGGGCACCTCGGCCTTGACCTTGGGCCGGTTAACAGAAGACGCCGTGGGCGTCCTGTCATCGACCCTGGTTCCGTCGGCCACTGTAGCGGGCGCGGGCGTTTGGCCTGTTTGCCCCTGCGATGCAAGCCACCAACCCAATCCAATGCCGGCTAGCAGTCCGACCGCAAGTCCGCACAGGGCCAGTGTCCAGTTTCTCACCATAGCGTGCCCACGCTGTATCAAAGAAGAACGAAGGGTACATATTCGCACCGACCCATGACACATATCAAGCGCGAATGGACGGCATGGGCGTGTGAGCGCTGGAAATCTGCGGCCAAGACCTCACGGGCCCCATTGACGGCGGCCTAGACCTCGGCGGCGTGGTGGCGGAAGTCGAAGATGTTGGGAAGGCCCTGTACGGCCTGCACCAGCTTGTCGCCCAGGCGCGCGTATTCGCCCAGCCAGGTCAGCTCCCGCTCCTGCAACTCACCCTCGGGGAAATAGCGCTCCAGCAGCCGCGCCGACGGGGCCGACTCTTTGCTCACCGCCAGGGGTTCACGCTTCACGCGGCCGCGCACGTCCGTCAGGCTCTGGAGCGTCTTCACCTCCAGGCGCGACACCTCCGAAGCCAGGGGCTTTGCCAGCGCGCCCAGGTCCTGCTTGAGCGCGGCAAAGGAAGCCCGCACGCCGCGCTCGGCGGTGTCAAACAGGACTCCCGCCTCGTTCTGGCGCCACTGCAGGCGGCCGCGGAAGGCCAGCAGATCGGCAAACTCGCGCATATCTGAAGACTGCACCAGGGTCATGGAAATGCGCGGGAACAGCGCGGGCATGAAGGTCTGGGTGGCGCGGTGCAGGCCCTTGAGCAGGCCATGATAGGCGATTTCAGCCTGGCCCCCGACATAGGCCAGCGTCGGGAAAACCGCGTTCTGGATCACGGGCCGCAACAGGGCGCTGGGCGAAAAACCCGCGGGGTCGGCTTTGAGGGCCGACAACAGCGCAGACTTGGTCATGGGTGACTCGCTGCCGTCGATTTTCAGCCGCACCCCGCCGTCTGATATGCGGCGGCGCTCGCCCTTGACGTGCCGGAACAAGTTGAGCTGGTTGGTCACCGGCACCCCGGCGCTGAGGCCCTGGGCCTCAAAGCGGTCGGCGGCGCGGCGCAGCAGCAGGCGGTGGGCCTCGCGCTGGTCAATCTCCGCGGCGATGATCCGGCGCCAGGCCGGGTGCTGCACCAGCGCCTTGGGCTCGACCACCAGCAACCCCAGGGGGCCAAGCAGGCGCAGGAGCAGGCGGGAAAACGCCGTGCCGAAGTCGAGGCCGGCCGCGCTGGTCAGCAGGTCTTTGGCCTCGGCCGTCTTTGGGCCCTCGGGCAGCAGGGCCAGCAGCTTGGCCCACTGGTCGTCAAAGGCCGCCGGCAGGGGCAGGTCTCGCACGGGCGTCTTGCCTGCGGCCATGTTGAACCTGAACTTGGCTAGGCGGCCCTCTTGCAGCACGCGAAAGCGGTTGACCTCCTCGACGTCGCTGTCGTCGCTGGCCACCCAGAACAGGGGCACCACGGGCAGGGCCAGCGCGGCTTCCATTTCGGCCGCAAGCCGCACCGCCGTCACGGCCTTGTAAAGTGTGAGCAAAGGCCCGCCGCCCAGGCCTGCCTGTTGACCCGTCAAGACGCAAAGGCTCTGTCGGTCGGCCAGCTTCTTGAGCGAGGCTTGCGCAGCGGGCGGAGGGTTGAAGGGCTCGATGTAGGCTGAAACAAGCTGGGCCGTCAGCGCGCGGTCGTAGCGCGAGCGCCAGGTGCGCCCATGCAGCTTGATGGCGTGGCTGGCCAGGCTCTGGGCCGAGCGGTAGTCCGCAGCGTAGAACGGCTCCAGGCGCGGGAAGTCCGTCAGGTAGCGCTGGCCCAGCTCGTTGCCGCCGCCCAGCTTCTGCTGTTCAAATCCCAGGTAACGCATGGCGCCTTTATAGCGCGGGCCATTGCTTTTCGCTGCCTCGTTCCCCCCACCACAATTGCTTCTATCATCGCGCCATGGCCGAGCTTGAGCTGTCCGTCGTGATTCCCGCCTACAACGAGGAAAAGCGCCTGCCCCGCTTCCTCGATGATGTGCTGCAACGCCTTCAGGGCCGCCGCTTCGAGGTGATCGTCGTCGATGACGGCAGCCAGGACCAGACGCGCCAGGTCGTGCTTTCGCGCTGCTCGGCCCACCCCAACTTGAGACTGATTGCCCTGCAGCGCAACTGCGGCAAGGGGGCCGCCGTCCGCGCGGGCATGCTCGCCGCTCACGGCGCCCTGCGCCTGTTTGCCGACGCCGACGGCGCCACCGCCATCGTAGAACTGGCGCGGCTGGAGCGCGCCATCCAGGCGGGGGCCCAGGTGGCCATTGGCTCGCGCGAGGGTGAAGGCACGGTGGTCACCGCCAGCCGCCTGAGAAGGTTTCTGGGCCGCTGGTTCAACCGGGCTGTGCGCCTGGGCGCCATTTCGGGCATCCGCGACACCCAATGCGGCTTCAAGCTCTTCACGGCCGAGGCCACCCAGCGGCTCTTTGGCATGGCCCGGGAGGACGGCTTTGCCTTTGATGTCGAGGTGCTTTATCTGGGGCGCAAGCTGGGGCTGCGCATCGATGAAGTGCCCGTGAACTGGACGGAGATCGCCGGCAGCAAGGTGCGCCTGTTGCGCGACGGCCTGCGCATGCTGCGCAGCGTGATGCGCATCCGGGCGCGCTGGCGCACGGGCCGCTACGAGGGCCGCGAACGCAAGGCAACACCCGCCACGGAATTGACCCCGGCATGAGGGCACTCGAGATCGGGAGATGAAGTGTGGCGGCGACGGCCAGGCGGTCGAGCTAGACTGCAGGCGCGCATCTCCCAAGCCTATGCAACTCTCCGAATACGAGAACATGCACGCCGTCGAGACCCGCCATTGGTGGTTTCGCGCCCGTTTGGCCGTGGTCACCTCGGTACTGGACCGCTATGTCCCCGTAGGCGGCCGGGGGCTTGATTGCTCCTGCGGCACAGGCATGACGCTCTCGGCGCTGGGACAGCGCCTTCAAATCGGCGCTGACCTTTCGGCTCAAGCCCTGAAGTTTGCCCGCAAGCGCGGCTTGACCAAACTCGTGCAGGCCGACCTCACACGCCTGCCGTTGCAGAGCGCGTGCCTCGATCTGTTGACCTGCCTCGACACACTCGAACACATTGAGAATGACACGGGGGCGCTGGCAGAAGTCTTCCGCGTGCTGCGCCCCGGCGGCTTTGCCCTGTTCACGGTGCCGCAACATCCGGCCCTGTTCAGCGCCCACGACCGCGCGCTGCACCACGTTCGGCGTTATCGATTTGAAGAACTGCGCGCACGTGTGCTTGGTGCGGGCTTCGAAATCGTGCGCCTGACGCCCATCAACTGCGCGCTATTGCCCGTAGTGGCGCTGGCACGCGTGCTCTCGCGCGGCAAGGAAAAAGAAAGCGACACCGACAAACTGCCCATGGCGCCAGTGAACGCCGCGCTGTTTGCCGCGTTTGCGCTGGAGAAATCGCTAGTAGGCTGGAGCGACCTGCCCTTTGGCGTAAGCCTGCTCTGCCTTGCGCAAAAGCCTGCGGCAACCCTCGAACCTGCCTGAGCCAAGCCCGTTGCCGCGCTTCAGCCAGGAATCGGGCAGTGGGAAAATCCGCTGTATCGGGTCCGATTCACTGAACCATTTGGTTAATCAATCCGTTACAATGGCATCGGGAAGAAGTCTGGGTTTGAACGTCGCGCCTTTGGAGCGGCACTTATGGGTATTTCCCGATTGATGCGACTGGCGGCCGTTGCGGGCTTGCTGGCTTCCTTGGCAGCACCCGGCGTTGTTCTGGCCGACGACGAAGAGGATTTCTACAAGGCCATGCGCGAGAAGCAGCGGCGCGAGAAGGCCATCAAAGAAGGCAAAGACCCCGACGCCAAGCCGGAGCCCACCAAGGCCGCCGAGCCCGAGCCGCCCAAGCTGCCGGAAACGGCCAGCGGCTGGATTGCGACCATCAAGCGCCTGTGGGACAGCGAGAAGCCTGAAGAGGTCAAACTCGTCGATGATGCGGTCGAGCGTCTCGTCGTCGCCATCGGCGGCGATGCCACGCTGCGCGCCAAGGTCTCCAAGACCTTCGAAGGCTACAAAGAGAAAGAGGGCGCCAAGCTCGCGGCCGCCAGCCTCAAGGACATCAAGGCCACGCGCGACAGCCTGAGGCGCGTGCTCGTCGAGAACCGGCCCCTGGCGCTGAAGGCCATCATGGATCCGCGCTACACCGAGGCCGACGACTGCAAGCTCCAGCCCGAGGTGGACAAGGCCTGCAAGCCCCTCTTTGATGTCTGGAATGACGCCGTCGGCTACCTGATTGAGAAGAAGCGCGCCGACCTGAGCCGGCCCGCGGCCAGGCTTGACCGTCTGGCGGCTTTGCTGGCCAGGATCGACGAACCCCTTGGCCGCTGGGAAGAAGGAGTCTCCGACGGTAACGCCTTCCTGCGCCAGGCCTGCTCGGCCCTGATCGACATCAAGAAGGAAGAGTACGAAGCCAACAAGGGCGTGCTTTCGGCCAACGAAGCCATTGCCGACGCCGACTGCGACGCTGAAAGCAAGTCGCACGTGCGGGTGCTCAACGATTACCGCATGATGTTGGGCCGCGGCGCTCTGGCCATCAATCTGGCGCTGTACAAGGCCGCCACCAGCCACAGCAAGTATCAGGAGAAGATCGGGCGCATCGGCCACGACATTCCCGGCCACCCCGACGGCGTAACACCCCAGCAGCGCTGCAAGCGCGCGGGCTACGGCGGCAGTGTGGGAGAGAACTGCCTGATGGGCTCCAGGACCGGGGCCGAGGCCGTATGGCAGTGGTATCGTGCCGCCGAGCACCATCGCGCGATGATCGGGAACTGGGTGCACATCGGCGCGGGCCACAGCGGCGTTTACTGGACGCAGAATTTCGGCGGGGGCGCCGGCGGCAGGGGGAACTAGCCGCAAAGTTTACTGGGCCAGGGAGTCCGCAGGCCCCTTGGGCCGGCGGACGCATCACGGGGGCGACCCCAACTCGCGCAACGCCTGGCGTTGCGGCCGCGTTACGCGGCAAGCAAGGGAGCGAAGCATGCACTCCAGATGGTTCAATGTCGCGTTGCCGCTATTGGCGGCAGGGTTGCTGCTGGTGGCCTCGGCCCGCCAAAGCGAGGCCCAGAGCGCCGACGAGATTCTGCGCCGCGCCGGAGAATACCTGGCCAGCCAGGACGCCGAAAAGCGCGCCAAGGGCGCCGAAGCCGCGGCGGAGGTCAACAACAAGAAAGCGCTGGACCTCATCTTGAAGGCCCTGCTGATTGAAAAGGACACGGACACCGCCGTGCGCATGGGCGCCTGCTTTGCCAAGTTCACGGACGCCGAGGCCCTTCAGTCCGCCCGCGATACCGTCACCAAGTGGACAAGGCCTGAGCAGATTTTCCCCGCCTACTACCTGCTCACGGGGCTCGCCCGCGGCCGCACCGAAAGCGGCGACGCCATCATCCGTGATTGCGTGCTGGCCTCCAAGCCCAAGGAATTCAACCTCAAGGCGGCCGGCCTCGAGGCCATCGGGGAGGGGGCGCGCAAGGAACTGGCCCCCGTCATTGCCGAACTATTCTCCACCTGGAACCCCGACTGGGACGAAAAGGGAGTGATCGTGGCCATGTGCGGCATCTTTGCCGCGCCCAAGCTCGTCAACCGCGAGAGCGACAAGAAGGTGCGCGACGATGTCATGCGCGGCCTGATCAACATCCTGAAGAACACCAAAAACGACCGCCTGTCCTATTTCGCGGTCAAAGCGCTGTCGCAGATCACCGGCGAGAAGATGTACCAGGACCCCAAGTTCTGGGAGTGGTGGATCTCCGTGGGCGGCTACAAGGCCGCCGGCGACAACCCCGAGGGCGCCACGACGGCTGAACGCCGCGTGCCCCAGTTCTTCGGCATGGCGACCGTCGGCAAACGCATCGTGTTCTGCATTGACGTCTCGGGCTCCATGCAGCACCCCGCGGCCATGCCTCCCCAGCCCAAGAAGGAAAACCCGCCGCCCAAGAAGGAAGGCCCCACCACAGGCGAGAAGGGCAAGAAGGACGGCGACTCCAAGAAGGACGAAAAGCCCGAACCCGACCCGCCGGATTACTCCAAGGTCAAGACCAAGCTTGACCTGGCAAAGGTCGAGCTCATCTACACGCTGAAGCAGCTCGACCGCGAGTTCCTGTTCAACGTCGTCATCTACGACACCCAGCACGGCCTGCTGATCCAGGGCGTCAAGAACCTCGTGCCCGCCACGGACGAGAACAAGAACCGCTTCATCAAAGCCGTGGAAGCCCTCAACTGGCGCCAGCTCACCAACATCCACGGCGGGCTCATGGATTCCTTCAGCATCACCGAGCGCGGCTTCCACGACTGGAAGAAGATGGACCCGGCCTGGCACGACGAGTGCATGCAGCTGGGCGTGGAAACGGTCTACTTCCTGACGGACGGCTTCCCCACGGTCAGCGACGACAGCAGCGACATCAATGATGTGGGCAAAATCGGTCCCAATGGCCCCATCGGCCCGCCCGTAGGCAACGGGAAGATGTGCAAGCCCCAGAACATCGTCAATGAAATCAAGCGGGTGAACACCTTCCGCAAGGCGGTGATTCACACCGTCGGCATCGGTCCCCACGACGGCGGGCTGCTGCGGGCCCTCTCCGAACTATCGGGGGGCACCTACGTAGACCGCACCGGCGTGGCGGCGCGGTAACTTCTCAGGGGGCAAAACGGGGGCGCGCACAGGCGCGCCCCCTTCCGTTTGATCGGGCGCGGTCTTTGCACCCCGTTCCCCGACGGCCGGCCAAGGCTTGCTAAACTGAAATCGCCACGACTTGCGGAGAGCCATGCCATGAAACGCCTTTGTCTCAGCGCCACATTGGCCCTGTGCCTGCTGACCCTGACCCTGAGGCCCCAGGCTCAGGCGCAGGACCTCGGCATCACGCCCGACAAGAAGCTCGCCAAAGAACTGACCGCACTGGCCGACCTCTGCTACGACATGGGCATCAAGGCCAAGGACCGCGGCATCTACAACTACGCCAAGTCCTTCTTCAATCACGCCCTGATGTACGACAGCGAGCACAAGGACACCCGCAAGATCCTCGGCTTCAAGAAGAAGAAGGGGGAGTGGGTCGCTGACAAAGATGACTACGGCATGCCGCGCAGCAATACGGTCAGCCGCGAAAAGGAACCCGAGGCCTACCGCAAAGTGTGGGAAGACACGAAGGAGGCAAGGTCCAAGGCCGCGGACAAGCTTTACGAGTTTGTGGCGGACACAACCCTGGAGACGCGGCAGCGCATTCTCGCCCTGCACCACCTGATGCTGATCGACCCCTGGCACGAAAAGGGGCACCGGGCCGCGGGCCTGGAGGCCGCCAAGCCCGGCACCAGCGAAGACCTGTGGATTCACACGCTGGACAGCGACTATGCCCACCAGCGCAACGCCTGGGTCAGCGGGGTGCCTGACGCAGTCATGGTCAGCGAGAAGACCCCCTACGAAGAAGCCCTGGGCCTCAAGTTCTCCAAGGCGCGCGGGGAGCGCTTCTTTTTTCATGTGTGCATGGACACCCAGGCTGAAAACATCGCCAAAAACCTCACCCCCTACGCCGACGCCACCCAGCGCAAGGCCGCCGAACTCCTGGGTCTGGACCTCGGCGAAGTCCCGAAGGAAGACGCCAAACGTCTTCACTACACCTTCTTCCAGCATCGCCGCGACTATGCCCAGTTCGTGGACAAATGCGCGGGCATCGACGACCCCGCCCGCAAGAAGGAAGTGGCCGAGCAGGGCTGGGGCTACGCCACGCGCAAACCCACGGGAAACGTCTGGCTCTACTCCTACCCCGAGAATGACAGCGCCCTGCGCGACGGCATCGCCCACGAAATCGGCAGCTTCACCATCGCCGCAAAGTGCGGCTATCGGCTCTACTGGCTCAATCGCGGCATGGGCTTCACGCTGAGCAATCGCGCCATGGGGACGTGCAAGTCCACGTTCGTGGCCATCCGGGGCACCGCCATCATTGACAGCGGCGGCGTGGACGCCATGCCGGGGCTGGGCACGAACGCGGCGGCCTGGCGCTTCAAAGTCATCCTCGCCATTGCCGGGGGCAAGTCTCTCAACCTGGGGGAGCTGACCAAGGCCACGGTTTCAGGATTCTCCGAGCTGCACGCTGCCTTTGGCTTCTGCTACACGGAGTATCTGCTGGCCAAGCACAAGGACAAGCTGGCCCCCTTTCTTGAAGACGCCTACAAGGACAGCTACGAGCGCTACCAGAAGAAGGAAAAGCCCGAAACCAACGAGGAGACCCTGGCGCGGCTCCTCAAGCACCTCGGCACCAGCCAGGACTCTCTGCAGACGGAGTTCGCGCTCTGGGCCACGCAGAACTACATGAAGCTGCCCAAAAAAGAGTAGGCCGCGCGCGGCCCCCTTGTGACGGCGTTGTGCGTTGCTAGTCTTTGCGGCATGAACGCCAACGGCAAGAAGTGGAGCAAGAAGCGTCTCGCGTAACCCGCGGGTTGGCTTGCTGTTGGCCGCCGCGGATATCGCGGCGGTTTTCGATTTGGGCAGGTTATCGGAGAGATTGATGCGTGCGGTCAATGTGGCAGTGGTGGGCGCGACAGGCGCCGTGGGCGACGAGTTCCTGCGTTTGTTTGAGCTGCGCAAGTACCCCATCAAGTCCCTGAAGCTGCTGGCCAGCGAACGCAGCGCGGGCAAGAAGCTGAAGTTCGCGGGCAAGGAATACACCGTCGAGAAACTCACGGCCGAAAGCTTCAAGGGCGTGGAGCACGCGTTCTTCAGCGCGGGCGGGAGCATCAGCAAGGAGTTCGCGCCCGCGGCCGCGAAGGCCGGAGCGATCATCATCGACAACACCAGCGCCTTCCGTTACGAGAAGGAAATCCCCCTGGTGGTGCCCGAAATCAACCCCGAGGACGCCTTCAAGTACGGCGAGCGCCGCATCATCGCCAACCCGAACTGCACGACCATCGTCGCGCTGATGCCGACATTTCCTCTGCACAAGAAGTTCGGACTCAAGCGCGCGGTCATGAGCAGCTATCAGGCAATTTCAGGCGCCGGCGCCCAGGCCATGGCGGAACTCGAGCAGCAATTGCGCGACTGGGCGGCGGGGCGGCCCATGACCGTGAAGATCGCCCCCAAGCAGATCGCCTTCAACGTGATTCCCCGCATCGACGTGGTCACAGACAACGGCTACACCAAGGAAGAGATGAAATTCCTCTGGGAAGGCCAGAAGATCATGCACCACGACAGCCTGCGCGCCACGGCCACCTGCGTGCGCGTGCCCGTTCTGCGCTCGCACAGTGTTTCGCTCAACCTCGAATTCGAGAAGCCGGTGACGCCGGATCAGGCCCGTGAGGTGCTCAAGGCCGCGCCGGGCGTGGTGGTGCAGGACGACCCCAAGGCGGACGTCTACCCGATTCCGCTGGAGCGCACGATGAAGAACGAGGTGGGCGTGGGACGCATCCGCCAGGACATTTCCGTCGAGGGCAACAAGGGCCTTTGCCTCTGGGCCGTGGGCGACCAGTTGATGAAGGGTGCCGCGCTCAACGCCATCCAGATCGGCGAGCTGCTGCTCTCCCGCTGACCAACGGCGCACTGCACTACGACAGGGTAGCCTCACCTTTCACTAACTGGACCTGCACGGCCACCTCCCCCACCGGAACAGACACCACGGGATGTCCCGCGAGGACTACGACGACGTCGTAAACCTCTCCGACGGTCAGGTCAACCCGCACCGTGCCTGTGCGGTCCCAACGACCCTGGACGTCCTTCACCATCGTGGCACGCTTAGCTCTGGAACCAGCCATGATCCACTCCACAAGGTTGAACAGCGCCTACTTCTTGAAACCATCCAGAAGCCCGTTGAGATCGCGCAGAACTTTCAGGCGCGTTTTTTTGTCCGCCTTATCAGAGTTCAAGTCTCGTTCCAGTTCCTCCGCCCGTTCCAAAACAGCCTTGATGCGCTTGGTCATCTTCGCGTTCATTTTTTCTTCATACTCCGTCTGTCCCGTCATGGCCGAGTAATCCATGTCCAAGGGCCCGTTGGCATTATCTCCACTCATTTTTGGCAGGGGGACGCCAAAGGGCATCGTCGCTATCCCTGCTGCGGCGATGAGCGTGTTCGCGACTTTCCGCAGAATGCGCAAGCGCGCGGCTATAACTTTCGTGGGGTCAATGGCTACACGCTTCCAGGATGCGTCCAATTGGTCGAACACCAACACATAGCTGGCATCACCATCGCCACTCGCCGCGGCTGAGTTGGGAATCGCAGTCCAGTACGAAGCGTTTTCGGCCTTATTGACAAACAGCAGGTACTTGTCGGTCGCATCCTGATAGACGAGATAGTTGCGGTTATACCAACCCTCCGCGTCAAGCTTCTGGGCAACGATTCGAAGGGAGCGCTCCAGTGAGCGCGGAAGCAACTTCGCCGGTTCGTTCAATGAGGCAGAGTCCTGCTGGAACAGAGTTTCGACCTGCTGCTGAGGGAGCGCCTTTCTGAAGTTTTTCTCGGCAAGCTCGACCCACACGTAATTCACAAGATCCTTGTCATCCAACTTATCCAGTTTGGCCTTGAGTTCCGCGGGGTCTGTCTCCCAGGCAGCTTTCTTCAGTGCGTCCACCGCAAGTCTGAATTGGCCAAGCAATACCAATGCGGTGACCTGAGCCTCCTCCAGTGTTTTCGGCTCCTCATTCAGAAACCGCCCGTATGCTGCGTCATAGTCTTTGAAGTGATTATTGAGATCGTCGGCGGACCGTCCATTCACTTTGCTATCTTGGAGCTTTATCCACTCATCCATTGCAGTTTTCTGCTTCGCGGTCCGTTCTACCGATCCTGCCGCAACAACGCTGAGCGCAATCCAGGTGCTGTACCTCACGGTTTCACGAAATTCCTTCACGGCGTCGTGAGCAGTTTGAATGTTCTTTACTACTTGGCTCGTGCCCTGCGGCACCGGCTCGCCGTGAGCCTCTCGATAGGCGGCCTTCGCCACTTCGTCGTTGCGCGTGAACTGCTCGACGGTGAACTTCACGCTCGACTGGCAACCGGCGGAAACGGCCACCACAAGGGCGAGCACCGCCGCGCTCATTAGTTTGGCAGGCTTCATGGTCCTATTCTCCAAGTTGCGCCTTGAGTCCTTTGATGGCGGATAGCAGTTTTTTGAGAGTTTCCTGGGCAGCACCGGTTAGGTCAACTATGTTGCCGTCCGAGATGACATAGCTATTCGTTTCTTCGAGCAACTTCTTGACGTCGTCTGCGTACTTTTCGAGCTTGGCTGTAACTTCCTTCAGACCTTCGCTTTCCACCTTGGCTTCGATGTGCTTGCTGCGTTCTCGTTGGGCCAGCACTGACATGATCCCTGCGGCCGTTTCCTTTTCTTCCACCAGTCCCGCAATGGCCTCTTCGACGGCCGACGCATTCGAAGAATAGATCACGGCGAACTTGCGGTGCTGCCGCCCGCCTGATCCTCGGTCAGCCACACCAAAGGGCGATTCCAGGCTACGCGCTATGCGGCGCTCGAAGTCAGCCATCTGCTGTTCATTGATTGGCTGACCCAGGGCTGCGTAGTAATCAGAAAAGGCCTTGGAAACCGCTTCAACCCTCTTGCGAGCCAGAATGGCCTCCAGCCCATCTGCGGAGTCATCGGCATTGCCAAACAGCGAGTCCAGAGCGTAAGCGTCGTAGAGGCCGCTGCGGTATTCCGTCTTGGCCATGTCCGAAGACGCTTCAATCCTGACGCGATAGTAGCTCACTTCTCCGGTGCTGGACCGCGCCTGCAACATATGCGTCTCGGAAACCCGCGTGAAGCCGCACCCGCTGACGCAACCAAGCGCCAGAGCGCCGACAAGCACCAAAGATTGGTATCGAAATCGACACATATATTTCCCTCAATTGAATTCCCGGCGATACTGCATTCCAAACCTGCAGCGTCAAATGAGTTCTTGCAAATGAGAATTGCACATCTGTGCAATTCTTGACTTTGTCTTTGGGCCGTGGGCGACCAGTTGATGAAGGGTGCCGCGCTCAACGCCATCCAGATCGGCGAGCTGCTGCTCTCGAAGTAACGGCTGGCACAGGCAGGCGCAAAGTGCCACGCGGTCTTCCATGATTGCGCAGGGCTCAGGGGGAGCCGTACAATGACGCGACTCTCGGCTGGAGTCCGCCATGGTTCGAGCGCAGACCCTCTGGATACTTTCGGCTCTCCTGGCGACCTGTTGCCACGCGCAGATCGATGAATCCAGTTTTGTTGTCATCAGCGGCGAGGCCGACCTTGCCAGGATCAACGAGAAGACGCTGTCCATCAGCACGTCGCTGCCCTTTGTGCTTGAGGACAAGCACGTTTCGAAGCTGCTGGCCGCGACCAGCCTGAACAACTTCGAGGCCATTGGCTGCAAGCTGACTGCTGCCGGTCTGCGGCGACTTGCTGAGTTCAAGACACTGCGCGGCCTCAGGCTCAAGACCGAATTCAGGGAGAATGCCCAGCTTGAGGCGCTTGGCGCCTGCATGTCCCTGACCAGCCTGCATCTTGAAGGCCTCGAAGGTGTTTCTCTCGACTTCGTCTCGAGTCTGGGCGCGGCAGCCACGCTGGAGCATCTGTTCCTCTCCGGCGACAAATTGGTCTGCGGAAGGTTTGGCGAGCACTTGGGGAAATTGAAGGTGCTCAAGCGCCTTGAACTGCGCGGCGGCGGCAAGTTCCCCGAGACCGGCTGGTCCGGGCTGGGTGCTCACCCGACGCTCGCTCAGCTCACGCTCCATGGCTTCATGCCGCCCATGGGCCTGCTGGCCGCGCTTGCGGGCGCGCCGAAACTGGCAGAGCTTGAGATCAACGCCGACCCCTTCGACACCGGGGACGGGGTATTCACGGACGAAGCCCTGGCTGCGCTTGCGGCTCTGGCACCGCTCCAGAAACTGGCGCTGCTGCACGCTCAGATCTCGGGCAAGAACTTCGCGCTGCTGGCGGAGTGCAAGACGCTGATGACCCTGCGGATTGAAGCCTGCCCCAGACTCAAGGATGAGGCGTTCGCAAGAATCGCCGATTTTGCGAAGCTGACGGCGGTTGAACTCAACAACTGCCCCGGCATCACCGATGCCGGCATCGGCGAGCTGGTGAACGCGCCGGCCCTGAAGGCACTGACGCTCTACAACATGCCTGGCGTAACCATGCGCTCCGTCGGCTATGTTGAAATGTGTACGGAGGCTCGCGTGCAGTTCGACGCCGGCGTGGGCTCACGCCACCCGCGCAAAGGCATGCCGCCCATCGTGAAGTGCAAGAAGCTCGTCCATATCCACGCTGAAGCGCAGATGGCGAGTTGTGATGTCGAGGCTGACGCCGTCGAACTCTGGTTCTCGCCCACCGTCGATGGCCTCAAGGCGCTGCTCAACTCTCGCAAAATTGTCTGGCTCAAGCTCACCAAGGCCACTGACGAGCACCTTGCGCTGCTTTCCCGTTGCGCGGGATTGCTCAGTGTGGTTGTGACCCAGTCGCCGAGCATTAGCGACGCCGGAATCTCCGCCATGGCCGCGAACAAGACGCTGCGCGAGCTTCATGTTGAATGCGGCGCCACGCTGTCCGATGCCTCGCTGGCGGCCTTGAAGAAGCACGCCTCGCTGGTGTCTCTCTCACTCGTGCCCGTCAAGGCGGACGGAACCAGAGAGAGGGCATCGCAACTGACAGACGCCGGCCTGTCAGCCCTGGCATCCAACGGTGCGCTGCGATGCGTGCGCCTGACGTTGAGCGACTCTGTCACCGATGCCGGCGTCGCCTCGCTGGCCAAGATCAAGAATCTGGAGTACGCGTGGCTGTACGGGGGCAGCAAGCTGACGGATCAATCGGCCAAGTCTCTGGCCGGCCTCAAAGGGCTCCTTCACTGCATTTTCTACCACACGCCGGGTCTGACCGCGGCCGCGCCGGGTTACTTCAAGAACAACAAGCTGATATGCGAGCTGGCGTTCTACTACTGCGATGGCGTGCCGCTTGCAGACCTCAAGGCCATCTACGTCGCCAATCCCGGCATGATTTTGCGCGGTGGCAAGCCGCGCGACGCCTCCGGACGCGAAGGCTAGGCCGCCGGCGGCGCCCAGGCGCGCAGCGAATGTCAATTGACGGCCGACTTATGCTGATTGATGCTGTCCCCGTACTCAGGGAGAGCCTATGTCAGATCACGCCAGGGGCGGCGCTCGCTGCCCGTTCTTCCATCGGCACATTCTCTGGCTTCTGGCGGTGATGCTGCACTGCGCAGCCGCCGGCCTTGGGGCCCAGGACACCCACTACAACGTACACCAGTACGGGGGGCGATCGGCCCTGCTGGGCGGGGCTGTCATTGCCGGCTGCGACGACACCGGCGCGGGCTACTACAACCCCGGGCGCCTGGGCTTCATCAGCAACCCCCAGCTCTCCGCCACGGCCGACCTTTACCAGCTCGACTTCCTGAACATTGAAAACGGCGCGGGCACCGGCACCAAGATCGGCTCCACGCAGGTACGCATCGTGCCTTTGCTGGCCTCGGGCATCTTTCTGTTTGAGGGTGCGCCCCGCCACGCCTTTGGCTTCAACATCATCTCCCGCCAATACTGGAGCGCGTCGGCCTCGGCGCGCCGCGAGGCATTGGAGAACGTGATCGACGACGCCCGCTCTCCCGGCGACGAAGACTATCGCGGTCAATTGCGCATCCGTGTGGACCTTACCGAATACTGGGCCGGGCTCAGTTACGCCTGCCGCTTCCACCGCTATCTTTCGTTTGGCGTCACGCACTATGCCTGCGTGCGCCTTGAGGACACCGGCTTCCAGGTGGCCACGCGCGCTGTGGGCGCGCCCTTCACCCTGCACAGCGGCGAAAACAACGTCAACGTGGACTATTACAACGTGCGCTCGCTGCTCAAGGCGGGCCTGGCCTTCGACATCGGCTTCTTCAAGGCAGGCGTGACCGTCACCACCCCCAGCCTGAGCCTGTTTGGCAGTGGCACCGTCTCGGGCCAGTACACCGTGAACGACCTCGACACGGACGGCAACGGCACCGGCGAATCCCTGGCCATCGACGACCGGCAGGAGGGCCTCAGCGCCCAGTTCCGTAGTTCCTGGGCCTTCGGCTTTGGGGTCGAATACACGGCCCCCACCTACACGCGCATTGCCCTGGCAGTGGACTGGTACCTGCCCGTGGGTGAGTACGCCGTCATGCGCCCCGCCTCCAAGAACCCCATCGTCGGCATCCCCGGTGTTGCCGACAGCCGCAAGGCTTTCCAGGTACTGGACCAGCGGCGCGGCGCCCTGAACGTTGCTGCCGGCATTCAACAGAAGTTCACCGACACCATTTCCGGCGCCTTCAGCTTCCGCACGGACTTCACGGTGAAAAAGGAAATTGATTCCGAGGGTTTCACGCTGGGCGCCACGGGCTGGAACCTCTACCACCTCGCCACGGGCCTGATCTTCAACACGGGCCGCAGCGAGTTCAGCGCGGGCATCCAATTCTCCATAGGCGCGGGCCAGTTCGAGCAGCCGGTCAACTTCACCAATGTGCGGGAGTCCAAACTGCTCACCGGCGACACCAGCAAGGTCGAGCAGGGCTACTTCTCCATGGCCTTGATCGCCGGCTACACCTACTACTTCTGACCCGAGGTGCCAGGCAACTTCACGAACCCGAAGCGGCAGCCTGCGGTCTGGACTTGCTGAAGCGTTCGTGCAGCGCCACCACCTGGCGCACCACTTCGTCGTCCATCTCGCGGCCCGCGAGAAGTTTCAGGTGCAGGGAGCAGACCTCACTGTCGCAACTGGCATACCTGAAACGGTTCCTGGCGATGTAGCGGTAAAGGGCGCGACCCAGATGCGAAAAGCCCGGCAGCCACGCCAGCATCCAAAGGGGCCAGAGCATCCAGAACAGGGGCAGCACCGGCATCAGGGCGCGCAGGGCGTCAAAGCCCGCAAAGTGCCGGCCGTCGGGCCGCAACACATACATGGCCCGCAACTGGTCGGCATAGGTTACGCCCGGAAGCGCGGCTTCACACAGGGGCCGGTCATGAAGGTCTTCGAACTTGAGACGGCCCAGCCAGTCCAGCCGCTGCAGCGTGCGCCTGGCCCGGTTGCAGACCGGGCACATGGTGTCATAGAACACCCGCAGGAGGCGCCGCTCACCGTTGCTCGATTGACCACGCATGTCCATCAGCACGCTCGCCGGAACAAAGAGCCAGTAGAAGGCCAGAATGGTGAAGCTGAAATGAGTCACCTCCATCGTGGCAAAGATGCCCGCATGCACCAGCACGCCAAAGGCCAGGGCGGCGGGCCGGGTGCGTTGCCATAATACCAACAGGCCAAAGGCTAGTTCCCATGCCAGGGTCAGCCAGGTCACGGGTGCGCCCAGCCAGAGGGGCAGGCCCGAAAACCAGTCTACCCGCGCAATGGTCACAAAGCGCAGTGAGCGCCCCACGGCATCGCCACTCAGCCAGTCGCCCTCCAGCCCCGGCCGGCACTTCTCAATGCCCGTGAACAGATACAGCAGGCAGAGTTGAATCTGCGCCAGCCGCACGGGCCAGGCCTTGATCAAGGGCGCGGCATGCCAGCCCAGCCTGCGCCCCAGCAACCGGTCAAGACTCCAGGCGCGCCAGCTCGGCATCAGGGCGAGGTAGAAGAGCCCGCTGCGAAGCAGGATGTCGCCCGCGTTCAGGATGTTGGGGTTGCGGTGGTGAAAGGAAGTCAGAAGAACGAAGGCCGCCAAGGCGCAAAGGCGCGTGCCCAACCCGAAGATCAGGCCATAGGCTGCCACCATCAGGCCCACGGCCGCCCAGCGCAGTGCAGCGAGGTCGGAGTGGGCATCCAGCAAAGACCAGCGGCCGGGCTGAGCGAGCCACCAGTCGAGCTCACCCGCCTCATACAGGCCCTGGGGGCCAAACCACTGGTCCAGGTGGGGCAAGAACGTCACCCCCACGTCAAACATCAGCACGCAGCCCAGCGTGACGCGAAACGCCGCCGCCGGCTCGGCTTCAAGCCGCGCGAACCAGAAGTCAAGGAAACCGCGCCCAAGTCGCACGCCGCGATTGTTGTTTGGCGGCGCGCCCTTGTCGATTGGCCAGTGTCAGGGCACGCGGGTGAGGCGCAGGTGCCTGGGCCATGCCGGGTCGTGGCGCTCGTCGTACTGCATGACGTGCTCGACACTGTGCAGGATGGGCGGGCCGTCGGGGTCGGGGTGGCGCACGTGGAGCCTGAAAAGGTCCACGCGCAAGAACTCCTCGGCCTCCTGCTCGCGGCCGTGCAGATAGTTGCGCAGGTGCCAGCGCACGTAGTTGTAGCGGGCCCAGCTGTAGCCCGTGGCGCCCTCCGTCACGTTGTTTTCGAGCTTGCGCATTCGCCCATTGAGAAAATTGACGGGCCAGCCCCACTCGCGCTCCTCTTCACGCAGTTCGGCGCCGATGAAGTCGCGCCCGGGCGCGAGGCGGGGAAGTTCACCGTGCTGGGGTGATTTGAGCAGCGTGCGCGAGCCGTCGCGCCGCAGAATCACGATGCAGGGCACCGCAGACCATGCACCCACCGTCGAGAACATGTTCCAGCGCTGCTCGCAACCCAGGGCGCGGCACCACGCGGCCGCGGCCTTGTGGGCGTCCTCGGCGGCAGAGTCCCCTGTGACCCGGGCCAGCAACGCACTGCCGCCGATGGGGCGGGCGTTGAACTCCACCAGCGCCGCCATGTGCAGCGCGCAGAACGCCAGCACGCCGAGGCCCCACAGGACCCTGGCGGCTGACGTGATGGCGTGCAGTGCGCGCAAGAGCTACTTGCCTCGGTAATGCTCAATCAGGATTTTGCTGACCTCGGGGCGGGTGAATTCTTCGGGGAGGATTTCGCCCTTGCCCAGCATCTCGCGCACTTTGGTGCCGCTGAGCGCCAGGTGCGCTTCCTTGGGACCGGGGCTGGTCTTGTTGCTGACCATCTCTTTGAGACCCGTGTGCCAGAACGTGTGCTCGAACTTCAGGGGCTCAATGCCGATTTCCTCGGGCTTGAAGCGGTCAAACATCTTCTGGGCGTCGTAGGCGCCGTAGTAGTTGCCCACACCGGCGTGGTCGCGGCCCACAATGAAGTGCGTGCAACCGTAGTTCTTGCGCATCAGGGCGTGGTGAATGGCCTCGCGCGGGCCGGCGTAGCGCATGGCCGCGGGCAGCGTGGAAAGCACCACCCGCTCCTGCGGATAGTACTTCTGCACGAGCGCCTCGTAACACTTCATGCGCACGGGCGCGGGAATGTCGTCGGCCTTGGTCTCCCCCACCAGCGGGTGCAACAGCAGGCCATCCACGATTTCCAGGGCGCACTTGGTCAGGAACTCGTGCGCCCGATGAATCGGGTTGCGGGTCTGGAAGGCCACAATGCGCTTCCAGCCGCGCTCGCGGAACAGGGCGCGGGTCTGCTCGGGCGTGCGGTGATGGGCAGGAAACTCTGGGGCCCGGGGGTGCAGAAGCTGCACGGGCCCGCCGAGCAGCACGGGCTTGCGCGCGGCGATATAGGCCACGCCGGGGTGCTTCTCTTCCGTGGTGAGGTAGACCTTCTGGGCTTCCTCGCGCCAGTCAAAACTGAACTTGTCGGTCACACGCATCAATCCGACCACGCGGCCCGCGGCGTCGGCCAGGGCCACATCGCTGTGGAGCCTGATTTTGTCCGCCGTGGCGGCGTCCGTTGCGAGATTGACGGGGATGGACCAGACCAGCCCGTTGGCCAGGCGCAATTCATTGACCACGCTCTTGTGGTCGGCTTCGGTCATGAAGCCGTCTAAGGGCGAAAGGGCACCCACGGCTATCAGTTCGAGGTCGGAGTGGGCGCGCTCGTCCAGCGTCACGCGCGGCAAATCGGCAATGTACTTGGCGCCGGCGGGCGTGCCGTCCATGGATGAAACGCAGTTCACAAGTCTCCCGCCGTGCGGGGCAATGGCATCGTTCATGTTCAGGTTCCCGTGGTCAGGCCCGCCGTTATAGCGCACCGGCCGGCGGTGCAAATAGGCCGCCTAGGCTGCCTCGCCGTGGGGGTGCAGGCCGCGCTGTTTGAGCAGTCGCCCCTCGATGCTCTCGAACACGAATCGGTCCACACACACGCTGAAAAGGCAGACCAGCAGCATAGCCGCCAACAGCACGGCAATGCGGTCACCTTCACTTACGCCCTGCAGGCGCAGAATCGGCCCCACGCCCGTCAGTCCCGTGACGATGAGTTCAGCGCCCAGGAGTCCGCGCCAGGCAAAGGCCCAGCCCTGTTTCATGCCGGCCACGATGCCCGGCATGGCGCTGGGCAGAAGCACGAAGCGGTAAAGCCTCCAGCCGTTGGCGCCGAGCATGCGGCCGGCGCGCGTGTGCAGTTGCGGCACCTGCGCCAGCGCATCCATGGTGCCGCGCGTGATGCTCATGACGCTGGCCAACACCACGATGACGACGACGGTGGCCTGGCTGGCGCCGAGCCAGATTGACAGCAGGGGAAGCCAGACGATGGCCGGCATGCCGTGAAGCCCCGGCACGATGAGACCGAAGCTGTCGCGCAGCCACTTCACGCGCCAGAGCGCGATGCCCAGGGGCAGCCCGATACCCAGCGAAACGCCGTAGCCGCCGAGCATGCGCAATAGCGTCCAGAAGAGGGCGACGATGAACGATCCATCCAGCAGGCGCGTGAAGAACTGGGCCAGCACGACGCTCAGGGGCGCGAGGTTTCCCGTGCCCGGCAGGTGCAGGCGCGTGGCCGCCTCCCACAGCAGGGCCACGAGGGCGAGCGCCCCCACCGAAACCAGCGCGGATCGAGCCTTGGGCGCCATCAGATGTTGAACTCCAGGCCCGGCATCTCAAGGGGCAGTTGGGGCCGGTGCTCGTTCTGCAGTTCGCGGCGCAGAACAATGTTGATTTCATCCAGAGCCAGGCTGTTGAGTTCGCGGGGCCGGGCGATGTCCACGGCGATTTCACGCCGCACCCGCCCAGGGTTGGTGCCCATGAGTACGATACGGTCGGCCAGGCGGATGGCTTCCTTGAGCGAATGCGTGACGAAGACAATCGTTTTCTTCGTCTCCATCCAGATACGCTGAAGCTGTTCGTGCAGCATGTCGCGCGTGGTGGGGTCCAGGGCTGAGAACGGCTCGTCCATCAGCAGCACGTCGCTCTCCAGGGCCAGCGAGCGCGCCAGCGCCACGCGCTGCCTCATGCCGCCTGAAAGTTGGTGCGGATACTCGCGTTCGTGGCCGGCCATGTTGACCATGGCCAGGTAGTTGCGAGCGACCTTCTTGCGGATCTGGCGCTCGTGGCGATTGGCCATCTTCAGGCCGAACTCGACGTTGCGCTGCACCGTCAACCAGGGAAAAAGCGCGTGGTCCTGGAACATGACGGCGCGGTCGGGGCCGGGCCCCGCAATAGGCCGGCCCTTGTACAGCACACGACCCTCGCTGGGCTGCATGAAGCCCGCAATCAGATTCAGGATCGTGCTCTTGCCGCAGCCGCTGGGCCCCACGAGGCAGACGAACTCACCCTTGAAAATGCGCAGGTTCACAGCCTCGAGCGCCACGCGCCCCTGCCGGCCTCCTTCGCCCGCGTACCTCTGCGTCACGCCCGCCAGCTCAATCAGGACGTCTGCCTCGCCGCGCCTGACGCTGTGCTCCACCTTTACTTCCGGCACGCCCGCGAGTTCGTGAGCCTCGAGCGTCAACGCCTCTTCGAGGCGCCGCTCGATGCCGGCGCTTTGCAGTGCTTCCCGGGTAGATCGGTGGTCGGCCATGAAGGGCCTCAAGATAGAACCACCAGGAAAGCCCACAACCGGGCACCCGCCATCTTCAGTTACCGGTACCGGCCTCTTCGTAGGCGCCAAGCCGCACCAGGGTCTGCAGCAGGTTGCTCAGAAAGCGTAACTGGTCCAGCGGCTGCTCCAGTCCCTTGCGCAACGGCAAGGCCAGGGTGTGCTCATCCAGTACGCGGAACGACTTGCTGGCCAGTGAGAGTCTGCGCGAGGCCTGTGGCGCCGAAAGGGCACGCAACTTCAGGTGCCCCTCGGCCTGAACCACGCTGAGAATGCCCAGCTTGGCCAGACGCGAGCGCACAATGGCCGCCGTCACCATCTGCTCGAACACGCGCGGCGGCTTGCCGAAGCGGTCCGTCAGTTCGCGGGTCAGCGCCTCGGCATGCTCGTGGCTCGAGACGCGGGCCAGCTTGCGGTAAACCTCCAGGCGCTGCCGCGCCGAGGCGATGTAGCTCTCGGGCAGGCTGGCGTCGAGGCCGAGTTCCAGGGAAGTGTCAACGTCAGGCGCCACGGGCTGGTTCTTGAGCTTGCGCACGGCGCGCTCCAGCAGGCGGCAGTAGAGGTCATATCCGATGCTGGCAATGTGGCCGCTCTGCTCGGGGCCCAGCAGGTTGCCCGCGCCGCGCAGTTCCAGGTCGCGCATGGCAATTTTGAACCCGGCGCCCAGCTCGCTGTGCTTCATGATGGCCTGCAGCCGCTTGGCCGCGATTTCCGGCACCCGGGCATCGTCGGGCAGCAGCAGGTAGCAGTAGGCCTGCTGGTGAAATCGGCCCACGCGGCCGCGCAGCTGGTGCAGGTCGGCCAGGCCGTGCAGATGGGCGTGATCGATGATGATGGTGTTGGCGCTGCGCACGTCAATGCCGCTCTCGATGATGGTCGTGCAGACCAGAACGTCGATCCTGCCCTCCATGAATCGCAACATGACCTCTTCCAGTTCGCTCTCAGGCATCTGCCCGTGGCCGATTTCAACGCGGGCGTCGGGGCACAGGCGCTGCACACGCTCGGCCACAATCTGGATGTCATAGACGCGGTTGTGCACGAAGTAGACCTGCCCGTCCCGCGCCAGTTCATGGGCGATGGCTTCCTTGATCATCGCGTCATTCCAGCTCGAGAGGCGCGTGATGACCGGATGGCGCTCCAGCGGCGGCGTGGTCAGGCTGGAGATGTCGCGCAGCCCCACCATGGCCGAGTGCAACGTGCGCGGGATGGGCGTGGCCGAGAGCGTGAGCAGGTCCACGGTCTTGCGCAACTGCTTGAGTCGTTCCTTGTGTTCAACGCCAAAGCGCTGCTCTTCGTCGATGATGACCAGGCCGAGGTCCTTGAACTGCACGTCCTGGCTGAGCACACGATGGGTACCGATGACGATATCCACCTTGCCCTCGGCCAGACGGGCCACGACGTCGCGCATTTCGCCGTCCGTGCGGAAGCGTGAAAGCAGCTCAATGATGACAGGAAAGCTCTGCATGCGTTCACGGAAGGTCAGCCAGTGCTGCTGCGCCAGCACCGTGGTGGGCACAAGCACGGCAACCTGCCGCCCCTCCTGCACCATCTTGAACGCCGCGCGCATGGCCAGTTCCGTCTTGCCGTAGCCCACATCGCCGCAGAGCAGGCGGTCCATGGGCCTTGGGCTCATCAAGTCCTGCTTGATCTGCACGGTGACCTTGGCCTGGTCGGGCGTGTCACGGAAGGGACAGGCTGCCTCGAAATCCCCCTGCTCGGCCGTGTCAGGCTTGCAGGCGTGCCCGCTGGCCTGGGCGCGCAGGGCCTGCACCTCGAGCAGGCTGGTGGCCAGCTTGAGCACCGACTGCTGGGCGCGCAGTTTCTTCTCGCTCCAGGCGCCCGTGTTGTACTTGCTGAGCCGCGGAGACTCGCCGCGCGCGCCGATGTACTTCTGCACGACGTCGGCGCTGGCCACCGGCACATGCAGCATCAGCCCCTCGTCAAACTCCAGGGCCAGAAACTCGCCCTTCTTGCCGTCGCGAACGAGGGTTTCCATGCCGCGATAGCGCGCAATGCCGTGGGCCAGATGGACGACATAGTCGCCCGGCTCAAGATCCACGAACTCGTCTGTTATCCCGCTCTCGGCACGGACGCTCTCGGCGTCACCGGGCGCGCGGCGACGCACCCGCCCCAGCAGCTCATGCAGGCTGAGCAATACTACCTGCTCGCGCACGAAAGCCCGACCGCCCCCAATGTCTCCCGGCAGAAGCTCCAGCCGCGGAGACTCCACCACGCCCTGGGCCTTCAAGGTCTCCCGGGCCAGCTTCAGTTCGTGCTCGTTGCCGCAGAACATCGCCACGGCCGCTCCGCCTTCGTTGAGGGCACGCAGCAAGGCCGTCACGCCCCCATAACCCTCGCCCAGGGCAAGCGGCGTGCTCAAGCCCAGGCTCTCGTCGCGGCCGGCGGAGTCCAGCATCACGGTCGAGGGCGCGGCCAGCGCCGCCTGGGCGCGGCGCAGGCGCTGTGCGGCGCCCGGCTCATGGGTGAAGGCCGCCACGGAAGCCAGGCGCTCGTGGCAGCGCGCGGGCTCGGCGCAGACAAGGACTTCGCCGGCATCCAGATAATCCAGCAGTCCTGCCCCATGGGCGCTGTCACCCAGGGCGGCCAGTGGAAAAGACGCCGCATCGAGCGTTTCCAGGCTGCGCTGCGTCAGGGGATCGAAGCTGCGCACGCTCTCGATTTCGTCGCCGAACAGCTCGATGCGAAAGGGCGACGGCACGCCGTGGGGAAAAATGTCGATGATGCCGCCGCGCCGCGCAAACTGCCCGGGCTCTTCCACCTGCTCGATACGGGCAAATCCTGCCTCCGTCAATTTGGCAAAGAGCGTTTCAGGCTTCAGCGTCTGACCCGCCACGAGCGAAACATTGCTGCGCGCGATTTCAGAGCGCGCGGGCAGCACCTCTAGAAGGGCAGCCACGGGCGCCACAAGGCAGAGCGCGGTTCCCCGCCGGCCTTCCACGTTGGAAAGCAGGGCCGTCCATGACGCCGTGCGCTCGGCGCTGGAAGCTTCCAGGGGAGGGGCCAGCAGCACGGCGCTGCGCGGCGCAAGCGCCTCGAGATCCAGGGCGAGCTCCTCGGCCATTTCCGGGCCGGGTGTCACGCACAACGTCAGGCCGCGCCCCTTCCTCAGCCAGGTGGCCAGGGCCACACTGAAGCCGCAGCCGGAAAGGCCCCCCAGCGCCTGCCGGGGCGTCAGCTGTGCAATCAGTTTTTCCGCGATGCTCATGGGGACCGTGCAAATGAGGCGCGCGGCGCGACCCCACTGGGCCCCGCCGTGTGACGCTTCGAAGTCTGCGCGACACACTGCGCAACGGCCCCCTGCCGCGGGGCCTACTGTACGTCTATTACGCTCTGGGCCGGGTAATCCGCAAGGGCAATCGAGAGCGGACGTTCACGCGGCACGCCCGCGGCGTCAGTCAAAAGCAGCAGCGGGGGTCGCTTGAGGTCGTCGGGGTTCACGCCGCGCACCAAGGCAGTCTCGCCCCCGGAAAGTCGAACCACAGACCCCAGCGGATAGAGTCCCACGCCCAGCAGCAGGCTGCGCAGGGCCGCCGCGTCGTAGTGCCCGCGCTGCGACTGAAGCAGAAGGCGGCCCATGGCATCGGCCGGGCTGCGCGCCTTGCGGAAGGGCCGGGGCTCCACCTGCCCCAGAAAGCTGTCAACGAGCTGAATGAAGCTCGATGCCTCATGGTGGCTGTTGCGCGGCGTGCTGTCCGGATAGCCGCTGCCATCAGGCCGCTCGTGATGCTCGCGGGCCAGACGCGCCGCGAGGGGATTCAGGCCCGCGACGCCGGCCAGCATCTCCTGCCCCAGGGCGCTGTGGCGGCTCAGGGCGTCACGCTCCTGCTCCGTGAGCGGGCCCGCGTGCTGCACGCCCGTCAGGCGGGGATGCCACATACCGACATCATAGAGCAGCGCGGCAAGGGCCAGGGCTTCGGCCTGGGGCTCGCTGCGGCCCTGGGCCATGGCCAGAAACAGCGCAAGGCGGCAGGCATTCAGCGCGTGCATGGGGCGATAGTCGGGCCAGGCCTCGCTGAAGTTCCAGCAGAGCTGGCGCAGCGGATCTTGCGCAAGGTCACGCCGCAGCAACTCCAGCAGCCGCGACCAGGACGCAGAGTCGAAAGTCCTCTTGCGGGCCAGGGCACCCAGAATGTCGCCGGCCAGTCGCGCCGCCGCCGCGTCAGGAGACTGCACGGCCGCATAGGAGGCTGGAATCGGGAACGCAAGAGCCATGGCTTACTCGCGCCAGTCCAGCAGCCGGTGGCAATGGGGGCAGCGCACGAGGTGAGTCCGGGCGCGAATCTCGCTCATCTGCTGCTGCGTCAGTTCACCAAAACAGCCGGTACAGTTCCCGGCCTTCGCGGCAGCCAGGGCGCTGCCCGGGTTCTGGCGATGGGCCGTTTCATACTGGGCCAGCAGGCCTTCCTCCAGCCCCTGCGACAAGGCGGCGCGGGCGGCCTCGTGCTCGGCCACGATAGCCTGCTGAGCCGCCATCACGGCCAAGGCCTCGCGTTCGACTTGTGCCAGGGCCGCTTCCGCCGCAGCCTGATCGCCTCGCAGGCCATCCAGGCGCTTCTGGACGGCCTCCATGTCATCGAGGCGCTCGAGGCTTCTCGTCTCCAGGTCATCGGCAAGGCGACGCTCTTTGTCCAGGCCCGCGGTCACGTTCTTGAGTTGGGCCTCGCTGGTGGAACTTCCCATCTGCGCTTCCAGCATCGCGATGCGCTGCTCGAGGCGCTTGAGCTCGGCTTCGTCGTCGCGCTCGGCGCGCCGCAGGCCCTCGAGGTCCGCGCGCGCGCGGGCGACTTCCGCCTGGGCTGACGCCAGCTTGCCGCGGGACTGGTCGATCAGCGACTTCTGGCGCGCGATTTCATGTTGCGCCGCAACGATGGGTTCGTCGTGGGCGCGCAACTTCCACAGCAGGTCAAGGGACTCGGCAAACGCAGGCATGTTGAAAGATTACCAGAGCCCGTGGCGTTGGCGATGGCCTTGTGCGCGGCGGACATTCCAGGGCCTCAAGCTCGCCTGCACCGCGGCCTCAATACAGAAGCCCGCCGCTTGCGCGACGGGCTTCCGCCGTTGCTCTCTGGTGGCGGCTATTCGGCGCCTTCACCGCCCTCTTCGCCGGCATCAAGGCCTTCAGCACCTTCAGCATCGGCGAGCCCGAGGTCACCCTCATCACCGCCGGGCAAGAGTGCGGGCAGTACGCCGTCGAGGAAGCCCTCAAGCTTGCGCGAACGCACGGGATGCTGGAGCTTGCGAATCGCCTTGGCCTCAATCTGGCGCACTCGTTCGCGTGTGACCTTGAAAATGCGGCCCACCTCTTCGAGCGTGTAGGTGTGGCCATCGCCGATGCCATATCGCAGGCGGATGATCTCGCGCTCGCGATAGGTCAGGGTGTTCAGCACCTTGTCGATCTTGTCCTTGAGCATTTCCTGAGAGGCCACATTGACCGGGCTCTCGGCCGACTCGTCTTCGATGAAGTCGCCAAAGAAGCTGTCTTCGGAGTCGCCGATGGGGCGATCAAGCGATATCGGATGCTTGCTGATTTTCAAAACGCGCTTGGCCTCCTCGTAGCTGATCTCGGCCGCCGTAGCGAGCTCCTTGACGCTGGGCTCGCGACCGGTCTCCTGCATCAGGCGCTTGGCCACGTTGCGCAGCTTGCTCATGGTCTCGATCATGTGCACGGGAATGCGGATCGTGCGGGCCTGATCAGCGATGCTGCGCGTAATGGCCTGGCGAATCCACCAGGTGGCGTAGGTGCTGAACTTGTAGCCGCGCCGGTATTCGTATTTCTCGACGGCCTTCATCAGCCCGGTGTTGCCCTCCTGAATCACGTCCAGGAAGCTGAGGCCGCGGTTGCGATACTTCTTGGCGATGCTGACCACCAGGCGCAGGTTGCCCGAGAAAAGGCGGCGCTTGGCTTCTTCATAGGCCTGATAGCGGCGACGCATTTCATCGCTGCGCTGCAACAGCTCAGCCAGGGGTTCCATGGCGCGGCGCAGCATGGTGGCCAGCTCTTCCTCGAGCTGGTCCACGCGCTTCTTGGCCTCGGGAGACTGGCGCAGGCGCTCGATCTCCTTGCTCAGCCAGTTGGCCTTGCGGCCGACGCGGACAATCTCCTCCATCATCGGCTTGATCTTCTTGGTCTGGATGTTGAGTTCTTCGAGCAGGATCACGGCCTTTTTCTGGCGCGAGCGCACCCGCTGGTAGGCCCTGAGGCGCTCATCCTTGCCGCCGGGGCCCTTTTCGTGAATCAGCCAGTCCGTCTGGTTGGCAAAGGCGATCTTCTTGAGCGTGGTCAGGTTGTCGTTGAGGCGGGCGCTCATTTCCGACTTCGCCATTTCGAACTCGGAGTTGAACTTCATGGTGCGGTCGAAGGCCAGTTCGCCGCGCTCGACTTCGCCGAGAATGCGGATGGACTCGATGAGCGCAATCTGGCTCTCGAGCACGCGCTTCTGGAAGCGCTTGCGTGTAATCTCGATCTTCTTGGCGAGCGCGATCTCTTCGTCGCGCGTCAGCAGGGGAATCTCTCCCATCTGCTGGAGGTAAGTACGCACGGGGTCATCGATGCGTCCGTCTTCATCGACGGGGGGCTTGGGCTCGGAGTGGCGACGGTCCTTCTTGTCGCGGACACGGTACTCCGGGCTGTCCTCCACGAGTTCGATCTTGAGCTCGTCAAGGCGCATCAGAATCTGGTCCAGACGCTCGGGACTGACGACGTCGCCCGGGAGCGCCTCGTTCATTTCGTCGTAGGTGATGTAGCCACGGTTGCGGCCAAGCTTGATCAAGCCGCGGATCTGTTCATCGACCTCTTCCGTGCTCAGCACGCGCGTGGTGGGCAGCAGGTTGGCCGTCTCCGTGGGCACCACAGTCGTGGTGCCGGCGGCCGTCTTCTGGAAGCCGGGCACCGGCTTGACCAGCTTGTTCGTGGTTTCCTTTGAGTCCCGCGACGGCAAGTTGGGCAAAGACCTGGTGATCTTCGCCGTGTTGCTGTTGCCGCCGGACACTTTGGTGGTGGGTCGAGCCGTCTTGCCGTTGTCGTTCTTCACTGTCATCTCACTCCGTTTGCGGGCCGCCTATATAGGGCCTGCCCGCCCTTTGCCCAACTGTTAAACGAAAACCATCCCTGGTGCTTTCACGCCAAACCGGATTTCCGCGCCAGCGGCAGGCTCCCGGACAGGCCGCTGAGAAAGTCGACCTGCCGCCCCTCTTTCGGCACAACGCAAAGGCCGCAGCGCCCATCGGACCACCAGCAGGCCGCTGAAAAAGTCGAAATGCCGACTTTTCCAGCGGAAGGCAACGGCCGGAGTGCCGGGCAAAGCCCGTCACTCCGCCAGCCCGTGCAGTCGCGCGGGCCGGGCAGACTGCCGAAAAGGACTTTTTCAGCAGTCTGCTAGGGCCTCCGGCCCGCCCTCTTGCCAGCCGACTTACGCTTGCGCAGAGCCTCCAGGCTGGTGCGGCCCCCGCTCTCCCCGTGGCCGACCGCCAGTCGGCGCAGCTCTTCGAGCAGGGACTCGCGCTCAGCCTCTTGCGGCACGCCCGGCTTTCCGGCGCCTTGGGCCTGCGTCAACTTGAGGGTTTCCTCCAGCTCCATGCGCCCGGCTTCACCCAGATGCGCATACAAGGCGCCGGGAACGACCGAACCGTGCTCGTCAAAGCTGTTGAGCAGCGCCACAAACAGCTCGCGCAGGCCCTCATTGGCCAACACCCCGGGCTCCAGCAACTCGCCGGCGGCCGGCAGGGTCTGGGGCAGATCCATCAGTCGCGCCATAAGCCGCCGCTCGTAAATCAGCCTGGCCCCGCCCGGACCGGCTGCAGCCGTCTTGGCACGCGGCGGCGCATCGGTCGCGGTGCGGCTCTGGGCTCGTTCGTCACGGCGCCGCAACTCGGCCAGCGCCTCGTTGACGGCCAGGGTGACCTGGGACTCGCGAAGCTTGAGCGCCGTTGCCGCGTAGCTGACGTAACGCGAGCGCAGCCGCTCATCCTCCACCCTCGCCAGCACAGCTGCCAACTCTTCCAGTGCGCCGGTGACTTCAGCCGGCCGTGCCAGGTTGTAGCGCGAGCGCACCATCTCGAGCTTGAAATCAAAGGCATCGCGCTGGCTCTTGATCTCGCGCTCAAAGGCTTCGGCGCCCTGGGCCCGCAGCAGGTCAAAGGGGTCCATGCCGCCGGGTATGACCGCGACTGTGGCGTCGGCCCCCGCCTCAAGCACAATGTTGAGGCCGCGCTCCGCGCCCGAAATGCCCGCCGCGTCGCCGTCCAGCACCAGGGTGACGCCGCTGCCGTAGCGCCGCAGCAGCTGCACCTGCTCGGCCGTCAGCGCCGTACCCAGAGGCGCCACGGCGTTGTCAAAGCCGGCCTCGTGGGCGGCGATGACATCCGTATAGCCCTCCATGATGAGGGCGCGGCCATCTTGCTTGAGGCGCCGGCTGGCGGCCAGGCGGTCCAGGGCATAGAGCAGCTTGCTCTTGGAAAACAGCGGGCCCTCGGGCGAGTTGATGTACTTCTGGGCCTTGGCGTTGGGGTCCAGCAGGCGGGCGCCGAAGCCGACGATACGTCCCTGACTGTCGCGAATCGGAAAGGTCACGCGCCCGCGATAGAAGTCGTACCAGCGGCCGGAGTCGTTCACGCGCGAAACGCCACTGGCGAGGATGGCCTCATCGTCCCGGACACGGTCGCGAAGAAGATCCGTCAGCTTGCTCCACTCATCGGGTGCATAGCCAATGCCCCAGCGCTCAGCCACATCGCCGTCGAGGCCGCGGTCATGCAGGTATTTCTGGGCCGCCGGGGCGCGCTTGAGTTCATGAAGGAAGTACTTCTGCGCCAGGTTCATGACCTCAAAGGCCTTGTCGCGCAGAGAACGCTCGTGCCGCGAGGGACCGCCGCTTTCGTAGCTGAGGTTGACGCCAGCTCGCAGGGCCAGCTTTTCAACAGCCTCGGGGAAGCTCAACTTCTCGAACTTCATGACGAAGTCGATCACGCTGCCGTGGGCCTTGCAGCCAAAGCAGTAGAACATCTCGCGCCCGGGCGAGACCGAGAAGGAAGCCGTCTTTTCAGTGTGGAAGGGACAGCAGGCCCAGAAGTCCTTGCCGCGCTTTTCGAGCTTGAGGTACTGCCCGATGACTGCGACGACATCATTGGCCCTGCGGACTTCCTCGATGCTTTCGCGTGATATCAGTCCCACTGTGCGTCCGCCGCGGTCAAAGTGCGCCTGCCAAAAGGCCGGTCCGAAATCGAAGCGAGGGAGTGTAGCACGGCTGTGTCAAGTCGTCAAACGCAGGCTGTCAAGTGCTGCCCCGCCATAAGAACGTAAGATGTAATCCGGTAACATGTTAGGTCCAAGCATCAAATCAAGTCCTTGGGACGACTTGTCAAGTGCTTGACGCTTCGTTGTTGCTTGCTACCCTGCGTCGCCTTGTATCAAGGCGCTGTGGGTTTGAGAGCCCTTCGGCGCTTCAATCTTGCCCCTATCGTCTAGCTGGCCCAGGACGAAGCCCTCTCAAGGCTTAGACACGGGTTCGAATCCCGTTAGGGGTACCACACTCAGGCCGGGGGCCCGATCGCGGC
>ERZ761602.1792-NODE-1792-length-37202-cov-8.241419_pt1 | contig 37202 bp, 34 predicted proteins | sample MGYA00512165_ERZ761602 | MGnify/ENA primary metagenome ERZ761602 (study PRJEB28899, sample SAMN02445085) | bioreactor sludge metagenome | biome: EBPR sludge; isolation source: Thorneside wastewater treatment plant | place: Australia: Brisbane, Thorneside...
GCCCACCGACATGCCGACCGGCGAGCCGCTGGACCCCACGCCCAGCAGGACGATGCCGTTGGCGCCCAACGCCGCCGCCTCGCGCTTGAGCCGGGCCACGGCGGCGTCGGTCTGGCCCTGGGTGCCGAAACCGACGGCGCTCTTGGATTCGAGCTGGGCGATCTCCTGCGCGCCCGCGGGCGCGGTGCGGTAGACCTGCACCTGCGCCGGATCGATCGGCGCGCGCGCCTGGCCCAGCATGACCTTGGAACTGCTGGCGCAGCCGGCGGCCAGCGCGGCGGCGAACAAAACGGTGGCGATTCGGAACGTCATGGCGGCATCTCCCTGTATCCGCGGCCGATCTTCCGCCGCGACGGCTGAATAGTGGCATATCCCGGCGCCGGGCCGCGCCGTCGCCGGCCGTCCCGCGGCGACGCGCTATCATTCGCACCCACCATGCACCGCCGCACCGTTCGATGACCGCCGTCCCCGACCATCCGCCCGCGCCTCAGCGGCTGGCGGTCGACTACATCCACGCCCCCTCGCCCACCGCGCTGCTGGGGCTGCCGGAGACGCTGGCGGTATTCGGTTTCGGGACGCTCGCGCCCACGAGCGCGGCCGTCGACGATCCGCGCTACCTGCGCGTGCCGCTGTCGCCGCTGGCCGGCGGCGCGGCGCCGTTCGAGGCGTGGCGCGGCACCGCGCCGGTCGCGCACGGGCGCGACGGCGACATCCGCTACAGCCACGACGGCGCGCTGATGTTCGGCGTGCTGGAAGTGGAGGAGACCGGAGCCGGCGTCCTGCGCGCCAGCGCGCACGCCTACGCCGCCATGGCCGCGTTCTGGCAGCGCAGCGGCTATCCGCACCTGCTGCGCATCTGGAACTACTTCGACGCCATCACCGACGGCGACGGCGACGGCGAGCGCTACCGGCAGTTCTGCGTGGGCCGGGTGCAGGGCCTGGGCGAAGTGGACACGCGCACCCTGCCGGCGGCCACCGCGATCGGCAGCCGCGACGGCCACCGCGTGCTGCAGGTGTACTGGCTGGCCGCGCGCGAGCCGGGCCTGCCGCTGGAGAATCCGCGCCAGGTCAGCGCCTACCGCTATCCGCGCGAATACGGCCCGCAGTCGCCCAGCTTCGCGCGCGCGCTGCTGCCGCCCTCGCCGCGCGTGCCGCTGCTGCTGTCCGGCACCGCCAGCATCGTCGGCCACGCCTCGCAGCACGCCGACTCGCTGCGCGCGCAACTGGACGAGACCCTGACCAACCTGGACAGCCTGCTGGCCGCCGCGCGCACGCACGCGCCCGCGCTGCCGCCGCACCTGGACGCCAGTTCGCGGCTCAAGGTCTACGTGCGCGACGCCGACGATGCCGCCGCGGTGACCGCGCAACTGGAAGCGCGCGTGGGCACCGGCGTGCCCTGGCTGATGCTGCAGGCCGATGTGTGCCGGCGCGAGCTGCTGGTGGAGATCGAAGGCATGCACGGCGTGCGCGCTTGAAGCGAGCACGCGTCGTCCGCATAGTGCGGGCGTGGGGCGCCGCACCGCGCGCCCGGTGAGGAGCGTCCGGCGATGGGACTGATCAGCCTGCTATGGGGCATCGTGGCGATGCTGTGGATGGTGCTGGCGCTGATCCCGGTACTGGGGATCACCAACTGGCTGCTGATCCCGTTCGCGGCGGCCGGCGCGATCATCGCCGCACTCGGCATCCTGTTCACCCGCAGCGGCAGGCGCGGCCGCGCCAAGACCGGCCTGGTGCTCAACGGCATCGTCATCGTGGTGGGCATCGTCCGCCTGGGGATCGGCGGCGGGGTGATCTGACCGCCGGCGGCGCGTCCGCACTGCGACCGTTCGCCGCAGACCGCGCGCGCCGGCCGGGCGTATCATGCGCGGCTCTGCCCGGAGCCCGACATGGCCTATCCCCATACCCGCCCCCGCCGCATGCGCCGCGACGAGTTCTCCCGCCGGCTGATGCGCGAGCACGTGCTGACCACCGACGACCTGATCTATCCCGTGTTCGTGCACGAGGAGAGGGGGCGCGCGCCGGTGCCGTCGATGCCGGGCGTGGAACGGCTGTCCATCGACGAACTGCTGCGCGTGGGCGAGCAGGCACTGGAGCTGGGAGTGCCGGTGCTGGACCTGTTCGGCGTGCCGGACCCGGCCGCCAAGACCGCCGACGGCCGCATCGCCTGGGACGAGGACGGCATCGTCCCGCGCGCGATCCGCGCGCTCAAGGCGCGCTTCCCGGAACTGGGCGTGATGAGCGACCAGGCGCTGGACCCGTACACCACGCACGGCCAGGACGGGCTGATCGACGACAGCGGCTACATCCTCAACGACGAGACGATCGAGGCGCTGGTCAAGCAGTCGCTGGCGCACGCTGCCGCCGGCGTCGACATCCTCTCGCCCAGCGACATGATGGACGGCCGCATCGGCGCGATCCGCGAAGCGCTGGAGAACGCCGGCTACGTCAACACCCGCATCATGTCCTACGCGGCCAAGTACGCGAGCGCGTTCTATGGCCCGTTCCGCAGCGCCGTGGGCAGCGCCGGCAGCCTGGGCAAGGGCAACAAGTTCACCTACCAGATGGACCCTGCCAATTCCAACGAAGCGCTGCACGAGATCGCGCTGGACCTGGAGGAAGGCGCCGACATGGTGATGGTCAAGCCCGGCCTGCCCTACCTGGACGTGATCCGCCGGGTGAAGGACGAATTCGGCGTGCCCACCTTCGCCTACCAAGTCAGCGGCGAGTACGCGATGCTCAAGGCCGCCGCCGCCAACGGCTGGCTGGACGAGAAGGCCTGCGCACTGGAAGCGCTGACCGCCTTCAAGCGCGCCGGCGCCGACGGCGTGCTGACCTACTTCGCCCTGGACGCCGCGCGCTGGCTGCGCGGCGGCTGAGCCCAGGCCCAGGAGATTCCTCGAGAAGCGGGGACACGGCTCAGGGCGAAAAAGCAGGAAATACGCGGATCAAATCAAGCGGCTCCCCAGCGCTCATCCGCGTTTATCCGTGTCTTGCGTTTTCCGGCCGTGCGGTCGCGACTGGCGTCGCTCCTGCACGGCGTGCGGGTTACTGTGGTTCTGTGTGGAAGGGACATGCGTTCGGAGCGCGATTCCGTCATGAATCCGGATGTATGGCATTTCTGCCTGCGATGAATCGGCACGGATCATGCGGCCACGGCCTTCGATGCCGTCTCCGCGTCCATCCGCACAATCTGCGGCAAAGGCCCTGATGCCGTGCGGTCGTGGCCGGCAGGTTGCTAGAGGAGGCAGCCGTCCTGGCCTGTCGTTTTCGGCACCAATGCCCGGTACAGGTCGCTCTTGCCCGCCTTCGGCGAGCGCGCCGTGCCGGTGACGAGGAGTTCGGCGGGCTTCGAGGCGTCCACCACCGGGGCGCGGGTATCGGCGTCCTCGGTGTTGAACGACAGCGCCCACGGCTGCGCATCGGCGTAGGCGCGGCCGTCGCAGGCGGCGGTCCACAGGCGCGAGGTGCCGGCCGCGGCGTCGCCGCGCGAGAACATCAGCGCGCGTCCCGCGTCCAGCCAGGCGGCGTCGGTCTCGTCGGCGGCGGTGTTCACGCCGGGCAGCGGGTGGGGGTCGGCGAAGGCATCGCCGTTCCAGTGCGCGAGGTACAGGTCGAAGCCGCCCGCGCCCTTGCGCCCGTCGCTGGCGAACAGCAGCCAGCGGCCGTCCGCGCTGGGGGTGGGCGAGCGTTCGTCGCCGCGCGTGTTGACCGCATCGCCCAGCGATTGCGGCGTGCCGAAGCCGCCGTCGGGCAGGACCGCCGCGCGGTACAGGTCGCGGCCGCCGCGACCGCCCGGGCGCGTGGAGGCGAAATACAGCCATCGCCCGTCGGCGCTGAAGAACGGCTCGGCTTCCTCGGCGGCGGTGTCGAGCGGCAGCGGCTGCGGATCGGTCCAGCGCTTATCGTGCAGACGCGCTTGCCAGAGATCGCCGCCGCCGGGGCCGCCGGCGCGGTCGGGACTGCCCCAGACGATGCGCTGTCCGTCCGGCGCCACCGTGCCGCGCACTTCGGCGTCACGGGTGGACACCACCCACAGGCCTTCGATGCCGTACTCGGCTAGCTGCGCCGGCGCCGCGGCGCAGAGTAGACTGGCTGCGAATGCGGTGGCCATCCGTCTGCGCTTCATGGCGGTCGCTCCCGTCTGCATATCCTTGTCGAACGGGGGTTTATAGCAAGTCATGTCCCAATCCCGATACGCCGTCTTCGGCCATCCTGTCGCCCATTCGCTGTCGCCGCACATCCATGCGGCGTTCGCGCGGCAGGCGGGCATCGCCCTGGAATACACCGCCATCGACGCCGCGCCGGGCGATTTCGTCGCCGCGCTGGAGCGCTTCGCCGCCGCCGGCGGCAAGGGCGCCAACGTCACGCTGCCGCTGAAGGAAGCCGCGTTCGCGCTGTGCACGCAGACCAGCGACCGCGCGCGCCGCGCCGGCGCCGTCAACACGCTGACCCGCAACGACGGCCAGTGGCACGGCGACAACACCGACGGCGCCGGCCTGGTGCGCGACCTGACCGGCCGCCAGGGCCTGGACCTGCGCGCGCGCCGCGCCCTGCTGCTGGGCGCCGGCGGCGCCGCGCGCGGCGTGGCACCGGCCCTGCTGGACGCGGGCATCGCCGAACTGGTCATCGTCAACCGCACGCCGGAGCGCGCCGACGCGCTGGCCGACGCGTTGGGCGAACCCGGCCGCGCGCATTCGCGCTACTGGGAAAGCCTGCGCGACCTGGGCGACTTCTCCCTGATCGTCAACGCCACCGCCGCCGCGCGCCAGGACCAGGGGCCGCTGGCCCTGCCCTTCACCCTGACCACCGAACGCACGCTGGCGGTGGACCTCAACTACGGCGAGGCGTCGATTCCCTTCCTCGCCTGGGCGCGCGCGGCCGGCTGCCACGACGCGGTGGACGGGTTGGGCATGCTGGTGGAACAGGCGGCCGAAGCCTTCGAGCACTGGCACGGCACGCGCCCGGACACCGATGCCGTGTACGCCGGGCTGCGCGACCGCGACAAGGTGCTGGTGACGGCGGACTGACCGCTGCCGCGCCCGCACCCGACGCATTCCCGATCCCCGCGGCGAGGACCTGCACATGGACGGTTTCCTGACCCAGACCCTGACGATGCTCGGCTTCCAGTTGCCGGAGCTGCTGGCCTGCGTGGCCGGCGCGGCGATGCTGTGGACCGGCGCGCCGCGGGTGCCGGGACGGCCGCTGGCGCTGGCCGGCATGTTGACCCTGCTGGCCGCGGCACTGCTGCGGCTGGCCACCAGCATCGGCCAGACCTGGCTGATCCACAACGCGGCGGCCGAGGGCTATGCCAGCCTCAGCGGCCGCCTGGCGATGTTCTCGGCCCTCGGCATCCTGCTCGGCATCGCTTCGGCGGTGGGCCTGGTGCTGCTGGTCTGGGGCGCGTGCAAGGCGATGCGGGCCGCGGCGGCTTCCCGCGCGGCGTAAGACGCAGGCGTGCGAACGCGGTGGCGTTGACGATCAGGGAGAAGTCGCCCAGATCGCGCAGAGTCTTCCCAATAGCGCGAACGCGCGCGGTCGGGTTCGCCCAACGCGTCGGCCGGCACGTTGGCGCGCAGCGTGCGGCATGCCGTGCGCATCATGCACGGCCATGGGCAGGGCAAGCGCCGGCCTCCCGGTCGCCGCGCGCGCCTGCCGCTACAGCAGGCCGTCCCGCTTGACCGCCAGGTAGCGTTCCACCAGCGCGGCGGGGAGTTCGTCGCTGGACACGTCCAGCACCATCACCCGGTGGCTGCGCAGCGCGTCGTGCGCGGCGGTGCGCTGCTCCAGGTAGCGGGCGACGGCGCCGGCGTGGATGGCGTCCTGCAGGTCGTCCACCGGCCGCTCCAGCGCCTGGTCCAGCGAGGTCTCGCGCAGGCTGGCCACGCACACCAGGTGGCGGCGCTGCAGCAGGCGCACGGCGGCCAGCAGGTCTTCGATGTCCTCGTCGCGTACGTTGGTGACCAGCATCACCAGCGCGCGGCGGCGCTGGCGCAGGCTCAGTTCCGTCGCGGCAGCCAGGTAATCGGTCGCTACCGCCTGCGGCTGCAAGTCGTAGCTGGCGCGCAGCAGGGTGTCGATGGCGCCCATGCCGCGCTGCGGCGCCACCCAGCGGCCGTCGCCGCCCGACGCCAGCAGGCCCACCGCGTCGCCCTGGCGCAGCGCCAGGTAGGACACCACCAGCGAGGCGTTGAGCACATGGTCGAAGTGCCCGAGTTCGTCCTCGCGCGCCAGCATGCGCCGGCCGGTGTCGATCAGCATCACCAATTGCTGGTTCTTCTCGTCCTGGTATTCGCGCGAGACCAGCTTGCGCGAGCGCGACGTGGCCTTCCAGTCGATCTGGCGCAGGCTGTCGCCCACCCGGTACTCGCGCATCTGGTTGAAGTCGGTGCCCTCGCCGCGGCGGCGCTTGAGGTGCGCGCCGACCAGCCGCGACGCCTGTTCGGCGCTGAACAGCGCGAAGCGCGTCAGCGGCGCGAAGTCGGGATACACGCGCACGCGCTGCGGCGCGCCGGCCACGCGTACCTGCCGCCACAGCCGCAGCGGCGAATGCAGGCGCAGGTGCACGCCGTCGAACACCGCATCGCCGCGCGCGTTCGGCCGCAGACGGTAGCCCACGCTCGTCGCCGACAGCGGCGCCAGCGCCAATGCGCGCGGCAGTCCCTGCGACGGCCAGCCCGGCGGATGCAGGTCGAACACGTCCAGCCGCTGCCGCACCAGGGATTCCAGCCGCAGCGTCACTTCGCGCTCGATCCCCAGCGGCAATGCCTCGGGCACTTCCCGTAGTACCTGCGGCGTGGGCCGGCGACGAAGCCAGCCCGCGTCGAACGCCGCGGCCAGCGCGAGCGCCGCGCCCGCCGCCTGCCATTGCCACGGCGGCCAGCCGAGGTACGCGACCGCCAGCCCCGACAGGCCCCAGGCGACGAGCAGCAGGAGCAGCGGCGCCGCCGGCCTCATCGCAGGATGCCTTCGCACGCCGGCGCTGGAACCGGCTGCGCCGCCGCGCGCGGCAGGTGACCGGAAAGACGGCGGGGAAAGTGCGGCGACGCATCGCCACGCCCGGGGCGCTTCGCCCGAACCGGCATTCCGGCCACCGCGCGCGCCGATGCCCACGCGCGTCCTGCCCGCGAACGGGCGAGGCGGCGGCGGAACGCGGCGGCGGCGCTGTCCGGCCTCATTTGCGCGGCGCTTCCACCTTGGCCAGCAGCGCGCGCAGCGCGTCGTCGGCGGACTGGCCTTCGATCTGCAATTCCGGCGCCAGGGTGATGCGATGGCGCAGCGCCGGGCGGGCGATGTCGCGCACGTCGTCGGGAGTGACGAAATCGCGGCCCTGCAACACCGCCTGCGCGCGCGCCGCGCGCACCAGCGCGATGCTGCCGCGCGGGCCAGCGCCCAGCGCGATGCCGGGCCACTTGCGGGTGGCCGCCACGATGCGCACGGCGTAGTCGATCACCTGCTCGTCCACCTTCACCGCGGCGGTGTCGCGCTGCATGGCGATGATGTCCTCCGCCCCCAGCACGCGCCGGACCCGCGACAGGTCGAAGTCGGCGGCGGTGCGGCCGGTGGTGATGGCGTCGACCATGCGCTTCTCGTCCTCCAGCTCGGGATAGTCGATCAGCACCTTCAGCAGGAAGCGGTCCAGTTGCGCCTCCGGCAGCGGATAGGTGCCTTCCTGCTCGACCGGGTTCTGGGTGGCCAGCGCGATGAACGGCGGCGACAGCTCGAAGGACTTGCCTTCGATGGTCACCTGGCCTTCCTGCATCACCTCCAGCAGCGCCGCCTGCGTCTTGGCCGGCGCGCGGTTGATCTCGTCGGCCAGCAGGATGTGGGTGAACACCGGGCCGCGGCGGATCTTGAAGCTCTCGGTCTTCGGGTCGTACACGGCGTGGCCGCTGACGTCGCTGGGCATCAGGTCGGGGGTGAACTGCACGCGCGCGTAGGTCAGTTCCAGCGCTTGCGCCAATGCGCGCACCAGCAGGGTCTTGCCCAGGCCGGGCACGCCCTCAATCAGTACGTGGCCGCCGGCCAGCAGCGCGATCAGGATCTGGTCCAGCACTTCGGGCTGGCCGATGAAGGCCTTGGACACTTCGTCGCGCACGGCGTTGGCGCGCTCGGACAGCGCGTTGTCCGGCATCGGCGGCAGCGCCGGCGGTGCGGAGGCGGTCGGGTCGTTCATAGGCGGTTTCTCAGTTCGATCAGCGTGGAAATGCGGTCGCGGAATCCCCGCCGGTCGTGCGAGGCGGGAACATTGAGCATGCTGCGGACGCGCTCGGCCGGCACGCCCAGGCGTTCGGCGATGGCGGCCACCTGCGGTTCGCCGGCGAGCGCGGCGGCGACCGGATCGCGCCGGCGCAGGCGGGCGAGGAAGGACTGCCGCACGGCGGTGTAGAGCAGCACGCCGCGGCCGTAGCGGTAGGCGTGCTCGCCGCTGGCGCGCACGTGCTCCAGCAGCGAGCGGCGCTCGGCCGCCGGCGACGGCAGCGCCGGGCCGAAGCGCTGCATGCGCCGCCACAGCCAGGCGCACAGGGCCAGCAGCAGCGGCAGCCAGACCATCCAGCCCTTGGCGAGCAGGGTGCGCCACAGCGACGGCATTTCCGCCGCGTAGACCAGGTGCACGGTGCCGCGGCCGTAGTTGGGCGCCAGCACCTGCCGCGCCAGCGCGCGGTGCGGGCCGTCGCGCAGGCCGCCCTTCGGCGGCTGGGTCAGGTCTTCCAGCAGGCGTGGGCGCACGGCGGCGTTGGCGAGGAAGTCCATTTCCGCCAGCACGTCGACGTGGCCGTCGCCGTGCGCCAGGCGCGCGTACACGTAGCCCTGCTCCAGGTCGCCCCAGGACAGCTCCGGCTCCACGCCGTCGAAGGCGAAGCGGCGGCCGTTGCAGAACTCGACGTGGTGGTCTTCGCCCTCCACCTGGAAATCGACGCAGCCGGGCGTTTCCTCCACCAGCCACAGCGACAGCCGTTCCAGCAGTTCGGCGTGCGGCAGGTCTTGTCCCGTGATTTCCTCGCTGCGCAGGTACAGCGGCGTGCGCACGACCAGGTGCCCGCCGGCCGCCACCCAGTCCAGCAGGCGGTCCATCTGCGGCGGCGACAGCGTGCGCGGGTCGTTGAACAGCACCAGCGTGTCGTGCGGATCGGGCGGGTGTTCGTCCAGTTGCAGGCGCTGGCGCACGTCCACGCGAACGCCATCGGCCTGCAAGGTCTTGGCCAGGGCGTAGAGCGGATTGAACGCCGCCTCGCCGGTGGGCGGCAGGTACAGCGTCTGCTGCACCCGGTGGTAGGCCTGGCGGAACCACAGCACGCCGACCACGACCAGCACGGCCAGCAGCGCCGTGCCGGCGACCGACCAGCCGATGCGCGCGCGCCGGCTCACGCCGCCCACCCGTAGCGGCGCTGCAATTCGCCGACCAGCGCGTCGAAATCCTCCGCCGCCGGCAGCCGCTGCGCATAGGCGGCGTATTGCCAGGTGCGCACGACGCGCGCGAACAGGCTGCGCTCTTCCGCCTGCGGCAGGCGGCGCGACGCGCGCAGGCATTCGGCCTCGGTGGCGCCCGGCGGCAGCACGATGTCCGCATGCGCCGCCATCGCCTCCACGCTGGCGCGGTACAGCAGCGCCAGCGCATCGCGCGGCCGTCCTTCGGCCCACAGCCGGCGCGCGGCCGCGGCGATGTCGTCCGGCAGCGCTTCCGGCAGCACCAGCGCGGCGCTCTGCGCCGGCGACGGGCGCAGCGCGCGCGGGCCCGCCGCTCCGCCCCGCATCCACGGCAGCCAGTAGCGCGCGGCGGCCAACAGCACCAGCACCAGGATGCCGGCCAGGATCCACAGCCCCCATTCGCCGATGAAGGCCAGCACGCCGCCCAGGCCGGCCAGCCACGCCGGCATGCCGTGCGACTCCTTCTTCCTGTCCTCCGGCTTGCGCCATTCCCAGGTCGTGCGCGTCTGCGTGCGGCCCAGCGCGGGATCGCGGTAGGCGCGCTCGGCGGCGCGGCGGAAGGCGGCATCGTCCACGCGCTGTTCGCCGAACACCTCCGGCAGGGTGGGAGGCGTGGCGCGTTCCGGCGCGGCTTCCGCCTGCTCCGCCGCGCCGCCGTCGTGGCGGTCCTGCGCGCGCAGCGGCGGCGCCAGGCCGGCCAGCAGCACCAGCGCCAGCACCAGCGGCGTGGCCGCGGACAGGCGGGCGCGCAGCTTGCGGAACACGATCTCCACGTCCCACGCCTCGACCTGCGTGCGCCGGTTGAGGTACAGGCCGAAGCCCGCGCCGACGTAGAACGGCTCGACCACGCTGACTGCCGCCCACACCAGTGCGTTCCACGCGAATTCGAGCCAGGCCGGCCATTCGATCGACAGCATGCGCAGCGCCGCCTGCATGTTGTCCGGCAACAACGATTCGGGCAGGTACAACGCCACCGCCGCCATGCCGCCCAGCACCAGCGCGCCCTCGAAATGCAGGCAGGCCAGCATCAGCAGGGTGGCGTTGCCGTAGGCCTGCCCGCCCAGCACGCTGCGGCGCTGGCGCAGGCGCTGGCCCTGCACGCCTTCCAGCAGGTCGATCGGCAGGTACAGCGCGCGCACCGGGCTGAAGCGCCGCCAGGTCAGCAGGTGCAGCATCGTGCAGGCGCCCCACGTAGCCTGCGCGCGCAGCGTCTCGCGCGTGCCCGGCACGCTGCCGAACACCGCGCGCGAGATGACGTACAGCGGGATGCGGTCGAAGACCGGCTTCAGCCACCACATCAGCAGCGCCGCCAGCCAGAACCGGTCGAGCGCCCAGGCGCCGGCGTTGAGCAGCAGGAACACCGGCAGCGTGACCGCCAGCCACGGCTTCCACACCGCGCCGGCGTGCCGGCGCACCAGCGCCATGCCCAGTTCGACGGCCTCCCAGCCCGAGCGGGCTCGCAGGCGCACGGCGAGCCGCTCAATCCGCATCCGCCACCCCGCGCCCGCCGCGCCACAGCCACAACCCCACCAGCACCCACAGCGCGCCGGACACACTGAACTTCACCGTCGCCGGGATCGACTGGGTGGACGACCAGAACGCTTCGATGAACGCCGCCACCAGCAACATGAAGGCCACGCCCAGGCACAACCGGGCGCCCTTGCGGCCGGCGGCGGCCAGCGCGTCCACGCGCCGCTGACGGCCGGGCGCGATCAGGCTCAGCCCCAGGCGCAGCCCGGCGCCGCCGGCCAGCACGATGGCGGTCAGTTCGAACGGCGCGTGCCCGCAGACGAAGCGCCACAGCGGGTCGCCGTAGCCGATCTGCTGCAGGTGGCCGGCCACGGTGCCGAAGTACACGCCGTTGAACAGCAGCACGAACAGCGCGCCCACGCCCGCCAGCAGGCCGCCGGCGAAGGTGCGCAGGCCGATGCCGATGTTGTTCCAGATGTAGTGGCCGAACATCTGCCAGTCGGTGCCGCTCTCGCGGCCCAGCGCATGCGAGGGGTCGGCCGGGTCGTACATGCGTTCCCAGCCCGCCACCTGCTCGGGCGAGGCGATGCCGTACACCAGCTCCGGCGAGGATTGCAGCAGCACGTACATCAGCACCATCGGCACGGTGAACACCAGCGCCGCCACGCCCATGCAGCCGGCCTCGCTGCGCACCAGCCGCGGGAAGTCGGCCAGCAGGAAGCGCACGGCGCGGTGCCAGCGCGGCGGCGGCGTGCGGTAGAGCAGGCCGTGGCCGCGCTGCATCAGGTCCTGCAGGCGGTCCACCACCACCGGGCTGTAGCCGCGCCGGCGCGCCAGCGCCAGTTGCTGGCACAGGCGGCGGTAGCGCGCGGGGATCTCCTCGTCGGTGAACACGCCGTGGTTGCGCTCGCCGCGCGCGCGGCGGGCGTTGGCGCGCGTCTGCAGCCAAGCGTCGAACGCCTGCCATTCGGCCTGGTGGCGGGCGACGAACTGCTCCTGCCTCATCGCCGCCCCAGCAGCCAGTTGGCGATGCCGTACAGGCGCAGCACGCCCGGCTGGCCGCGCGCGCCGGTGAGCGGCTCGGCCAGGTCGGCGAGTTCTTCCTGGCGCGAGGGCGTGAGCTGCGGCGCGCGCTCGCCGAAGGCGACCACCGCGGCCTGTTCCTCGGGCAGCAGCCCCACCGGCGGCACGAACACGTCGTTGACCGGCGCCGGCCGGTGCTGGTGCTCGGACCCGGCGTGCACGACCAGAGTGCCGGCGACCATGTCGCCCAGCCGGCGCGCGTAGGGATCGGTCAAGCAGGCGATCAACCCGGCCGCGTAGCCCAGCGGCAGCATGTCCACCATGCGCAGCAGGTTGCGGGTGATCGCGGCCAGCCAGCCCACCGGCGCCCCGTCGCCGGCCACCACCCGCAGGCCCAGGGCCTTCTTGCCCGGCGTCTGCCCGTGCCACACGGATTCGAACACGATGGGATAGGCCCAGAACAGCAGGAACATGCCGATCAGGTACAGCCCCTGCCCGGCCTTGCCGAACACCGCCAGCAGCATGCCCATGATCATCAGCAGGCCCAGCCGGATCGCCAGGTCGATGGCCCAGGCCAGCGCGCGCGGCACCGGGCCGGCGGCCGGCAGGTGCAGGGCGACGCCCTCGGGCGTCACCACTTCGCGGTAGGTATCCAGCATGCGGCCGTCATCCTGCACGCACGGCTCCCGCACGCGGTGCGCGCGTCCGTCGGATCAGGTTGCAAGCGATATTCCCGCTGTCCATGCGGCTCCCCTGGCAGACCTCCGACTTTAACGGCGATCACCGCCCTTGCCCAGCCATGCGCCGGTCCGCGGCCGCGGCGATCAAGCGTCGCGGTATTCCCGCGGCACCCGCTTGAGCCCGCACAGCAACTGGTAGGCGCTGACCTTGCAGTGGGCGGCCAGCGCGGACGCGGTGGGCGCATCGCCCCACAGCCGCACCGGGGTGCCGACGCCCGCCTGCGGGTGCGGCGTCAGGTCCACCGTCAGCATGTCCATCGACACGCGCCCGGCCAGCCGGCCGGGTCGGCCGTCGATCAGCACCGGGGTGCCCGTGGGCGCGAACTGCGGGTAGCCGTCGGCGTAGCCCATCGCCACCACGCCGATGCGGACGGGCGCGTCGGCGACGAAGTGCGCGCCGTAGCCCACCGGCTCGCCCGCGGTCAGGTCGCGCACGGCGATGATCCGCGACTCCAGCGCCATCACCGGGCGCAGCGTGTCGATGGCCTCGTTGCGCGCGGGAAACAGCGGGTTGGCGCCGTACAGCATCAGCCCCGGCCGCCCCCAGTCGCCGCGCACCTGCGGCCAGCCGAGCAGGGCCGGCGAATTGCACAGCGCGGTCGCGCCGTCGATGCCGGCGACGGCCGCGGCGAAGGCGTCGGCCTGCTCGCGGGTGCGCGCGCAGTCCAGTTCGTCGGCGCGCGCGAAGTGGCTCATCAGCGTCACCGACGCCACCTGCGGCAGCGCCGACAGCCGCGCATGCGCGGCGCGGAATTCCTCCGGCGACAGCCCCAGCCGGTGCATGCCGCTGTCCAGCTTCAGCCAGACGTGCAGCGGCCGCGGCGCGGCGAACGCAGCCAGCGCTTCGACCTGCCAGGGCGAGGCGACCACGGTCCACAGGTCGTGGCGGACGATCAGCGGCAGTTCGCCGGCGTCGAAGAAGCCTTCCAGCAGCAGGATCGGCGCCGCGATGCCGGCCTCGCGCAGCTCCAGCGCCTCCTCGATGCAGGCCACGCCGAAGCCATCGGCCTCAGCTTCCAGCGCCTGCGCGCAGCGCACCGCGCCGTGGCCGTAGGCATCGGCCTTGAGGATGGCCAGCGCCCGGCCGCCGCCGAGACGGCGCGCCAGGCGGTAGTTGTGCCGCAGCGCGGCCAGGTCGATCAGGGCGCGCGCGGGGCGCATGCGGCGTCCTCGCCGGCGGCGACCGCGCGCCGCGCATAGCGCGATACGTCCAGGCCCTCGCTGCTGATGGCCGGGCGGCGGCCGGCGACCACGTCGGCCAGGTAGCGGCCGGAGCCGCAGGCCATGGTCCAACCCAGGGTGCCGTGGCCGGTGTTGGTGTAGAGGTTGCGGTACGGGGTGGCGCCGACGATGGGCGTGCCGTCCGGGGTGGCCGGGCGCAGGCCGGTCCAGAACTCGGCCGCGGCCAGGTCGCCGCCGCGCGGATAGAGCTGGTTGACCACCATGTCCAGGGTCTTCCGCCGGCGCCGCGGCAGCGACAGGTCGAAGCCGGCCACTTCCGCCATACCGCCCACGCGGATGCGGCGGTCGAAGCGGGTGATGGCGACCTTGTAGCTTTCGTCCAGCACGGTGGAGGTGGGCGCCATCGCTTCGTCGGTGATCGGGATGGTCAACGAATAGCCCTTCAGCGGATAGACCGGCAGGCGCAGGCCCAGCGGCGCCGCCAGCCGCGGCGAATGACTGCCCAGCGCCAGCACGTAGCGGTCGGCGCGCTCCACCCGGCCGCCGATGCGCACGCCGGTGATGCGCGCGCCGTCGTGCTCCAGCGCCTCGATTTCGGCATCGTAGCGGAACTCGACCCCGGCCGCGGCCGCGCGCTCGGCCAGCCGCTGGGTGAACAGGCGGCAGTCGCCGGTCTGGTCGTTCGGCGTACGCAAGGCGCCGGTAAAGCGCACCGGAGCGCTGGCCAGCGCCGGCTCGCAGCGCGCGATGCCGGCCGGGTCCAGCAGTTCATAGGGCACGCCCATGCGTTCGAGCACCGCCACGTCCGCGGCGGCGGCATCCAGTTGCGCCTGGGTGCGGAACAGTTGCAGCGTGCCGAGCTGGCGGCCTTCGTATTCGATGCCGGTCTCGGCGCGCAGTTCGTCCAGGCTCTGCCGGCTGTATTCGCAGATGCGCACCATGCGCGCCTTGTTGACCGCGTAGCGGGCCGAGGTGCAGTTGCGCAGCATCTGCAGCATCCAGGCGTACTGCAGCGGGTCGACGCCGGGCTTGATCGCCAGCGGCGCGTGCCGCTGGAACAGCCACTTCAGCGCCTTCAGCGGGATGCCCGGCGCGGCCCAGGGCGAGACGTAGCCGAACGAGAGCTGCCCGGCGTTGGCGTAGCTGGTCTCGCGCGCCACGTCCGGCTGGCGGTCCACCACCACCACCTCGAACCCGGCCTGGGCCAGATACCAGGCACTCGTCGTGCCCACCACACCGCCACCCAGCACCATCACGCGCATCGCACTGCTCCACGGGGAAATCCCCTGCCGGGGGACGGGCTACAACCTGAGCGGCGAAGTATATGAGCGGTATCCCAGTGGTTTTCACTGACTTTTACCCTATTTTCGGGAACAATCCACGCCAACGACCGGGAATGCAGCGACCCCTGCCATGCGACAGAGACCCCTCGACAAGATCGACCGCAGGATCCTGCGCATCCTCCAGCAGGAAGGGCGCATCTCCTTCACCGAGCTGGGCGAGCGCGTGGGGCTGTCCACCACGCCCTGCACTGAGCGCGTGCGCCGGCTGGAACGCGAGGGCGTCATCACCGGCTACTACGCCCGGCTGGACCCGCAGCGCCTGCAGGCCAGCCTGCTGGTGTTCGTGGAGATCAGCCTGGCCTACAAGTCCGGCGACATCTTCGAGGAGTTCCGCCGCGCCGCGATGAAGCTGCCCAACGTGCTGGAATGCCACCTGGTCAGCGGCGACTTCGACTACCTGATCAAGGCGCGCATCGACGAGATGGCCGCCTACCGCAAGCTGCTGGGCAGCACCCTGCTGACCATGCCGCACGTGCGCGAGTCCAAGAGCTACATCGTGATGGAGGAAGTGAAGGAGACCCTCGCCCTGCCGGTGGCCGACTGAGCCGCGCGGCGCTCAGCCCGCGGCGAGGTAGCCGTCCTTCAGCCGCACGTAGTGCGCGGCCGAGTAGTGCAGGCTCTCGATCTCCTTGTCGGTGAGCCTGCGGGCGAAGCGCGCCGGATTGCCCAGCCACAGTTCGGCCTCGCCGACCACCTTGCCCGGGCCGACCACCGCGCCGGCGCCGACGAAGCCGTACTTCCTCACCGTGGCGCCGTCCAGGATGCACGCGCCCATGCCGATCAGGCACAGGTCCTCGATGGTGCAGGCGTGGATGATGGTGCCGTGGCCGACGGTGACGTCGGCGCCGATCAGGGTCGGATAGCCCGCCTTGTTGTACGGGCTGTGGTGGCTGACGTGGACGATGGTGCCGTCCTGCAGGTTGGTGCGCGCGCCCACGCGGATGAAGTTGACGTCGCCGCGCAGGATGGTGCCCGGCCAGACCGACGCGTCCTCGGCCAGCTCCACGTCGCCGATCACGGTGGCCGCCGGGTCCACGTAGACGCGCGGGCCGAGGACGGGAAAACGGTCAAGATAGGGGCGCAACGCGGTCAGATTGGCATTCATGCCGGCATTGTAGGGCTCCTGCCCGCGGACGAAGGCATACACTCGGGCCATGACCACGTTCCCGCACGCCGTCACCAGCGCCGCCAACGCGGCCATCACCGCCGCCAATGCCGCCATCGGCGCCAGCCGCCAGGCCGGCCCCGGAACCGCAGCCGCGCCCGGCGGCGACGGCCCGACCGCCACCCCGGTCGGCGATCTCGCGCCCACCCTGCAGCGCCTGCGCCAGGCCTGGCAGGCGCGCAAGCCGGATCGCGCCCAGCGCCGCGACGACCTGCGGCGCCTGCGCGAGGCGCTGAAGCGCCGCCTGCCGGAGATGGCCGACGCCATCGCCGCCGACTTCGGCCACCGCTCGCGCCATGAATCCCTGATCGCCGACGGCATGACGGTGCTCAACGAGATCGACCACCTGCTGTCGCACCTGCGCCGCTGGATGAAGCCGCGTCGCGTTGGCGTGGGCTGGCGCTTCTGGCCCGCGCGCGCCGAGATCCGCAGCGAGCCGGTGGGCGTGGTCGGCGTGATCGCGCCGTGGAACTACCCGGTCAACCTGGCGCTGATCCCGCTGGCCACCGCCATCGCCGCCGGCAACCACGTCTACCTGAAGCCGTCCGAGCACACGCCGCACGCCGCCGCGTTCCTGCGCGGACTACTGGCCGAGGTGTTCCCGGCCGACCGCGTGGCAGTGGCCGAGGGCGGCGCCGACGTGGCGGGCGCCTTCGCCGCGTTGCCGTTCGACCACCTGGTGTTCACTGGCTCCACCGCGGTCGGCCGCAAGGTGATGGCGGCAGCCGCACCCAACCTCACGCCGCTGACGCTGGAGCTGGGCGGCAAGTCGCCCGCCATCGTCTGCGGCGACTACCCAGTGGAACAGGCCGCGGCGCGGCTGGCCACCGGCAAGTGGTTCAACGGCGGCCAGACCTGCATCGCGCCGGACTACGTGCTGCTGGTCGGCAGGCACCGCCGCGACGCGCTGGTGCAGGCGCTGCGCGCGCAGGCCAGGGCGCGCTACGGCGACCTGGAAGACGCCGGCGACTACACCCGCATCATCAACGACGCCCAGTTCGCGCGGCTGGAAGGCTACCTGGACGACGCGCGCGCGCGCGCGCTGGAGGTGGTGCCGCTGTCGTCGCGCCACGACCGCGCGCAGCGCCTGTTCGCCCCCACCCTGGTGCTGGAGCCGGGCGACGACGCCACGGTGATGCAGGACGAGATCTTCGGCCCGATCCTGCCCATCCGCAGCGTCGATTCGCTGGACGAGGCCATCGCCCACGTCAACGCACACGACCGCCCGCTGGCGCTGTATCCCTTCGGCCACGACCGCGGCGAGATCGAGAAGATCCTGCGCACCACCCTGGCCGGCGGCGTGACCGTCAACGACACCGTGCTGCACTTCGGCATCAACGCCCTGCCCTTCGGCGGCATCGGCCCCAGCGGCATGGGCGCCTACCACGGCCGCGCCGGCTTCGACGCCTTCAGCAAGGCGCTGCCCATCCTGTGGCAGCCCCGCCGCGCCGGCAGCGACCTGCTCAAGCCGCCGTACGCGAAGGTGGCGAAGTTCATCGACTTCATCGTCCGCTGAGGCGGGCGCGGGTTCGCGTCCGGTCGATGCGCGGGCCCGGCCGGTCCGCACGGGCCGCCATGACTGCGCCGGCCGGGCGCGCCGGACCGGGCCCAATCATGCGGTCTCTCTCCCGATCGGACGGTTTTCCGTCGTCTTCGCCGGCGCCCGCGCTAGGATTCCAGCCCTGCCCGCAACACCCGCAGTCGGTGCTGGACGCCATGCTGCCGGCCCGCGGTTCCGCGGGGGTCTCGCCGGGTCATGGCGACGGACCCGGAAAACCCACGCCTTCAACAATCCCGATCGCCCATGAAAATCGCTAGCTGGAACGTCAATTCGCTCAACGTGCGCCTGCCGCACCTCACCCAGTGGCTGGGCGCGTTCGCGCCGGACGTGGTGGGCCTGCAGGAGACCAAGCTGGAGGACCACCGCTTCCCCGACACCGCGCTGGCGGAACTGGGCTACCGCAGCGTGTTCGCCGGGCAGAAGACCTACAACGGCGTGGCGCTGCTGTCGCGCGAGCCGGCCGGCGACGTGCAGGTGGGCATTCCCGGCTTCGAGGACGAGCAGAAGCGGGTCATCGCCGCCACCGTCGGCGACGTGCGCATCGTCAACCTATACGTGGTCAACGGCCAGGACGTGGGCACCGACAAGTACGCCTACAAGCTGCGCTGGCTGGAGGCCGTGCACGACTGGCTGGCAGGGGAACTGGAGGCGCACCCGCGCATGGTGGTGCTGGGCGACTTCAACATCGCCCCGGACGAGCGCGACGTGTACGACCCCAAGGTGTGGAACGACGACCACATCCTGACTTCCGCCGCCGAGCGCGAGGCGCTGCGCCGACTGTACGCGCTGGGCCTGAGCGACGCCTTCCGCCTGCACAGCGAGGAAGCCGGCGTCTTCAGTTGGTGGGACTACCGCATGGGCGGCCTGCGGCGGAACCTGGGCCTGCGCATCGACCTGACGCTGGTCTCCGACGCCCTGCGCGGGCACGCCGTGGAATCGGGCATCGACCGCGAACCGCGCACCTGGGAGCGCCCCAGCGACCACGCGCCCGCCTGGGTGCGGCTGGGTGCCTAACTGCAGGAGGGGCTGACGGACAAAGGCCCGGCTTGCGCCGGGCCTTTGCGTCGCCACGGGCCGTGGGTGCGTCTCGGAAGCGCACGCGGCCGCACCGTCACCTCGCCCTGCCGCGGGTGAACAGGTTGACGATCAGCAACAGCACCACCGCGCCGATGAAGGCGGTGATCAGGAAGCCGACCAGGCCGCCGCCCAGCCCCAGGCCCAGCGCCGGCAACAGCCAGCCACCGAGGAAGCCGCCGATGATGCCCACCACGATGTTGAGCAGGATGCCCTGCTGCGCATCGCGCTTCATCACGATGCTGGCCAGCCAGCCCGCCACGCCACCCACGATCAACCAGACCAGGAAATTCATGTCGCCGCTCCTTTCGATGGACAGGACCCCGCCGCGCGGGGCACGCTTCGATTAACCGCCCCGGGGCGTGAAACCGTGGTTAACCCCCTGGCGACGCCCCGGGTGCCGCCTTGGTAACGCCCCCGCCCACCGTCCGCACGCCGTGATGCAGCAAACCGCCCCTTCCCACCCCGACTGGCGCAGCGCCCCCGCGGACTGGCGCCACGAAGGCATTGCCCTGTGGCTGGCGCCGCACGCGCCGCGGCAGCGCGGCGAGCCGACGGCGCGGGAAGTGCTGGCGCGCGCGCTGGGCCGGCCGCCGCACGCGCTGCCGATCACCCGCGACGCGCAGGGCCGCCCGCACTTCTTCGAGCCGTTGCGCCACCTGGAGACCGGCTGGAGCCACAGCGGCGAAGCCCTGCTGGTGGCGCTGGGCGAAGGCGTCGAGCTGGGCGTGGACATCGAGCACTTGCGCCCAAGGCCGCGCCGGCTGGAGATCGCGCAGCGCTTCTTCCACTCCGAGGAAACCCGCTGGCTGCTGGCCTGCCCGCCGGAGGTGCGCGAAACCGCCTTCGTGCGCCTGTGGTGCGCGAAGGAGGCCGTGCTGAAGGCGCACGGCCAGGGCCTGTCCTTCGGCCTGCACCGGCTGCGCTTCGGCACCGACGCGCAGGACCGCCTGCACCTGCTGGAATGCGATCCCGGCCTGGGCCGCGCCGGCGACTGGCGGCTGCACGAATGGGCGCCGCGCGCGGACTACCGCGCCGCGCTGGCCTGGCACCCGCGCTGAGGCCGGCGGCGGCCTGCGATAATGCCGCGATGGACGACACCGCCTTTCCCGCCGACCTGCACGACACCCTGCGGCACGGCCTGGCCGCGCTGGGCCTGGACGCCGACGCACTGGCGCCGCCGCTGCTGGCCTACCTGGCCCTGCTGCACCGCTGGAACCGCACCTACAACCTCACCGCCGTGCGCGAGCCGCGCGAGATGGTCGTGCGCCACCTGCTCGATTCGCTGGCGATGCATCCGTACGTGGACGCCATCGCCGCGCGCGGCGGCGCGCTGGCCGATCTGGGCACCGGCCCGGGCCTGCCCGGCATCCCGCTGGCCATCGCCAAGCCCGGCCTGCGGGTGACGCTGGTGGAGAGCAACGGCAAGAAAGCGCGCTTCCTGCGCGAGGCCGTGCGCACGCTGAAGCTGGACAACGCGCGGGTGGCCGAGACGCGCGCCGAAGCGCTGGACGAACCGCAGGCCTACGACGCGCTGACCGCGCGCGCGCTGGACGTGCTGGCTGGCATCATCGAGGTCGGCGGCCACCTGCTGCGGCCCGGCGGCGAACTGCTGGCGATGAAGGGCGTGCGCCCGGACGAGGAGATCGCCGCGCTGCCGCTCGGCTGGTCGCTGGCCTCGCTCCACCCGCTGGACGTGCCGGGCCTGGACGGCGAGCGCCATCTGGCCGTCGTGCGCCGCGACTGACGGCCGCAGCGCGCCGGCGCCCGGCGCCTAAGCCATTGAAAACGCTGACCGCCGCCGCGCATTCCCGCCGGTGCGTGCTCCGGCGCGGCCTGCGCGGACCGCGGCTTCCGTACCCCTGATTTCGCAAGCCCGGCCGCCAGCCCGCATAATCCCCCACTCACCCCGTCACCCCAAGGCGCCCCCGCATGGCCCGCATCATCGCCGTCGCCAACCAGAAAGGCGGAGTCGGCAAGACCACCACCGCCGTCAATCTGGCCGCCGCGCTGGCGCGCGCGCCGCAGCGCGTGCTGCTGGTCGACCTGGACGCGCAGGGCAACGCCACCATGGGCAGCGGCGTGGACAAGCGCGAGGTGGAAGCCTCCACCTGCGACGTGCTGCTGGGCGAAGTGGACGCGAAGGCCGCGGTGGTCACCACCGCCGAGGGCTTCGACCTGATGCCGGGCAACATCGACCTGACCGCGGCCGAGATCCAGTTGATGGAAATCAGCGGCCGCGAACTGAAGCTCAAGGCCGCGCTGGACGCCATCCGCGGCGACTACGACTTCATCATCGTCGACTGCCCGCCGGCGCTGTCGCTGCTGACCCTCAACGCGCTGACCGCCGCCGACTCGGTGCTGGTGCCGATGCAGTGCGAGTACTACGCGCTGGAAGGCCTGTCGGCGCTGATGGAAACCATCGACGCGCTGCGTGCGCGGCTGAACCCCGGGCTGGAGATCGAAGGCGTGCTGCGCACGATGTTCGACATCCGCAACAACCTGGCCAACGCCGTGTCCGGCGAACTCACCACCCACTTCGGCGACAAGGTGTTCCGCACCATCGTGCCGCGCAACGTGCGCGTGGCCGAAGCGCCCAGCCACGGCCAGAGCATCGTCGGCTACGACCGCGCCTCGCGCGGCGGCGTGGCCTACCTGGGCCTGGCCGGGGAGATCCTGCGCCGCCAGGCCGAACGCAAGAAGCAACAGCAGCACATGGAGCACGCGTGATGAGCGCCCCGAAGAAGCGCGGCCTCGGCCGCGGCCTGGAAGCCCTGCTCGGCCCGAAAGCCGCCGAGACGCCGCCGCCGGAGGCCCAGCCGGGCGAAGCGCTGCGCACGCTGCCGGTGGGCCAGTTGCAGCCGGGCAAGTACCAGCCGCGCATGGCGATGGACCCGGCCAAGCTCAACGAACTGGCCGAGTCGATCAAGGCCCAGGGCGTGATCCAGCCGATCGTGGTGCGCGAGCTGGCGCGGGGCCCGAATTCAAAGGTGATGTACGAGATCGTCGCCGGCGAGCGCCGCTGGCGCGCCTCGCAGGAAGCCGGCCTGGCCGAAGTGCCGGTGGTGGTGCGCGAACTGGACGACCGCACCGTCATCGCGATGGCGCTGATCGAGAACATCCAGCGCGAGGACCTCAACCCGCTGGAAGAAGCGCAGTCGCTGCAACGCCTGATCAACGAGTTCTCGCTGACCCACGCCGAGGCCGCCGAGGCCGTCGGCCGCTCGCGCGCCGCGGTGTCCAACCTGCTGCGCTTGCTGGAACTGCCGCCCGCGATCCGCGCCCTGCTGGAAGCGCGACGGCTGGAGATGGGCCACGCCCGCGCCCTGCTGACGCTGTCGCCGGAACTGGCCAGCAAGCTGGCCTCCGAAGCCGCCGAGCAAGGCTGGTCGGTGCGCGAAGTGGAGCACCGCGCGCAGCAGTTCGCCGCCGGCAAGGTGCCGGTCGCCGGCAAGAAGGCCAAGCCCGGCAAGACCGCGCCGCAGCCGGACATCGCCTCGCTGGAGACCGAACTGTCCGAAAGCCTGGGCACCAAGGTCACCATCGCCCACGGCCGCGGCGGCAAGGGCAAGCTGATCATCGCCTACACCGACCTGGACACCCTCGACGGCGTGCTCGAACGCCTGCGCCCGAAGGCCTGACGCCCCTGTAGGAGGGGCTTCAGCCCCGACCGCAAGAATCAAAAACCTTTCGACACGGATCAACGCAGATAACCGCGGATAAAGATGCTTCTGATCCGTGTCCATCCGCGTTGATCCGCGTTTCACGCCTTTGCAGGTTTGCGGTCGGGGCTGAAGCCCCTCCTATAGGCAGGGGTCGCGCGGGCGTCCACTGGATTACCATCCGGTTTCCGCTTCCACCGGATGCCCGCCTTGAAACTCCGCATCGCCGCCCTGCTGCTCGCCTGCGTGCCGCTGCACGCGCTCGCCTCCGCGCCCTCCGCCGCCGACCAGCGCTTCCAGGCGCTGTACGAGAAGGAATGGAAGTGGCGGCAGGAGCAGACCGGCCAGGCCGACGAGGACACCGACACCAGCGGCAACAAGCGCCGCCTGCCCGACGTGGGCGCCGAGTCCCAGCAGGCGCGGCTGAAGGTGTGGGAACAGGTGTTGAAGGACCTGGACGGCATCGATCCGGCCAAGCTCTCGCCGGAGAACCGTATCAACCTGGCGATCTACCGCCCGCAGGTGGAGAACCTGGCCGCCGAAGTGCGCCTGCGCGCCTACGAGATGCCGTTCAACTCGGACTCCTCGTTCTGGTCGAACCTCTCGTTCATGGCCCGCCGGCAGATGAAGACGGCCGACGACTACCGCGCCTACGCCGCGCGCCTGCGCGACGTGCCGCGCTACTTCGGCCAGCACATCGATAACATGCGCGCCGGCCTGACGCGCGGCTTCAGCGTGCCGCGCGCGGTGCTGGACGGCCGCGACGTGTCTATCGCCACCGTCGCCGAGCTGAAGGACCCGGAGCAGTCCGCCTTCTACGCGCCCTACAAGAAGATGCCGGCGGCCATCCCCGCAGCGGAGCAGGAAGCGCTGCGCCAGGAAGCGCGCGCGGCGATCCGCGAACAGGTGGTGCCGGCCTTCGGCACGCTGCTGGCCTTCTTCCGCGACGAATACGTGCCGCGGGCGCGCACCACGCTGGCCGCGGAAGCGATGCCGGGCGGAAAGACGTTCTACGCGCAGCAGATCCGCGAATACACCACGCTGGACCTGAGCGCCGAGGAGATCCACCGGATCGGCCTGGAGGAAGTGGCGCGCATCCAGGCCGAGATGCAGGAGGTCATCCGGCAGACCGGCTTCAAGGGCACGTTCGCGGAGTTCCTCGCCTTCCTGCGCACCGACGCGCAGTTCTACGCGAAGACGCCGCAGCAACTGCTCGACCGCGCCGCGTGGATCTCCAAGCGCGTGGACGGCGAAGTCGGCAAGTACATCGGTACGCTGCCGCGCGGGCGTTTCACCATCGTCGAGGTGCCGGCCGACATCGCCCCGTTCTGGACCGCCGGCCGCGGCGGCCTGGGCACCTACTGGCTCAACACCTACGACCTGCCCTCGCGGCCGCTGTACAACCTGCCGGCGCTGACCCTGCACGAGTCCTCGCCCGGCCATTCGCTGCAGGCCGCGCTGGCGCAAGAGCAGGGCGAACAGCCCGCGTTCCGCCGCGAGAACTACATCTCCGCCTACGGCGAGGGCTGGGCGCTGTACACCGAGAAGCTGGGCAAGGAGATGGGCATCTACGAGACGCCCTACGAGGACTTCGGCCGCCTGACCTACGAGATGTGGCGCGCTACGCGCCTGGTGATCGACACCGGCGTGCATCACAAGGGCTGGACCCGCGAGCAGGCGCTGGCCTACCTGCGCGACCACACCGCGCTGTCCGAGCACGAGGTGACCACCGAGGTGGACCGCTACATCTCCTGGCCGGCACAGGCGCTGAGCTACAAGCTGGGCGAGATCGCCATCGTGCGCCTGCGCGCCGAGGCGGAGCAGGCGCTGGGGCCGAAGTTTGACATCAAGGCGTTCCACGACACCGTGCTGAAGCAGGGCTCGGTGCCGCTGCCGGTGCTGGAGCAGCAGGTGCGCGCCTGGGTGCGCGAGCGCCAGCAGGCGCCCGCGGCTCAGTCGTAGGCCGCGGCCAGCCGGCGCACGCCGTCGATGAAGTGCCGCTGCACCGGCATCGGCGGCTCGTCGTCGCGCAGCAGGGCGTGCAGCGTCACCGGCAGCGGCGGCGCCAGTTCGCGCACCTGCACCGGCGGGCCGTCGGCGCGCGCGGTGTAGGCATCCACCAGCGCCAGCCCCTGGCCGTCGGCCACCAGCGCGCGCGCCAGCGGATAGGTCTGCACGTGGATGCGCACGCGTGGCGCCGGCTCCAGGTCCTGGAGGTGCTGGCGCACTGCGCGGCCCAGGGCGTCGTGCGACGCCAACCCCACCAGCGCCTGCCCGGCCAATGCTGCATGCGGCAGCGGCACGTTCAATTCGGATTCGCGCCAGTGGCCGGGCGGTGCGATCACCTGCACACGGCTCTCGCCCAGCACGTCCACGCGCAGACCGGGCGCGTGCACCGCCTGCAGGGTCAGGCCGATGTCGGCCTCGCGCAGGCGCAACGCATCGACCATCTCGCGGGTGTGCTGGGTCAACAGCTCTATCGGGGCCTGGGCATGACGGGCCGGCAGCGCGCGCAGCGCAGCCGGCAGCAGCGTGGCGGCCAGCGACGGCGTGGCCACCACCCGCAGCGCGGTGTGGCCCGGGTCGCGGATGCCGCGGGCCAGGCGGTCCAGGTCCGCCAGTTCGTCGCCGATGCGCTCGATGTGCTGGCGCATCAGCCGCCCCTGCGGCGTCAGCACCAGGCGGCCGTTGACGCGCTCGAACAGGGCGAAGCCGAGGCCGGCCTCGGCATGCCGCAGCAGCTTGCTGGCGGCGGGCTGGGTGATGTGCAACAGGCGCGCGGCCGCGGTCAGCGAACCGGCCTGCAACACCGCCTGGAACAGTTCGATGTGGCGCAGCCGCATCCGTCGTCCTCCGCAAGGAAGCCCATCATACGGAGGTCGGCCGCGCCGTCACCGCCACGCCGGCGCGCGCCCGCGCCGGGTCAGTGCTGCGGGAACGTCTCCAGCAACCGGTCCACGATCCGCACCACGCCGTCGGCCACCGGGTCCTGGCAAGGCAGGCCCAGCCGTTGCTCGATGTCCGCGCACAGGCGCGCGGCGTCTTCGCGCGACAGGCGCGAGGTGTCCACCGCCACGCCGACCGCCTGCACGTCCGGCGAGGTCAGCCGCGCCGCCTGCAGGTTGGCCGCCAGGCAGTCCTCCAGCGACGGCAGGGCGTAGTGCGGCAGCCCGCGCATGTGGGTGCGGGTGGGTTCGTGGCACAGCACCAGCGCATGCGCCTGCGCGCCATGCAGCAGGCCCAGCGAGACGCCGGCGAAGGAAGGGTGGAACAGCGAGCCCTGGCCTTCGATCAGGTCCCAGCCGCCGTCCTCGCGCGCCGGGGCGATCCACTCGGCGCCGCCGGAGATGAAGTCGGCGACCACCGCGTCGATCGGCACGCCGCTACCGCCGGCGATGAAGATGCCGGTCTGGCCGGTGGCGCGGAAGTCGGCCGCCAGCGCGCGCGCGCGCAGTTCGCGCTCCAGCGCCAGCGTGGTGTACATCTTGCCGACCGAACAGTCGGTGCCCACGGTCAGCAGGCGGCGGCCGGCGCGCGGCAGCGCCTTGCCCACGCCCAGCACCGGCGGGTGGCGGGCGTCGAACAGCACCCGGCCCAGCCGTTCGGCGGCCTCGCGGATACGCGGGGCGTCGGCCAGCCGCTGGTGCAGGCCGGAGGCCACGTGCAGGCCGGCTTCCATCGCCGCGACCACGTCGTCCACCGTCGCCTCGTCCATCACGCCGCCGGCGTTGGCCACGCCGACCAGCAGCGTGCGCGCCCCGGCCGCGCGGGCCTGGGCGAAGTCCATGTCCGGCACGCCCACGCTGGTCCGGCACTGCGGGCCGCGGACCTGCCCCACGCACCATTCGGGGCGCCAGTAGGCCACGCCGCGGGCGGTCTTGGCGGCCAGGTCGTCGGGCGCATTGCCCAGATAGAGCAGGTAGGGCGGGCCCCAGGTGGCGGATTCGGCGGACATGCGGGATTCCTCGGATGGCGGCGCCGGCGGCGCCCTGTCGCCACGGTAGCCAGCCCGCGCCCGCGCGGCCAATGAAAAGCCGCGCAGGGGGCATAACCCGGGGTTGGCCCCCGCCTTCCGCCAGAGGCCGCGCCGGGACGTAAGTGCTTGCGGACAAAGAGGAAGTCGAGCATAATGCGCGGCTCGCTGCGTCCGGCCTGGCCGGGCGTGCGGCCGGAAACGCGATTCCGGTCCGCCGCCGCAGCGGGATTTTCCCTCCGCATCGCGTGGCGTCCGCCTGTCCCGCAGGCCGTCCGCCGGGCCGCCGTCCCCCAGGCTATGGGCGACACAATTACCTATCGAGGTGCGTATGTCCCGCGTATGCCAAGTCACCGGCAAGCGTGTGCAGACCGGCAACAACGTCTCGCACGCCAACAACAAGACCCGTCGTCGCTTCCTGCCCAACCTGCACGAGCGCCGCTTCTGGGTCGCCAGCGAGAACCGCTGGGTCAAGCTGAAAGTGTCCGCGCACGCGCTGCGCACCATCGACAAGAACGGCATCGATTCCGTCCTGGCCGAGCTGCGCGCCCGCGGCGAGAAGATCTGAGGAGCAACCGACCATGGCATCCAAGCGCGACAAGATCCGTCTGATCTCCTCGGCCAACACCGGCCACTTCTACACGACGGACAAGAACAAGAAGAACACCCCGGGCAAGATGGAAATCAAGAAGTACGACCCGGTCGTGCGCAAGCACGTGATCTACAAGGAAGGCAAGATCAAGTGACCTGACGGCGCGTTCGCTGCGCGAACGCCTTTGCCGCCCGGCCACCCCCGCGGAAGCGGGAAGCGCTTCCCAACCGCCGCATGGCGGTTCATCCTGCGCTCTACAGGAAACCCCGCTCCGGCGGGGTTTCCTGCTTTCCGGGCCTCATCGACGACGCTCGGATGAAGCCGAGCCTCGAAGCGGCGGCAGCTTGAATGGGCGATCAGGTGTCAGCGGGGCGACCTGCTTGCCCATCTCCATGCAGTGACTGACGCACGTCAGTACCCCATCGGCGAGATTCCGCTCTACCGTTGGACGCAGGGTGCCCGTACCCGAAAGCCAAGGGCTCCACCGATGCTGCGCAGCAATGACCCGCAGGTCGCCTTCAAGAGCGATTGCTGCCGATACAAGGCCCTTCTCTCGCGGAATCGGCGCTATATCCTGATTGCTGTTGCCGTAGTGGCCGGGCGATTGCCGGGAGTCCTGTTCCAGCATCGTCCGCGCAACGGTTTCCTTTTGCCCGCATCCACCAGCAAAATCCCTCATCCCTTCCCAGGATGGATACGCCGCATGGATTGGTCCCTCGGCACCGCCCTGCTGATCCTCGACTGGCTGATCCGCCTGGCCGCGCTGTGGTGGATCCCCAGCCGCAGCGCACCCGCGGCGGCGCGCAGTTGGCTGCTGCTGGTGGGGTTCGTGCCGCTGCTGGGCCTGCCGGTGTACCTGCTGCTCGGCCACCCCTGGCTGTCGCGGCTGCGCGTGCAGCGGCAGGCGCAGGCTTCGGACGTGATCCGCGAGGAACAGCGCCCGCTCAGCGCGCTGCGCTGGACACCCGCCGGCGGCGCGGCGGCGGAGATGACGCCGCTGATCGAGCGCCAGGGTGCCTTCATGCCCACCCACGGCAACGCGGTCGCGCTGCTGGACGACTACGACGCCTCGCTGCGCGCGCTGCTCGACGACATCCGTGGCGCGGAGCTGCAGGTGCACCTGCTGTACTACCTGATGTTCGACGACGCGATCGGCAGCGCGTTCGCCGACGCGCTGTGCGCGGCCGCGGCGCGCGGCGTGACCTGCCGCGTGCTGCTGGACGCGGTGGGCGCCAAGCGCGGCCTGCGCGCCTACGCGCGGCGCCTGCGCACGGCCGGCGTGCAGGTGCACGAAATGCTGCCGGGCGGCCTGCGCTGGCGGCGCAGCGGGCGCATGGACCTGCGCAACCACCGCAAGATCGCGGTGGTCGACAACCGCGTGGGCTACGTCGGTTCGCAGAACCTGGCCTGCGCGGCGTTCGTCGCCGGCCATCCGAACCGCGAACTGGTCGCGCGCGTGCAGGGGCCGGTGGTCTCGCACCTGGAGGGCGTGTTCGCCAGCGACTGGTACATCGAGACCGGGCAGCGGCTGGAAGTGCGCCCCGATCCGACGGTACTGCCGCAGGACGTGGCCGCGCAGTTGCTGCCCAGCGGCCCGGCGTATCCGTTCGAGAACGCGCGCGACGCCGTCAACGCCCTGATCCACCTGGCGCGGCACAAGGTGGTGCTGACCACGCCCTACTTCGTGCCGGACGATGCCACCCTCAGCGCGCTGCGCATCGCCGCGCTGTCCGGCGTGGACGTGCAACTGATCCTCTCGGCCACCAACAACCAGACGCTGACCGCATGGGCGCAGGAGTCGTACTACGGCGAACTGCTGGCCTGCGGGGTGAAGATCGCGCTGTACCGGCCGAACTTCCTGCACGCCAAGCACATGACGGTGGACGACGGCATCGCGCTGGTCGGCTCGATCAACCTGGACATCCGCTCGTTCGCGCTGAACGCGGAGATCGGCCTGGTCTGCTACGACGAGGACGTGGTGCGGCACATCCGCGCCATCGAGGCCGACTACCTGCGCGACGCCGACACCGTCGATGCGGCGGCGTGGCGGCAGCGCGCCGGCTGGCGGCGCAGCCGCGACGGCATCGCGCGGCTGGCCGATTCGCTGATGTAGTGCCCGCGCCCGCGCGCGGGACCGGCCGCCGGGCATCGCCTACAATGCCGGCATGACGGACCCGGCCACGGCGGAAGCGCTGCCCCCTTGCGACATCGCGATCATCGGCGGCGGCGCCGGCGGCGTGCTGGCGGCAATCCATGCCCTGCGCGCCGCAACCGCGCCCGTGCGCATCGTGCTGATCGAACCGTGCGACACGCTGGCGCAGGGCGTCGCCTACGCCACGCCCTGCGCCGAGCACCTGCTGAACGTGCCCACGCGGCGCATGAGCGCGTTCGACGACCTGCCCGAAGACTTCCTCGACTACCTGATGGCCGCCACTGCGGCCGAAGGCACCGGACGCGACGCGCTGGGCCGCGATTATGCCGAGCGCCGCCGCTACGGCGCCTATCTGCGCGACCGCCTGCAACGCGCCATCGAGGCCAGCATCGCCACGCTGCGGATCGTGCACGACCGCGTGCTGACCCTGGACCCGGATGCGGACGGCCTCATCCTGTCGCTGGCGCGGCATCCGCCGCTGCGCAGCGCGGGCGTGGTGCTGGCAGTAGGCAACACGCCGCGGCCGCTGCCCGCGCGCGGTACGCCGGTGCTGCCGCAGGGCCGGTCGCTGGCGGCTTGGGACTTCGCCGCCGTCAAGGCGATCCCCGCCGATGCGGACGTGGCCATCGTCGGCTCCGGCCTGAGCATGGTGGACAGCGCACTGAGCCTGGCCGACAACGGCCACCGCGGGCGCGTGCACGTGCTGTCGCGCCACGCCCTGCTGCCGCTGCCGCACGCGCCGCACGCCGAAGCCGGCTACGATCCCGCGCCGCTGCTGGCGATGGACCTGCGCCAGCGCATGCGCTTCCTGCGCCGGGCCGCGCGCGAAGCCGCCGCCGCCGGCCTGCCCTGGCAGGCGGTGATGGAGCGCATCCGCCCGCAGGGGCAGGCGCTGTGGCAGTCGCTTTCCGTTCCCGACCAGCGCCGCTTCCTGCGCCACGCGGTGCGGCTGTGGGACGTCCACCGCCACCGCATCGCCCCGCAGGTCCACGCGCAACTGGAAGCGCTGCGCGAGCGCGGCCAACTGCGCCTGCACCGCGGCCGCCTGGACACCGCCACAATGCACGGCAACTGCATCCGCCTGGCCACGCGCACCCGCGATGGCGGCGGCGAGCAGTTGGACGTGGAATACGTCATCAACGCCACCGGCGTGGAGATGCGCGCGCAGACCATGCGCAACCCGCTGCTGCACGACCTGCTGGGCAAGGGCCATGCGCAGCCCGGCCCGCACGGCATTGGCCTGAAGGTCGCGCGCGACGGCCGCCTGGTCGATGCCGAGGGACGGGCGCAGGACCGCATCCACGTGCTCGGCAGCCTGCGCATCGGCTGCCTGTGGGAGAGCATCGCCATCCCCGAACTGCGCGGCCAGGCCGAAACCGCCGCCCGCGCGCTGCTGGCGCTCGGCCGCCGCTGATCCGCGCCCGCGCCGGCGGGCGCAGCGGCACAGTACACTCGCCGGCGGGAAGGGCGCCGGGAGGGCGGCGTTGGTTTCGAGCTGGGTGCTGCTGCTGGTGTCCGTCGGCTACGCCGTGCTGCTGTTCGGCGTGGCGTGGTGGGGCGACCGCCGCCCGATGTACCCCGACCGCCCCTGGCTGCGGCCGGTGGTCTACAGCCTGGCGCTGGCGGTGTACTGCTCGTCGTGGACGTTCTACGGCGCGGTCGGCAGCGCCGTGCGCAACGGCATCGGCTACCTGCCGATCTACCTCGGCCCGCTGCTCCTGCTGCTGTTCGGCTGGCGCATCATCGAGCGCCTGGCGCTGATCGCGCGCAGCGAGAACACCGTTTCCATCGCCGACTTCATCTCCTCGCGCTACGGCCGCTCGCGGCGGCTGGCCGCGCTGGTGGCGGTGATCGCGCTGATCGGCGTGGTGCCCTACCTGGCGCTGCAGTACAAGGCGGTGGCGATGAGCCTGAGCGTGCTCAGCGGCGCCGGCGGCGACAGCGCGCACGGCTTCTTCTCCGACCCGGCGCTGTACGTGGCGCTGCTGATGGCGCTGTTCGCGGCGCTGTTCGGCACCCGCCAGGTGGACGCCACCGAGCACCACCACGGCATGATGCTGGCGATCGCGCTGGAATCCATGGTCAAGCTGGTGGCGATGGTGGCGGTGGGCGTGTTCGCCAGCCTGTGGCTGGACGGCCGCGGCTCGCGCATCGCCGATTCGGCCCGCACGCTGTTCGAGAACTCGCCGCCGGTCGGCTTCATCGCGCAGACGCTGCTGGGCTTCCTCGCCATCGTCTGCCTGCCGCGCCAGTTCCACGTGGCAGTGGTGGAATGCAGCGACGTGGGCGACATCCGCCGCGCGCGCTGGCTGTTCGGCGGCTACTTGGCGCTGATCTCGGTGATGGTGGTGCCGGTGGCCGCGGCCGGCGTGGCGCTGTTCGGCGGCAGCAGCGTGGCCGACGACAGCTACGTGCTGGCGCTGCCGCTGGCCGAAGGCCGCACCGCGCTGGCGATCGTCGCCTACGTGGGCGGCTTCTCCGCCGCGACCGGCATGGTGATCGTGGCCAGCATCGCGCTGGCGACGATGGTCAGCAACGACCTGGTGATGCCGCTGCTGCTGCGGCGCGGCTGGGCCGAGCACCACGCCGAGGCCGACGTGGCCTCGCGCGTGCTGTGGATCCGCCGGCTGGCGATCCTGCTGCTGGCGCTGGTGGCGTACACCTACTACCGCAGCAGCAGCAACGACAGCACGCTGGCCTCGTACGGCCTGATGGCGTTCGCGGCGGTGGCGCAGTTCGCGCCCGGCCTGATCGGCGGCCTGTACTGGCGCGGCGCCAGCCGGCGCGGCGTGGAGGTCGGCATGGTGCTTGGTTTCGCGACGTGGATCTACACGCTGCTGCTGCCGACGATGACGCAGGCCGGCTGGTTCGACGCGCACTGGCTGCACGCCGGCCCGTTCGGGATCGCCTGGCTGCGGCCGCAGCAGTTGTTCGGCCTGGTCGGCTGGGACGCGCTGACCCACGGCACGTTCTGGTCGCTGCTGGTCAACACCGGCGCGATGATGATCGTGTCCGCGCGCTCGCGTCCCGGCGTGGACGAACGCCTGCGCGCCGCACCGTTCCTGGATCCCTATGCGCAGCGCCCCGCCCTGGTGGCCGGCGAGTGGCCCGGCAGCGTGCGCGTGGGCGACCTGTGCACGCTGGCCGAACGCGTGGTCGGCGAACGCCACGCGCGCCGCGCGTTCGCCGAGCAGGCGCAGGCGCTGGGCCGCGACCTGCAACCCAATGCGCCGGCCGACCGCGCCTGGGTGCAGTTCACCGAACGCCTGCTCGCCGCCGCCATCGGCGCGGCCTCGGCGCGCATCGTGCTGACCAGCGTGCTGCGCGGCTCGGGCATGGAACTGGGCGAAGTGGTGGCGGTGCTGGACCAGGCCGGGCAGGAACTGCGCTTCAACCGCGAGATCCTGTCCACCACGCTGGAGAACATCAGTTCCGGCGTCAGCGTGGTGGACCCGGACATGCGCCTGGTCGCATGGAACCGCCGCTACCAGCAGATGTTCGGCTACCCCGACGGCATGCTGTACGTGGGCCGCCCGGTGGCCGACCTGATCCGCTACAACGCCGAGCGCGGCGAGATGATGGGCGAAGGCGACGTGGACGCGCAGGTCGAGAAGCGCATCCGCTACATGCGCGCCGGCTCGCCGCACGTGTTCGAGCGCGTGCGCGCCGACGGCCAGGTGATCGAGATGCGCGGCCAGCCGCTGCCCGGCGGCGGCTACGTAACCAGCTACAACGACATCACCGACTTCAAGCGCGCCGAGGCGTTGCTGCTGGAGACCAACGAAACGCTGGAGCAGCGCGTCGCCGAGCGCAGCCAGGCCGCCGAGGCGGCGCAGCAGTCGCGCACGCGCTTCCTGGCCGCGATCAGCCACGATGTGCTGCAACCTCTGAACGCCGCGCGCCTGTTCGTTTCCGCCCTGCGCGACAGCGAACCCGGCGGCGACGCGCAGGCGCAGGAGCGCAAGCACCTGACCGAACGCGTGGACGCCGCGCTGCGCGCCGCCGAGGAACTGCTGGACGGACTGCTGGACGTCTCGCGCCTGGACGCCGGCGGCCTGCACACCCAGGTCAGCGACTTCGACGCCGGCGAATTGCTGCGCGAACTCGCCGCGCAATATGCCCCGGTGGCGGCCGGCCGCGGCCTGGACCTGCGCGTGCACGCGCGCGCCGTACCGGTGCGCAGCGACCGCCGCCTGCTGCGCCGGGTATTGCAGAACTTCCTCGCCAACGCGCTGCGCTACACACGCGAGGGCCGCATCGTCATCGGCATGCGCGTGCACGGCAACAAGATCGCGTTGCAGGTATGGGATACCGGCCCCGGCATCCCCGAGAACCACATGCGGCAGATCTACGACGAATTCCACCGCTACCAGCAGCCCTTCGACTGGGGCGAGCGCGGCCTCGGCTTGGGCCTGTCGATCTGCCAACGCATCTCGCGCCTGCTGCAGCACGAACTGGACGCACGCAGCACCGTGGACCGCGGCAGCATGTTCTCCATCACCGTACCCCGCGGCGCCGGCACCGGCGAACGCCGCACCTCGCCGCGCCGCGCCATGCTGGCGTCCGACTCCCTGGCCGGCCTGCGCGTGCTGTGCGTGGACAACGACCGCGAGATCCTCGACGGCATGCGCGCCCTGCTCGGCCGCTGGCAGGTGCACGTGACTACCGCCGCCACCGTGGACGAAGCCCTGGAAAAGATCGCCGAAGGCCCGGCGGTGATGCTGGTGGACTACCACCTGCACGACCGCCTGGACGGCCTGGAAACCCTGGACGCCCTGCGCGCCGCCAGTCCCGGCCCCATCGCCGGTGCCCTGCTCACCGCCGACGGTCGCGACGAACTCAAGCGCGAAGCCCGCGAACACGGCTACCGCCTGCTCACCAAACCAGTGAAGCCTGCCTCGCTGCGCGCCTTCCTCGCTGCGCATTACGTGCCTGCGCAGTTGCCTGTGCTGGACTGAACAGTCGTGCCGTGAATCCGGGCGAGAGCCGGCCTGCCTGAATCGGCCGTCGCAGGCTTTGCCATCGGTCCCGACTCCAGATGCAGGCACCACCGACGTCTGGACAGGAAACGTTACTCACCCTACCGCCTGCACTTTGAAGTCACATAACCGGCATTACCGCCTCATCTTTCAAGCGGTAATTGTTAGCACCCCGATTGCAAGAGATAAGAGCACTGAAACACAGCCCCAGCGCAGTCCCCGATCTTCGGTAAGCCACTGATGCGGGAAAGAAATCCAGGATTGACGCCCCCTGCCCTGCGACTGAATACTCGGCGTTATCACCCCGGTTGGGGTCTAATAGGCGTTAGGCGTGGGTGGGCGTTTCTGTGGCGTCGGCGTTGGCAGCCAATGGATTATTTGGAGTCCTGGCTTCGTTCGTTTGGTCTTCGGTTGCCATGCGTTCGCGCCGCTTGGCTCACGGTTGGGCTCCTGGCTAACGGGCCGGCGGCGCTATCGGCTTCGGTCTTTGCTGGCCCCACCCTGCTACGGACCTGCGGCGAGTGATTTTCGGCTCCCGGCGCTCCCTAGCCCCGTTGCAGACCGCTGGCTTCGGGCTTACCTTTGCGCCTAACAATTCATTCAAGCCGACGCCGCTTCGCGGCGCGGCTTAATTCAGGCGTTAGGCGCCACAAGACGGATCAAGGCTCATGGATGAAAAGCTGGTTATTGCGCTGGTGGCTGCTGCATCTGCAATTGCAGGCGGGCTTATCAGTGCCGTGCTTGGGCCAGTCATTAAGCACCGGCTAGAGCGTTCCGCAGTTGAGCGAGATCGGAGACGCGGCCAAATCCAAAGATGGCGCGATATGGTCCTGCAGATTGACCGCGAGTCTGGAGGAAACATCGATGTTGGACCAGCTCTCCAGGCCCACCCTGATTTTCTTACGCTAGAGCCGTACCTCACTGAGGAGGCAAGGCGCTCGGTGTACGCACAAGGTCTCACCATCATGGTTGGGTCAACTCTTGCTGCTCAGCTCCGCACTATGACGGCTGAGATCTCCCGCATCGAGAAAGAGTGGAGGCTACGCTAGTGGCGCCTAACAATTCATTCAAGCCGAACCCGCTTCGCGGGTCGGCTTAATTCAGGCGTTAGGCGGCTATGAAAGAACTTCTCTACTTTGCAGCATTTCTAGCGATTGCTCTTGGCGTCGCCCACTCATTTCTTGGCGAGCGTTACATTCTTATTAGGCTCTTCCGGCGCGACAACTTGCCCAAACTATTTGGCAGCCCTGATTTCACTATCCGCACGCTGAGGCTTGCCTGGCACGTCACCACCATTGCATGGTTTGGTTTCGGCGCACTCCTCTTGCTCGCCGGACGCGGCGACCTCACCACATCGGGCACGCTGAGAGTCGTCGGCATCACCTTCACCATTACTGGCTTCCTCCCACTTTTCATCACTCGTGGCAAGCATCTATCTTGGCTGGTAATGTTCAGCATCGGCGGCATCGCATACTGGTGCGCCGCCTAACAATTCATTCAAGCCGACGCCGCTTCGCGGCGCGGCTTAATTCAGGCGTTAGCTCTCACAAATGTCATTTGCCCTGCTTTCAGAAAAAGCTGCTGAACATCTTGCATGGATTGGCCAGGAATGCATTGGCGTTGTTCCGGCCGAGCAGAAGGAGTGGACCTTCAATACAGCGACCTTGGGTCTGGGCGCGGTGTCGCCGCTTATCGATGAGGTGAAGCGGTGGAGTGGCCCCGGTTCTTATATCTACTATTTCCAGTGCTTGGAAGATTCCGATCTAGATTTGGTATTTAATTCCTTCTCGGCATCCAAGCTGCGCGACACAGGTTTGCGCTCTTACGCGAAGCCCAACGCGCCGAGCCCATGTCTGTACGTCGGTGGGAGCAAGAGCATCGTCTCACGCTTAAAACAGCACCTCGGCTACTCGGCGGCGAAAGGCACATACTCCTTGCAGCTCCTGCACTGGGCATCGCACCTGTCGCTACAGCTTAATTTTGGCTGCGCCCGCTACCATCCTGCGCCATCGCAGCCTGTGCTACAGGCGCTCGAGGACACATTATGGGACTGCAAAAAGCCAATGCTGGGCCGTAGGGGCGCGCGGTGAGAGCTAACTAATCATTCAAGCCGACGCCGCTTCGCGGCGCGGCTTAATTCAGGCGTTAGGCGTCATGGAAATTTCCCTGATTGACCAGCTAATAAGGACAAGCGACTCCTTGCGAGTTCCGATGGAGGAACTGGCAGCCCGCTTTGACGCGTCTGGCCTCACACATCAAGAGTTCTGTGATGCGTTCGCTCGCCGCGTGGCCGTGCGCTATCTGGAAGGGTCGCTCGGTTTCGGGGCTGCAGATGCTGCCATTAACAACTTGTACTGTTATGCGCTCCGCCCACCTGAGCTTGAGCCAGGCCCTTACATGTTGAGCATCTATCGCGCCTTCGATGACGGCGAGTACGCGCACCCCGGGGACAGCCCAAGTATCTCGTCCGAGGCGCGCTACACGCGCCCCCAACTTCTTGCAATCGTCGCTGACAACCCGGAGCATGACGCCTAACATTTCATTCAAGCCGACGCCGCTTCGCGGCGCGGCTTAATTCAGGCGTTAGGCCTCATTAGGGAAATTAATGTACTTCATGGAAATTGGCCTACTGATCATTGGCGTTGCTGTTCTTGTTATTGGCTACCGCAAGAACAATCGCAATTGGCTGCTTACCGCAGCAATTGTGCTGTTTCTATCTGGCGCACTCAGCAGTGCAGTACAAGGCTTCATTGACGGCTACCGCGCGGCAGACAAGATCTAGCGTGGGTCAAGGCAATGAGGCCTAACAATTCATTCAAGCCGACGCCGCTTCGCGGCGCGGCTTAATTCAGGCGTTAGA
>ERZ761602.1793-NODE-1793-length-37193-cov-7.936319_pt1 | contig 37193 bp, 33 predicted proteins | sample MGYA00512165_ERZ761602 | MGnify/ENA primary metagenome ERZ761602 (study PRJEB28899, sample SAMN02445085) | bioreactor sludge metagenome | biome: EBPR sludge; isolation source: Thorneside wastewater treatment plant | place: Australia: Brisbane, Thorneside...
AGAATCCCCCGACCCCGAGGCGAGGGTGCGCCCGTCCGGCGAGAACGCCACCGACACGACCGAACTCGTGTGCCCAGTGAGGGTGCGCAGGAGCGCCCCAGTCTGCGCGTCCCAGAGCCGAACGGTCCGGTCCTCCGACCCCGAGGCGAGGGTGCGCCCGTCCGGCGAGAACGCCACCGACTCGACCGCGCTCGTGTGCCCGGTGAGGGTACGCAGGAGCACCCCCGTCTGCGCGTCCCAGAGCCGCAGGGTCCGGTCGGACGAACCCGAGGCGAGGGTGCGCCCGTCCGGCGAGAACGCCACTGACCTAACTTCGGCGGTGTGTCCAGGCATCTGCCACAGCCACTCCGGCGGCCCCTGGGCGACCCCTCGCCCCGGCAGGAGCATCAGCACCATCGCCACCAGCCATAACCACAACCTCATCCCGTCACCGATTCCCTTGGTCATCTTTCCTTTCCTCAACTCGAACTCAAACTTCTCGACCTATCGCTTGCGCCTCCGCGTCAGCCACGACGCGCCAAGCGCCAAACCTGCCAGCGTCGCCGGCTCGGGCACCGCCTCCACGCGGTAGGCCGCGTTGGTGTTCAGCGCCTGGCTGCGCCAAGTCCCAAACGCCTCCCCCGGATTCACAAAAAGCGCGTTGTCCGCTGCGCCGCCGCCAAAACTCGCGGGTTGGGAGTTCCCCAGCAAGAAGACCTGCTCCAACGTAGTCGAGGGCATAATTGCCGCCACCCCGATCCAACGGAGCCCGACCCCCGAGTCAAGATTTAGACCGTCAAAATCCACCCGAAACCCAGTGGTCTTGCCCACGCTTCCGAGCGAACTGTAGGTCGGAGCGGTGACGACGTGGGTCGCCAAAGTGTTGAGCGCAAACTCGTTGCCTGCCTGCTCGGCCTTAGCGACCGATTCGAACACGCTGATCCGCCACCCCTGCACCAAGCCCGGAAGAGTAGAGAAAGACGCGGGATCGATTAGTTCGAATGCCGCGCTGACGCGAGTGATCTTGCCTCCAGCAAAGAAATCGTCGATCACCATCCCCGAAAATTCGGGCAGGTCGGGGAACACTTGGGCAACCCCGTATTCCAAATCGGTCTCAAGGCTGCCAAGCGGCTCAATCTGGTCGAACATCGCCCACGTTGAGCATGGCAGAGCTAATGATGCAAGCAAGAGAATGCGGTTCTGCATTTGTTATCGTCCCCTCTTTACCAATTGCGACCGTCGAATGAACGGCCACTCAAACGTCGTAAGACCTCACGAAGATACATGCGTTACACCGGCCAACGGCTGTCAGATCAGGCAAAAAATTGAAGTTGCACGAACTTGCCCAGGCACCTGCGTAAGACCCCGAGTGCCGGCCAACTCCCAGGTCGCTAAGGGCAGTTGCGCGATAGGTAACCTAATGCGACCTGTGAGCGAAGGTTCGAAGTCTAGAGGGGTGCGCCTGACCGAGGAGGGTCTAGAGAAACTGAGTGCGTTGGTGGAGACCCGCTTCGCTCAGCTGTCTCGTCGTGAGTATCAGGGTCGCCGCCTGACCCGCGAAGTTCGGGCTGAACTCATGGGGGTTAGCGTCCGGACTTCGGATGTTCGCGGTGAAGAACTCGATGAAACGCTGAGCCGCCCGCTCCCCTTCCCTTGCAATGACGGTCGGCACGGGAAGAGCGGCATACCCTTCCCCTCCGGAGAGAACCTCCGGATTTCCGCCCCCGAAGGCGACGATTTCACCGTCCATCTGCAAACCCTCGTTGGTGCCTCATAACGTCCTTTTTGATACTCCCTCCTTGCCCGAAAGCCAAAGAGGGTACCTAGCGATTCAGCAAGCGGTCATGACCCATCAGAGGCTGGGCACCTGGAACGGGCCGACGGTGTCTTGCAGGTCAAGCCGATCGCCAGCAACTGTCTTTCAATACTGATGGTGGTAGTTCCAGACATAGCGACTCCACTCTAGCGTCCAAAGTGGCCCCAGGGCGACTCCTAGTCGTAGGTCGTAATCCCTGAGCCCGACCCGTCGCCACCCGACCATTCGATCATCGCTCGCGTCCTCAAACTTCGGATCCCCGTGTGAGGGCGCACCCGGCCACAGGGGGAATCGTGGCGATCCAGATGCCGGTTGGAATCTGGTACTTCAGTAGAGCGTGTGATACTTGTAAACGTAGTCAGTCCAAAACAAGTTGATGTGAGGCGCTGCAAGGACTCCGGGCTCGCGGGCAATCAGGCCGGGAAGGCGTCGAGAATAATCTTGCACAGTGACGAAGTACCGCCCATTCTGGTAGACAATTCCGACCTGGACGTCATAGTCGCGAATCGGCCTTGTGCGTCCCAGAAACGGACTATACTCTTGGGCACTATAGCTTGCTCTCTTCCGCCAGCCAAAATTGTTCACAAATCCGACGGCCCGGTAGGCCGCCTGTAATTCTTCTCGGGTGTCGTACGACCGCATTACTCTAGGCTGCCCGTCCGCATCAACTCCAAACATGGTCGTCAACTCAGCCTGGGTTGGAACGCGGTAGTAGAACGTTGGGTCAGCGAGAAGGAACGGAATCATATCTGCATGAGTCCTATGCCGCCTCAGAGTCAGGGCATCTGTGTTGAGGTTGTCAGTCTCGTCCACCTCTTCAACAGCATTGTCTTCGTCGAGGACGAATCCCAAGACAACGCTGCCGAAGATGCCCCGCTGTCGCAACCGACCCCCACTGTCGTCGGGAACGAACACCGCTGAAGGAGCTGTACCCTGCCGCATGATCACAAGCTCTCCCGGATAAAGGTTCCGCTGCTCCGACCATACTCTCAAATCTGCGCCTGGCCGCACGCTACCGCCCACACGCGGGTCTCTGGGCCCTTTAGCCATGTACAACGAGGTTCGCACGCGCGGCTGGCGAATCCCCACGTATCGCCAAGCCATTTCAGCGCGGATCAATGTATTGCTGGCGATCAGGTTCGATTCACCCGTAAGCTTCATCCACTTTGGGGCCGACGGCAACTGCTGCTCAGGAGTGCTGAACCTTGGATCAGGGACAACTCCTTCAGTCGTTTCCGCAAAGAAGGAAGCTATCTGTCCCGGCTCATTTTGGGCTAATTCATTGAGACTCTCTTGAACGATGTTCTCTGAGAGATCCAGAGTTTTCCCATAGAACACCTGACCATTAGGCTCCCACTCCCAACCATTGCCACTGACAATGGGAGCTGAAGTGAGTGGTGATGTTCGCACATGAACAGCATCATACAACCGGTAACCCCTAAAACCTTCAAGGTCATCCAGAGGTCCATCGAGGGAAACAGCTCTGATGACGATGCCGCCTAGCATCTCCCACAGTGCTGCGCCTCTTCGCTCCCAAAAATCACCGGTGTACGGGTCATATGCTTCCACCGTTGCTGTTCCGACGATGTATCGCCCATCGTGAGACACAGCGTGAGCAGCGGTATGGTTATCCTGTCCAAACGGATGCGGTAAGTCGCGCCAGACTCCATTGTAAAGTATTACCGCTTGTTCACGTGTATCCCATCGGCCTCTTACTCCTACCGCGAGGCCGTTGTCTGCAACATCCCGCAGAGAAACACCAGTGCTAGGATACAACTGATATCCACTGGCACTCCAAACAATCGGAACATTAAACAAGGGGTTGCTGGGAACTGGTGAGAAACTCGCCGAACCAACAATAAATGTCCCGGCCGGTGAGATAGCCGATGCATGGCCGCCTCTTGCATCCGGGGGCAAGGGCAAGAACTGAGGCGACGCGAAAGGGTCGCAGACTATCGGCCAATTACCTGCACCATCACGGTACTCTGCGCCAACGCACCGACCGCTCCATGAGACATCCCAGAACTCACCCTGCACGGGAGAACCGTTTGCGTGCCTGACTTCGTGTAGCTCGCCATCGATCCATTGGACAGCGAACTGTCGGAATATCGGTGCGTGTTTGTAAGCAGTACCGCCTGCAACACGACCATCACTCGATATCCCAGATGCGGACGAACCAAAGTTACCGTTCTGCGGGTTGGATTGACCAAAGTCCGGTAACTGAATGACGGAGCCGTCTGGTCGCTGCAAAACAGCTCTCCTAGCGCCGCCACGACGGTGTTCTCCCGCAACCGTTCCCTGATCTGAGGCCGCACGAATAGCAATGTTGAAGAGGGATCTCCACTCCCTGCCTTCCGTCGCCAAACCAACTCTCGGAAGGCTGGCCAGTACCAGCCCGAAGCAGAGGATGAAAGGAACTCGCAGCTGTCTCATCTTGCCTTCTCCTTGGACTCACTCAACCGGCCAGTGACGCGTTGCTTCTTTTTCAAGCACGTTCCTAGCAGGCCCGCACCGAAGATGAGAAGCGTTGTCGGTTCTGGCACCGCTTCCACACGGTATGCCGCGTTGTCGAACAGCGGCTCATACGTTGACCCAAAGCCTTCCCCTGGGTTGATGAACACTGCGTTATCAACTCCACCTCCGCCAAAAGAGGATGGCGCGAAGTTGCCCATGGTGAAGACTTGAAAATTTGCGGCGAGTGGCATGATGGCCGAAACCCCAATCCACCGAGTGCCGGTACCGGCATTGATGGAGAGGTTGGTAAGATCCACGGTAAAGGAGGCGACTCCGTCAATCTCACCAAGCTCCGCGTACTGGACATCCGTGACCACTTGGGTAGCCAGCGCGCCTTGATCAAGATTCGCTCCCGACGAAACGCCAACCGCTGGGTCGCTAAACACACTGACACGCCAACCCTGGACTTGGTTCGACAGCGCGGCAAAGGCTGATGGGTCGCTGAGTTGAAAAGCCGCAGTGACTCTGGTGATTGAACCTGGCAGAACAAGGTCATCGAGAACCATGCTTGAGAATTCCGGTGCGTCCGGAAAAATCTGCCCCGCGCTGAAGACCAAACTCCCGTGTAAGGATTCGTTCGGATGGATTTGATCGAAAGTGGCAAATGCCAGTGACGGCATCACAATCATAAGGAAATTGAGTGTTCTGGATAGCATATGCGCCGACCCCCCGCACGAGGAGGAATCTTTCCCTCAAGCATATTGGACACCCTTTGCTCGGGGGCCTGACAAAAGCTGCCACTTGTGGAAGTTGCAGAAAGTTGCCCAAATACCCCGGCAGATTCACGTGGATGCACCTGTGCCCACACGCCCGACAGGTCGCAGCCCAAAAGGTAATCTGATGTGGCTCGTGAGCGACGGTTCGAAGTCTAGAGGGGTGCGCCTGACCGAGGAGGGTCTAGAGAAACTGAGTGCGTTGGTGGAGACCCGCTTCGCTCAGCTGTCTCGTCGTGAGTATCAGGGTCGCCGCCTGACCCGCGAAGTTCGGGCTGAACTCATGGGGGTTAGCGTACGAACATCGGATCGCATTCTCAAGCGGGACCCGGTCGACCGGGCGAGCCTCGTCACCGCCTTCAGATCTCTTGGGGCCCCTTGGGCCGACGAGTATCTGGAGAAGCCCCCCACGGACTCACTGGAAACAGAGGGTGCGGCCCCACCCGCGGCGGAAACCTCCAATTCTCTCCCTGTCGCCGCTCGGCGGCCGTCCACCCTCCTCTTCGTGGGCCTCTCAGTGTTGGTATTGACCCTCATCGTTGGAATCATCCTCGGCAGTCGTCCCCGTGATTGGCGCCCAGAATTCATGGCGGAAATGGAACGGGCGACAGAGCATTATCATCGCGCCGAGTTCAAGGATGCCCGCGAGAGCATTGACCGAGCTGCCAAAATCGCTCATCCGCACCGCCAAGCGGATGCCCTCGCTTGGATGCGAAGACTAGAGGCAGAAATCCTTGCTGCCGAAGGAAACAAAGAGGAGGCTCTGGAACGCATTCAAATCGCCGTAGCCTATCTCAAAGATCTCGACATCCCTGACCAGTATTACGGAGCGCTAGAGGTCGCGGCCAACTATAAAGCCGTTCTTGGCCGGGTAGAGGAAGCACGTGCCGACCATCTAGAATGCCTCGCATACGGCCAGCGCGTGCAAGACCGGTATGTGATCGCAACTGCTTGCCGGGGGCTCGGCGAGCTGAGTATGCGTAAATCGGCGCACAATGAGGCCATCGAGTGGTTCGACAAGGGAATCAAATCCCTGGGCTCTGGCTTCGAGGATGAGACATCTCTCGACCTGAGGGCCAGAAAAGCAATTGCGCTTGCCCATCTCAAGAGATTCAAGGAGGCCCTCCCTATCCTTCAGGAAGCTCTCATCTATTGGGAAAAGAAAGGGCACCCCCGATGGGTCGCCGCCTCCCATCACAGACTTGGGATTTTTCACAAGCTAAAGGGAGACCAAGTCACGGCTGATATCCATTTCACCCAAGCTCGAGATGGATACTTGCGAGTCGGCGATAGGCGCGGGGCGGACAAGTCCGAACAAGAATTGAGTCTCGCCGACGGCGAGTAAACCAGCGGCAAGACTTAGATCCTGATTGAAAAAAAGAAACATGAGCCCAAGGCTTAGATCAGATAATCTGCCCCAACATGATGCGAATCACCCACTTCGCAGGTCCCGCCTCTATCGGCATTCCAAGCGGCACGGGGCCTGAACCTGTGGCCGATACCGGCCCCGAACAATGGTTGGTAACTCGAGCGTGTCGACTCATTCTCAAAACTACGCGTCGAACCTACCTCTCCCAATGTTTCTGTGGTTGCTGATCGTCACCGTCACCGTTGGCGCCGAAGTTGAACTCAAGGGAGGTCGTCCCGGCCGAGAGTTCACCGTCACTGCGATCGTCACATCTATCGTCACGGGTCAACAAGTTCGCCGGTGACGATGTGACGCTGGTGACGGTGCCGTAGTAGATTCGATAGAGCCGGGAGGATCCTTGACGCGGGGCCCGGACGACCTCCACTCCCTGCTGCCGCAACACGGGCAAGAGCCGCGAGATTTCGTTCCAAAATCGGTTCGCCGTGGGTAGCTTTTTGGAGCCTCGCTCGCCAAGGGCGGTTGCAATCTTCTCCAGCCATTCGGAGGCAGTATAGGAATGCTGCCCTTGCCCTAGCTCCACCAACGCATCCATGAGTCCGGACCCGACTTCGGAATTTTCCAAGAGATCCTGGCTGTTCCCTACCTGGTTCAACTCAAAAGCGCGGAGGAAGATGCCTTCCTCAAGCCCGAGAGCCGCCTCCGCGCCCTGAGCCACCTGGACAAAGTCGGCCAAGCGATGCTGAAACGTGGCTGAAGGGTTCCTCTTGGCCACCAATGCTGAGCACACGGCGCTGCACAGCGCTCCCAAAAGTCCAGCGTGGATACCTTCGAATTCCTGCTGGATTTCTGACTCGGTGCGATACCCACTCGTGATGGGCAGCAGGTTCAGGACTACCGACCGGCTCTTTAGGTCTGCCCGGGTCACCACGTCCTCAATCGAGGTGAGGATCACCGGGCGCCTACCGGTCACGACACTTGCTCCAACGTTGGAGTAGAGTTCACGAGCGAAGAAGCTCCCCTCGGTGCTCAATTGGCAGAGCCAGTCGCTTTGGACTTTGTTGATAGAAGACAGGTTGTCCGCTCCCAAAATGTAGCTGTTCACGATCTGAGCACGCAAATCACGAACTTCGGTGAGAAGCGGGCCGATTCGAATCTCAGAAGGATCCAGGATCTGCTTGAGGAGCCGGGCGAGGCTGCTCTTTGCCGACCCTTGCTCTCCTCGGACCGAAAGCAGGGGCAAGGCTGATCCGGGAAAGAACGAGCCGACCAACCAACAGGCCAAGAGAGCAAACTCCTGATCGCTCCCTACGTTCACCAATGGACGGAGGTCCTGTACTCTGCCCCCGGTCACAGGAACTGGCAATTCCCGATCGAAGTCACTTTTCCGAAAGAGCACATCGGCACCATCAACCACATCCCATCCGTCGGCCGTCATCCGCACGACCTTTCCGTCAGGGCGAGCGAGGTCCAACCAAATGGACTCCCCAAGATCGAGAACACGCTTACCCACCTGTTGCACCGGTCGCGAGGAAGCCAGTGCCGAGCAGTAATCCAGGAATCGCGATAGGTTCTCCGAAACCATGAGTTTCCCCAAGCGCTGGTAATACTCAACCCGCAGATAGTCTCCAAACTGCCTCGACCGCAGTCCCCAAGCAAATCTGCCTCCCTTGGCCGCGCCGCGAACATAACACTCTCCATCGCTCCCACGGATCCACTCGCACTGCGCCGATCCCGTGATCTCAAAGAGCAGCCGTTGCCATGCTAGCCCCGAGTCCTGCTGGATCGGAACCGGGAGATCTCCTCCCGAAAGCAAGACCTCTGCCTCTTGGTAAGTGTAGTTCTCTCCCGGGGCAAAGGGCAGTGCCTCGGCACTGAATACATGGAGACGCCCGGGCACATAGTCCGTGGTGGCCGAGTGTCCGTAGGTGGGGTCTTTTCCGGGGCGAGCCCAATACCCGACTCCGCTCGAAGTTCGGACCAAGTTCCATCCATGAGGTTCCAAGAGCCAGGCCCAGTCGTTCCCTCTGGGAGTCTTTCCACGCTCCTTGGCCGCCATAGGACGCAAGGGTTCAGGCGGAACAAGTTCTAGGAGACTCCCCGAATGAGATTCATTGATGGCGGAGGCTTCCCTCTCGACCAGGCAGCTGGGCCAGTACCACAGTCTTGAAGGATCCTTGCAGGCCGGATCGGCCTGACCCCGGCTAAGGCGAACCGATGCCTCGGTGTAGATCTCTTTCCACTGACTCGCGGGAACAGGCTTCACGAGTGGGAAGATCACTCGGAGCCTGGGATGCCCATCGGTGTGGGAATGGGTCGAGACTAGCGCATAGGTATAGCCCGCCCACAAGTCCTTTAGATCCTCAAGGTTTTGGACCGTATCCAGATCGATCACGAGCAACGAGAGCTGATCCACGTTGGCCGCGGATCGTGTGGTCCCTGCTTTGATGGATCCCGCCACAAAAGCGGGTCCATCTTTCTGCTCTCGCGTATGCCTATTGGCGAGCCGAGTCAGCATGTCATCCCAGGTGAGCTCTCTCGCCGCCCCCGACTTAGCTCGAGTCCCCGAATATTCGGTGATCGTGCCCTTCCACTGACTCATGCTTGTCCTCCTCGGGACGATTCGATAAATCGCTCCAGATCTTCGGGGGCGACGCGAGTTGCGCCCGCGATTTTGATCCGAGGCAGGACTCCGCCTTGGATGAGACGGTAAACGAGTGCGCGGGACACCCCGAGTCTCTCCGCGACTTCTTCGATCTTCAGAAGATTTTGCTGCTTCATGTTTTCTCCGGCGCACTCTAGGTGCGCTCTCCCGTCTATTACAATTGATGAAGAAAGCAGACTCAACCGTAATCTCTGATGAAGACTACGAGCTCGACGAGGTGCTTGTGGAGCTGAATCAAGGACCATCATCGAAGAAGCCAAAGGTCCGGGATTCGCCGCGGAAGCGCGAAACCGTCGTGAGCCTCACGGCAAAGGTAGCAACCTATGCCCGGATTACGACAACTTGGACCGTCCTTGAGGATGAAGATTCAACCAAGCGACCGAAACCGCTGGCGGAGTTCCGGAAGAAGTATTTCGGTTCGGTGGAGTTACCGCTAAGCTATGAGGAAGCTTGGAAATGGCTGGAGGAAAACGCTCATCCAGACGGAAAACCTTCGTCGCACTATGTCTTCCTGCAAAAGGGCAAACCCGCGTACACGTTGTCCCAAGGGTCCGCTGCTCACGATGATCTACTGGCGGCTGCGAAGGCACTTTGTCTGGCTCCCGATGGAACAGCCGAGCCGGGAGAGGGATATCGCTGGCGACTTCCGGAGGCAATGGGCCATATCCTGACCGATTACACGCCTCAGGTCGAATCCATCGAAACCGACGTGGTCCAAGACTTCTTTGCCCCCTGCCTCCCCGCGATCGTGCTCCACGCCAGCCCGAATGCGGACCCGGAAGAAGTCGCGAAGGCATTCCGAGAAGCGGCTGCCCTAATTCTCGGAAGATTCTCCGAGGGCGACCGCAAAAGTCTTTCGGACCGAATCCATGCCAGGAGGATCCTGCTTGAATACGAAGATCAACCGAAAGACTCCCCAAGAAAAGAAGAGCTTCTCAATGAACTCGGCGAACACTTCCGAGAAAATTCTGAACCGAGAACCGACTCCGTAGTCGAGACTACGGACCGCCAATTCTCGGACTGGCAGAAGCTCCTGACCTCTAGGTGGCCCCGGTCCAAATCCGATCGCGCCCAGATGCTTGCATGGTTTTTGAGCAGAACTCCGACTAAAAGAAGACTCGAACGCTACCGGATGTGGAACCAAATCGCACCCCAGGCATACCGTTTCAAAAGAATCAACTCTTTCGATGTCGCAGTCAAACGGCTGAACGAGACGAACTGGATCTTGCCCTCTTCCGATGATCCCCGCCGATCCACGCGTCAGCCCCGGAACGTAGAACCCTGGTGGACCCGAGGGCAGAGCCCGATCCAAACGATGAATGAAGTCAACCAGGGGCGGAGACCTCCCAAGACTCGACGGCTTAGGCTCAAGTCACCTGAGGACTAAGCCATTCGGGTGATTAGATGGATTCCTTTTGATGATGGATGAGGACAAATCCGGAGCCGACGTCGGCACTCACCAGAGGTCCATCCGGAAGCCTATACGGGTCCCAGCCATCCGAGCCTATGTCCAGAAATAAACTGACTCCTCTCGATTTGAATCACGCTCGAACCCCAAAAGCATCGTGGTGCAGGCCCAGCTGTTCGCACTTGAGCGTTCGGCACTTGACGTCTGGCCAAGTCAGACGGAAAAGACGCCAGCCGTTCGCACAGGAAAGGCCATAACCCCGAAAAGGGCTGTTCTGGATAGATGCGGCGGCGCCAGGGGCCACCAAACTTCTGTGGGAGCGTCTAGGCGAGTTCATAGCAGTCCAATTTCTCTGCCGTCATCTCTGCCGTCAAAACCGCCGATTTCAATAGGAAGCCTAATGACTTTCGGACCACTTTGAACCTACAACCTGGAGCCGGCAACAGGACTCGAACCCGCGACCCGCTGTTTACAAAACAGCCGCTCTACCACTGAGCTATGCCGGCCAGTTGAGGCTTTGAGTATATCCGGAGGAGACCGGAAACGAAATGGGAGAGACTCTTCTCAAAGTCTCTCCCATCAAATTGCAAACCGAAGTTACTTGCTTCGCTTGCGGGTCTTTGCCAGTCTCGGGGCGCCGCTGGCATCGAAAACCAGCTTGTATCCGCTCGGGATCTTCTTCAAGGCATCCGCAATGGCAGGATCCAGTTCAACCGACTTGGTCGCACCTCGAGTGCGCCCACCGCGCTTTCGACTTTCGCGGAAAGATGCCTGAGCTTCGGCGGCGCTGCTGTCATCTTCCACAACAGTCAACTTTCCACCCTCGATCTTGAGGATATTAGCGGCGGGAGGAATATGAACGAAGAGGTACCCATCCGAATTCAGTGCACGCACTTCGAACGGAAGCGTGTACTTCTTGACGCCAACCCTAAAGGTCAGAGCGTTCGGTCGGGGCTTAGCTTTAAGCTTAAGGGCTTTTGTGATGTCTGCTGCTTTCTTAGCCATCGTCTTTCTCTAAGATAGGACGATGTTACCCCTAACCTCATAGCGCATGTTTCAAGAATTAGGAAAAATTTCTTCTTTAAGGTCCTACGGGCACGTTATCAATCAAACGAACAGAACCTATCCGTGCTGCTGCGACAAGCCGAGAATTGGGTTCCCAGGCCCTTATGGGAAGTAGGGATTCAAAGCTCGCCCAATCCAAATAATCGACAGTGAATCCAATCTCGGTGAGTTCAGATATCGCCGAATGCAACATTCTCTCGCACTCCTCACTCCCCGAACTGCTAAGGACCTGTTCCGATGTCTGGGTGAGAATACGGTACAAGCTAGGGGCAATCGCGCGCTCCTCAGGCGACAGATACTGATTTCGGCTGGAGAGAGCCAAGCCATCCGATTCGCGGACAGTTTCGACAAACTCTAGCAAAATCGGTAGAAAAAGGCCCTTCACCAAGGCGCGAATCACGGCACACTGCTGAAGATCTTTGAGCCCAAAGATCGCCCGAGTGGGATGTGTCACTCCAAAGAGCTTAGCCACAACCGTGGCAACACCCCTAAAGTGGGTCGGTCGGTGAATTCCTTCGAACTGAGTCGAAACTCCTTCAACCTCCACCCAAACGTCGTTTGACCCATAAAGATCGCCAATTTCCGGAACCCAAACCGCATCGACCCCGGCCGCCTCGGATCGCTCCAAGTCTCGCTCCAGCGGGCGAGGGTAACGAGTAAGGTCCTCACCAGGGGCAAACTGGGTTGGATTGACAAAGATGGAGACCAAGCAACTCGGCTCCAGCCGTTTTCCGGTTCGAACAAGCTCCAAATGTCCTTCGTGGAGGGCCCCCATCGTGGGGACAAAGGCCGTCGAAGATTGCTCCGACCTCCATCGCCGGACCTCATCAATGGACTTCAGAACGATCAAAAACTGTTATCCTTTGTCGGGAAGCTGGCCGACTTCACTTCGCCGACATAAGCCGCGATCGCATCTTGCATGGCTTGACCGATCTCGCCGTAGCGCTTAGCGTGCTTGAGGTGATGCGGAGTGATGCCCAAGAGATCGTGGAAAACCTGAATTTGGCCATCGCAACCAACACCCGCTCCAATCCCGATGGTCGCCATCAAGGTCTCTCGCGTAAGCCGCTCGGAGAGCTCCGAAGGAATGAGTTCTAAGACGACGGCAAACGCTCCGCTCTCCTGCAAGGCTCGAAGTTCTAACAGGAGCCGCTCACCGTCCGATTCGGTTTTTCCCTGGACTTTGAATCCGCCGAGAGCATGGACGGATTGCGGGGTCATCCCAATGTGAGCCATAACGGGAATCCCTGCCTTCAGAATTGCCTGAACCTCGGAATAGTACGGACCCTCCAGCTTCACGGCGCCCGCTCCGGCACGCATCAGTTGAATCGCCGAATCCACTGCCTGAGAGGTCGAGACTTGATAGGATCCAAAGGGCATATCGGCGACGACCAAGGCTCTTTTGGCGGCCCGGGCGACGATCTCGGTGTGATAAACCATTTGGTCCAACGTCACAGGGAGAGTCGAAGAATGCCCCTGAATAACATTGCCCAGAGAGTCGCCCACTAGAATCACGTCTACCCCTGCGGCGTCGGCAAAGGTTGCGGAGAAATAGTCGTATGCGGTAAGGCAGACGATCTTCTCTTTCCCTTTTTTGGACTGAACCCTATTGGCCGTCATCCGAGGGCTAGCCGGAGTCTGCGAGCTCATCTTTCGTTATTCTTCAACTTCCGGACCAGGTTCCCAGCCCTGCTCATTGGCTCGCATCAAGACTTCGACGTGCATCGGCCGATCCACACGGATCTGGCAAGAGAGTCGAAACTGCCCCAGAACCCCATCTTCTTCCAGACTTTCCTTTTCCGCATCTAGGTACTCGGGTTCGTCGGTATGGAACTTGACTCGGCACGTAGTGCAACGCGCCTTTCCTCCACATCGGTGGGAGATATCGACTCCAGCGGCCTCGATTGCTCGCACGAGCTTCGTGCCTTCTTCCACATCAAACGTCCCAACGTTTTCGATCGTAACCGGAAAAGTCATTGCTCGGGAGTTTACGCCGATGAAGAGATCGCCCGTGGATAACAGGCAGACATAGGAACAGGTAAAACAGAGAGAATGAAGATCAACGAGGAGCGGCTGATTGGACTATTTCTCGACCTTTGCCGCATCAATGCTCCGGCGCTTCAAGAGCGTCGCTGTGTCGATTGGACCCGTCGGTATCTCGAACAAATCGGGCTAGAGGTTTGGGAAGATGAAGCGGGCAGCCGCATTGGAGGCGACGCTAACAATCTGATTGCCAAGCTCCCCGGAAATTTGCCAGGTGCACCGAGAATCTATCTCTCCGCCCACTTCGATACGGTGGAGCCGACCGAAGGCTTAAAGATTATCGAGCGCGACGGAGTCTTCTACAGTGACGGTTCGACGATCCTCGGGGCGGACGACAAGGCGGGGATGGCCCCAGCGATCGAGGCAGTCCAGACGATTTTGGAATCAGGAGAACCCCACGGCGACGTTTATCTCCTGCTCACTTGTGCCGAAGAGATTGGCCTCAAGGGCGCCGAGGTGCTGCCGATTCAGGATCTCGAAATCGACTTTGGCTACGTGCTCGATACCGGCCCCCCGGTGGGGACCTTTGTCACCCGCACGGCGACTCACGACAAGCTGCACATCGAGATCATCGGTCGGCCGGCCCACGCGGGCAAACATCCCGAAGAGGGGATCAACGCCATCGAGGTCGCCGCGCGCGCGATCCACGGCATGAAGCTAGGGCGCATCGGGCCCGAGACCACGGCCAATCTCGGCATCATCCAGGGTGGATCCGCGACCAACGTCGTCTGCCCATCCGTGACGATCCACGCCGAAGCCCGGTCGACCAATGTCCAAGAGTTGGATTCGCAGGTGGACCACATGATCCAGCGCTTTGAACAAGCAGCCAGCGAGACCGGGGCGGTGGCCAAGATCACCCACGAGCGGCATTACGATGCCTACCAGATTCCCGACGATGCCCAAGTGGTCCAAGTGGCCCAAAGGGCATCCCGAGGCCTCGGGCTCGAACCGACCCTCCGCACCACCCTTGGGGGGAGCGACGCCAACGTTTTCAACGTTCGAGGAGTCCCCAGCATCGTGGTCGCCACGGGTATGGACAAGATCCACACTCACGAGGAATATGTGAGCCGCGAGGATCTGATCAAAACGGCCGAATTGGCCCTCCAGATCATCCGAGAAGCGGCTCAAGAAAAACGCCACGTGCTATGATAAGTGCAGGGTAAATCTCCCTGGAACCTACGGAGGAAACTACACAAGGATGAACAAGGTTATCGTGGTCGCCGCGCTCGTCGGCGTCTTTAGTGCAGGAATCGCTAATGCTCAAGAGTCGCGCCCGCTGGGCCTTACGCTTCGAGCAGGGATCTTCTTCCCGAATTCGGATGCGGCCAAGAAGAACGGTGGCAAGCAATGGATCGGCGGTGGCGCTGAGTACAAGCTCGGAGATCTCCAATTTGCCAATGAGGGCAATAGCTACGGCGCTAGCTACAGCATCTCCGTGGATCTCTACCAAAAGAAGGACTTTCGACACGTCCCGGTTCTGTTGAATTACGTCGGTCGCTCGAATCAAGGCATCTTCTACACCGCTGGTGTCGGCGTCGGCTTTGCTCGAGAACTGAACTCGTTGAACCAGAAGAAGAACCACACCACCTTCAGCTATCAGGTCGGCGTGGGCTATGAGTTCACCAAGAGCCAGGTTCCGGTCTTCATCGAAGCCAAGTACGTCGGAAGCAGCCGCAACCGCCTGAATGGCTACGGCATCTTCGCCGGAATCCGCTTCTAACCGATCGCCCAACACGACTCAACTTCGCTCGATCCACTTCAGTGGGCCGGGCGAAGTTCTTTTTGGGATCCCCGCCGGTCGGGCCCGGGGCCCCTGGATCTCGCCCCCGCCCGGCGACAAGCTTTTCAGCTTTTCCAAACAACAGCGGACAGGTCGCCTGCGCCCCGGGGCAGGGCTGAGGCCACGGGCCGAAGCCAGGGCTTGGCCTTGGGCCGGGGCGCTGGCACGCGCCCACCATGTGATCCCGATCACACCCGCGACGTGATCCACGCGACACCCCAAGAGCAAGATCCATCGGACCATAGGCGCATCGCCCCCGGCCACCCGCCGGGAGCAAGGACAACGAAAGCCTATGAAACTCCTCAATCGAACATTGCATCTCGCCCTGGCCACCGCGCTATTGGGCTCGTTGGCGGGGTGTGGCGGAGGCGGCGCGGACAAAGTGATCGCTCAAGCCACGGATGAACTCGACCTCGTGTCTCGCCAAAGGCCGGCCTCTTCGGACCCATCGCTCGGCGAGGACCTGCTTGCCACTTCCCTCTTCTCCGAGAGCGTCCCGCTCGCGGATGACGACACCCTTCGCACATCGCTCGCCGGGCCTCAGCTAGCCTTTGCGCATGACTCCGAGGACCGCCTCGTCGGCATCGCCTTTGACCACCCAGACTTCACCGGAGAACTCGAGTTCAGTCCTGATTCCACTGCCCAGGCGTTGGTCTTCATGGCCAGCGGCGTCTTCTCGTCCGACCGAGCCGAATCGAGATCCAGGCTTCAAGGAATCCCCAGCCTCGGGGCCTTTGGCGAACTGAGAGACCTGCTCGCCTCCCAAGCAGGGTCGGACCTGGCGACGGTTCTCGCCTCAGAGCCGGTCCGTGCCGCCGTGGATGCGGCCGTCCGTGAGTTTAGCGACAGTCGGGGAGTCAAACTCGACCGGGACTTAGCGGGCGCGGTGAAGTTCTCCGCCACCCTCGGCTCCGGGGGACAAGTAGATGTCCGGTTCGAAAACCAAGGGTTCCGCCGGGTGGTGGTCGTCCGCCAGGACTTCAGGGGTCGGACCCCGCAGCGACAACAAGTCGTAGACCTGAAGCTCCCCGGCGCAGCAACGGCTAGTTGGGGCTCGATCTTCACTCTGAGCGTGGGTGCAGCCGGCGCGGCAGGCACCGACAAAATCGACATGAACCCCGACACAGGTGCCACCCGGTCGGTCTACTTCATCAAAGGTCTCGGCTTCAATGATGGGAGCGAAACAATCAACGCGGACACGGATACGGCGAACCTCAACACCGTGTTCGAGTACGCCGCCTTACCAGTCCTGGACGCGGTCCTTGGTCTCAACGCGCTCCTTGGGGCTGAACAGATTCGCAACCTGATCGAGAAGATTGCGGCCACACCAGGAGCACTCGGGTCGGCCCGTTCCATTGTCGAATCAGCCCGGAGAGGTGATGCTAGCGGGATGATCGCCAGCACCATTGATCTTGTCAAAGTCGGCGCCGAGGTTATCGGCTCAGACGAAGCACTTTGGCGAGCGATTGCCTCCCGCATGGGGCTCGGCACAACCCTGAAGTTCTTCCTCAAGAAGACGTTCCAACTCATCGACGTTGCGATGGCAGGCTACAACCTGACCAACTTTGCCAACGCAATCATCTCCCTCCCCGCTTCGGCTCGCGTCGAAGTCACGTCCACCGGCGACCTCAAGGTGGTAGTCAAGTGAAAAACATCCTCCGAAACGCACTCTTCGTCACTGGCGGCCTGGCCGTCCTAGCCCTCGCCGGATGCGGCGGGTCAGGAGATCCGTCCGCCACGACTCTCAATGCCACGGGAACCTCGCGCCTGGTCTTCCAAATCGAGTGGCCGGGCAGCCCAACTCGCGTCATTCCCGACGAGACCAGTGAAATCGAAGTCGTCGTCAAGACCGAATCGGGCGAGTTCAAAAAGACTTTCCCGAGGGGAACGTCCGAGGTGATCTTCGATGAGCTCCCGGCAGGAGACGCGACCGTGGAGGCTCGGGGAAAGATCGCCGGGGGCCGAACCATCGTGAGTGCCAGCAAGGAAACGATTCTCGCCCCGCACACCGAGAACACCGCCGAGCTCGAACTCCTGGCCCTTCCCGGGTGGATTGACGAGGACAACTGGACTCTCGGTGGCAACGTCAGTCAAGACCCCAGCGAACCCAACACGATCCGGATCACGCTCTCCGCGGTCATCGAAAAGGCAAGCGGGGAGCCGCTCGACGGGCTGACCGAAGAGAACTTCGTGGTCCTCGAAGACGACATCCAGAAGCTACCGATCGAGGTCGCCCAAGCCACCGAAGGCGGCGGAAAGCTCGACATCATGTTCATCCTCGACGTGACGGGATCGATGGGAGGCGAGATCAACGGAGTCCGATCCAGCGTGATCAACTTCGTCCAAGACCTCAAAGAGAGTGGACAGGATGTCCAGGTCGGCGCAACCACCTTTAGCGACACCACCGAAGGCTTCTATGCCCTTTCGGGAGATGTAGATGCCTTTAGCACGTGGGTCGGCGGACTCTTTGCCTCGGGAGGCGACGATGTCCCCGAGAACCCGATGACGGCCATGGGAGACGCCTTCACCGGCGCGGCTTGGCGGCCTGATGCGGCCCGAGTGATGATCGTCATGACCGATGCTCCGATGCATTATGCCGGCGATGGCACGAGCTTCACGGACTGGACCGTCGATACGATGGGCAACCTCCTGACCGGCTCGGCCGTGGTCCATACGATCTCGCCCGGTGGATCCACTCGATCGTATGACTTCTCCGGTCAATCGGGCCCCGCGAGCACTCGCGCCGCCGGTACCCATCCCGACGCCAAGGTCATCAGTGACCTCACAGGCGGAACCTGGCGTCCCATGCCGTGGAACGGTGTCATCAACCTTCCCGAACTCGGGATCTCCGACGCGATCAAACGCGGATACATCATCAAGTTCAAATCAAAATATGAGGATAAGGACCGCGTGATCCGACTCGCCGCGTTCGACGAAACCGGAAAGCAAGTTGCAGACCAGGTCTATCCCGCGCGGTACTGAGACTCGTTCATGAAAAAAGGGGGCGGCGAGATCATCGCCGCCCCACTATTCTGATGCCTTCTCGGCAGATTACTTACCGAGTGCGCGGACGCGAGCCGTGGCTAGGCAGTGGCCGCAGCCGCGGTGCAGCGGCTGATCTCCGTCTTCGATTCCAAAGAGGAATTCGAACGGATTAGGAGCCGGAGCCGCCGTGGTCGGCGGGAACTTCAGGGCCAAGTCAATCATCCGCCCGAGGTCGCTCAGGTGAGCCTTGGTCACCTCGTCGGTCACCTTGGGCAGAGCCCCCTGGATGGCCGCATATTGCAGCGAAAGGTCCCACGTCGCATAGGCACGCTGGTCGGCGGTGTAGCTAGGGATCTTGCCGATCAGGTTCTGCACATAGCTACGTTGCAGAGCGCGACGATATCCATCCACGACCGGTCGATTCAGCTGCAGCTCGGCCCAGACCGCGCCCCGGAGGTCATCCATCATCTGGCGAAGTGTGTAGGCGTTGGCTCCGTTCATCGACTCGTTGGCGAGCATTCGGCCCATTCGAGCATTGTTGAGCAGCGAGTTCAGCGCTTGATTCTGCAGTTGGAGGAGTCGAGCCCCCGGGCCGCCGTTGGTCAGCCGGGTGACCACATCGCGGCGCATCAGCCAGTGCGGAGTGTCGAGAACGTTCTTGATCAACCATTGGACCGCACTCCATTGCTGGGCCTTCGGAACGGGAACATAGACCTCCCCGCCCCGACCGCTGTGATAGTTGGTCTCGACCACTCCACCGACAACGGTCCCGACATGGCTGATATAGAGGCCAAACTGACCCACGACCTCGCTATGCATCTCGGCCAGAAGCGAGTAGTCCTCTCCCAGCTTTGTCGTCGCCGGAACCAGATACTCCATCACGCGCTTCAGGTTCGCAACTCCGTAGCTCGAAGCCTGCACCGGGTCGTCGCCCAGTGATTCGGCGAGGGCCGTCGGGTCGGCGCTGTTGAAGTTGTCATAGAACCTCAGCAACGGGTTGGTCACTTGGGCCGCGGCCCAGGTGTCCAGCGTTCGGACCTCGTCGTCGGGGGTCCGTGCATTCAGCGGCGCATAACCCCACTTGATGCTGAACTTGTCATAGATCCCAAGCTTGGGCATTAGGTAAGCCCCGTCGCCGGGTTGAGCGACGTAGTTGAACCGGGCATAGTCCATGATGCTGGTCGCGGTCCCGTTTTCAGAGGTCCACTTAGGGTCACGGAGCCAGGCCACCGGCACCATCGCGCTTCCCTTTCCATTGTGCGGTAATCCTAAGGTGTGACCGACCTCGTGGGCGACCACAAAGCGAAGAAGTTCGCCCTGCAGGTCATCCGGCATTGGGAGTCGGCGGCCGCGAGGGTCGCTCGGCGAGGCCTGAGTGAAGTACCACCCTTGGTTGAGCTTCAGAATGTCGTGCCACATGATGATGTGGGCACTGAGGATCTCGCCGCTGCGGGGGTCGGCCGTGTGCGGTCCCATTGCGTTGGCAATCGGCAGGGCCGCCCAGCGAACCACCGAGTAGCGCACGTCCTCGGGACTCCAGTTCGGGTCCTCTTCCTTGGTCGGGGCCATCTTGGCGATGATCGCGTTCTTGAATCCAGCGGATTCAAAGGCGGGTTGCCAGTCTTCAATTCCCTTCTTGACGTAGTCTCGCCATTTAGCCGGGACTTCTTGGCTGATGTAGTAAATAATCGGCTTGACGGGCTCGCTCAGCTCGGCCTTGGGATCCTTCTTTTCGAGGCGATAGCGGGCGATGTAGGAGCGGGGCTTGGTTCCACTTTGTTCGTTGCGGAACTGCGTGAACGGGTAGTTGAAGTAGCCGACTCGGGCGTCGTAGTATCGGCCCATCATCGGGTCTTCGGGCAAAAGCACGATGCTCGTGTGGATCAGACCCGTGTTGGTGTTGCGGCTGGGAAGACCCAACAGAGCGGCCAAGGGCCCGAGCTGGTTGTTGCCCCCGCCGACAAAAGTCATCAACATTTCGATGTTGATGTTCTCGGGGAAGGCCGTAACGCGCTCAACGAAGGTCCGGTTCGCGTCGGGATTGCCGCCGCCCATCACGAAGCGGACGCTGAGCTCAGGAATCTCGCTCTTAAGCGTTCGGCTCATGTCGATCAGGGTGCCCCCGGCCGCGCTGGTGCCCTTCACGTCGAAAGCGGCGACGATCGGCTGCACATTGCTGATCCGGACAGCTTGGGCAAGGTCGCCCTCGGCTCGGTTCTCAAAGCTGATCAATCGCAGAAGGACCTTATCGCCCCGGAGTTCAAACCGGACCACGCCACGGTTCCCCGCCGCGCCACTATAGCTGCCTTCGGGAGATTCTTTGAGGGCGCTATAGATCAAGAGATCTCGACCAAACTTATCCTTTGGGATCTCAAACTGAACGGCTTCTCCCTTGGTGTACACATTGAAGAGTCCTTCTTGTTTTTTGTGATCCTTAATGCTTTTTTCGAAGTCCTCTTGGGCCTTATCCTTTTCGGTCTTGGCCGGCTCCGCGGGCTTCCCGGCTTCGGGCGCCTTGGTGGTTTCCGCTTGAGCAAAAACGATCGGCGATTGTCCGATCAGAACGAGAGTGGCGGCCATAAGGGCCAAAGGCTTGAATCGATTCATCTTCCCCATACCAACTTCCGGACGTTGCGTCCAGATCAAAGGGATATCGGACCTGACACAAGGAAAGTTCCCAACCCTCTAAAGAGATTGGGAACCAGGGCAGAAAACCCGAGGCCAGCAGATCACAAGACCTATTTTGAATTCAATAGGGCCTATTTCCTGCGCTTTTGCCGAGCCAAAAGCAGGCTTCCGAAACCGACTCCAAGAAGGGACGCCGGTTCCGGCACGACGACCGACATATCGTCGAGATAGAAGTCATTAGGAAAAGCGCTTAGATTCGAGTTGATGACCTCAAAAGTCGCGCTGGTGGCTGCCCCAGAGTTCCAACTCACCGTCCATTCGACCCAGCTCCCCACGTTGTTGGGCAATTGGAAGGAAGAACCCTCGTTGCTGCCGTTGACTTTGAGTTGGAGTACGGCCGGTCCCCCGCCGACCGCAGTCGATGCCCAGGCCGAGAAGTAGTAGGTCGTATTCGGCAGGATCCCAACCGTCTGCCGCCAGACGGCCGGCGATCCGGAAGTCGCCCCGTTGATGACCATGTATTTGCCCGTACCCGATGTGTGGTCGCCGATGTTGAAGAAGGCTCCGTTAAAACTGCTCGGCATGGAAGAAACCGTGTATTGGCCCTCACTCGAGTTCGAACTCGCGAACACGTAGTCCGAAGAAAAGCCCGAGTTCCCGGCCTCAAAGTCCCCGTTCACGAACAAATTCGCCGACGCAACACCGGCCGAAAGAATCCCTATCCCAACCAACCATGGTCTCATGCTGTGCATCGTACAGCAAAAATAGCGATGAGCCTCCAGCAAATATGCTGGAATAATCTCCTCCATTGTCACTTTTCCAGGGGCCGATGGTCAGGAAATCTCTGCTCGCTCGCCGCGAGCAACGGCTCCGCCCGCGGGCTCTTCAGGCTCGATCACGCCGCCGCGCGGTATCCTCTGCACGTAGCAGGGATCAGAAAAATGACCGAAGTGATCATGCCCAAGATGGGCGACGGAATGGAAGAAGGCACCCTCGTCGAATGGTTGAAGAAAGAGGGCGAAAAGGTCAAGACCGGAGAGGTCATCGGCAATATTCAGACCGATAAAGCCACGCTGGAGCTCGAATCTCCGGGTAGCGGCATCCTCGGAGGCATCCTTGTTCAACCGGGCCAAACCGTTCCAGTGGGTATCCCGATTGCCGCCTTGTTAAAAGAAGGTGAGACTCTTCCTGCCGACTGGGGTAGCGCCGACCGCAAAGCAGCCCCGGCCAAAGAAGAAGAAGATGCTTCTCCCGCCGCCGCCACCACGGGCGCCGCGGCAAGCAGCGTCGGCGGAACCGCCGTTGCCGACCGAGTGAAGGCGAGCCCCTTGGCCAAAAAGCTGGCCGCGGCAAACCACATCGATTTGAACCACCTCGTCGGTTCGGGCCCCGGTGGCCGGATCGTCGAGAAAGACGTCCAAGCCGCCATCGGCAACGGTTCGGTCGCGACGAAGCCGGCCCCTGCTGCTGCCACGTCTGCCCCCGCTCCGAGCTTCCAGCCGATCGCCCCGACGGCCGAAGACACCAAGGTCCCGCTCAATTTCCTCCGCAAGATCATCGCCGAGCGCACCACCCACGCAAAGTCGACGGTGCCGCACTTCTACGTCACCCTTGAGGTCGACATGGAGCCGGTTCTGCAACTTCGGAGCCTCTTCGAATCGCAAGAGAGCGGCAAGGTCAGCATCAACGACTTCGTGGTCAAGGCCACCGCGCTGGCCCTTCAGCAAATGCCCGAAGTCAACGCGACGTTCCAGGGCGACCATATTCTCCGACACGGTGCGGTGCACATCGGCATCGCGGCCGCCGTCGATGACGGTCTCTTGGTCCCGGTGATCAAAAATGCCCACGCCATGAGCCTCCGCCAGCTGAGCGACAGAGCTCGCGAACTGGTCAAGAAGGCCCGAGACGGAAAGCTTCTACCGGACGAAATGTCGGGTTCGACCTTCAGCATCAGCAACATGGGAATGCTGGACGTCGATACCTTTGGTGCGATCATCAATGAACCCAACGCCGGCATCATCGCGGTCAGTTCGACCCGCAAGCGCCCGGTCGTGACCGATGAAGATGAACTGGAGATCCGAACGATGATGAACATCACCGGCTCGTTCGACCACCGCGTGGTCGATGGCGCAATCGGGGCAAAGTTCATGAACGTCGTTCGCGGTTTCCTGCAAAACCCAACTCGGCTGTTGCAGTAGGAATTTGTCCGGTTTGGCGTTCGGCATCGTATACTTTAGTTGTAACGATATGGCCGGACCGCCTGACCAGAACTCGATCAGTGGAGTTTCTATTACTCCGGAAAACTTAACCGCCCTAAGATTATTGAAGGAGCGACTGGGTTTGTCTTCGGAAGAAGAGGCCTTGACCTGGTCGCTCAGGGCTTCTCTGGATGTGGTGCGATCCGTCCAAGAAGCCCCCTCTGGGACCTCCGTCGAAGAATCCCTTCCAGGGTATCGGTATCTCGTTCGCAGGTCGCACCCTTGGAGAAAGCAAGCCGCCCTGAGGGGTCGTCGTCTCCTAGCCGGTCAGCTGGTTCTCTCAATGAAGGCCAACGGACAGACCCCAGAGGCCGCCGCCGAAACCTGGGATTTGCCGATAGAAGCGGTTCGCGAGGCTCAAGCCTACTATGATGCTCATCAAGAGCTGATCCATCACGAAGCCGTGGAGGACCGCTCGCGGGCCGAAGACACGGTCACTCTCCGGAGTCGATGAGGCTCCTTCTCGATGAGAATTGCGCCGCGAAGCAGCTCGTGACGGCACTCCGAGATTCTGGCCACGCGGCGGTAACCGTCTATTCGGCAGGGCTCCAGGGAGCGGATGATCTCAAGATCTGGACCTGGGCACAGCACCATGGCGATACGATCGTCACGAAGAACGTGAGTGACTTTCTCGAGTTGGCCCGCACTACACCGGCCCATCACGGCATCTTGGCAATTTTTGACCACCCGGATAGTCGGAAGAATCTCTCGTGGGTGCAAATTGCAAAGGCTGTCTCCAACCTCATTGAGTCGGGCCTGCAAATCGAAGGCTCCTGTCACGACCTCAACAGTTGGTACTTCTAGAGCGAACGGACCTGTTTGGCCAGGGCTTGGAGTTCAGCCGGGGGGAGATCGCCGACCAAAACCAATGTGTAGCCGCCCACATTCCATCGGTGCGCCTTTCCGCGACCACCCGAGGCCCGCTGGAGTCGCTCCATATTGACCGCGGACTTCAGTTGGAAAAGGGTGAGCACCCGACCGTCACGGCTGAAACTCTGCACCAGACCCTTTCCACCCGCGAGGTCGACGATCCGGATATTCTGGAGAGCGGCTCCGGTCGTGTCCGGCAGCGAATAGACCGTAAACCCGAGTTCCTTTGCTTTGCCGAGCAAGATGTCTCGAATCGGGACGATCTTCGCCCCTCGACGGTTGATCTCAAAATCTTTCGGATCGATGCGGGGGGCAAAGTTGATCCGGGTGAATTCGAACGACCCGGTCTTGGTCCCCACTCGATCGTAGAGTTCGCGCTTGAGGGGCAAACCGGTCGCTTCGTCCACCCAAAGTCGCTGGATCGAGTTTCCGGCCCGGTCCGCAACCGCCATCAGTAGCGTCGCGCGACCGGCGATGTTGCCTCCGGCCGAAAAAGTCATCCGCAGAGCGCCTTCCCGGCGCTTCTTCAGGAGCATACGCAACCGAGCGACACCCTCGTCTTTGGGGCTTGGTCCCACGATGATCTCGTTACGATCAGGGTAGAAGTGCTGCCGCCCACGGGGACCATCGATGATGATCTGGCCTGCCGCGTCGGATCCGGTGAGGAACTCCGTACGGCTGAATCGACCATCGACGGTCACGACCTCGGTGTTTCGGATTCGGTTACCTTCGGCCCGAAATTCGACGACCCGTTGGCCGGTGTAGCGCTGTTTGCCGGCGCGGTCCAGCATCAGCCGGATCGGTGCGGGGAGATCTCGAACTGCATCTCCTCCGGGCCCGCGTTGGGCCAAGACCGGCAGGATCAAACCGAACGCCAGAAGCGAACTCAGAAAGACTCGAGGTCGGTACTGCTCCATTCGATCCATTCTCCAGTCGGGGTCTCTACCCCGTTCTTCACCGGAGCATAGCTCTCCGCGACATCCATCGCGCTCGCCATTTCCAAGTGAGTGCCCCAGATTTCTTCTTCCACGCTCGCAGACGCGATTCCCGCCGGTGAACTGGCCACTTCGGGTCGGTTCATCAAGAATGCGGCCCCAATGATCGCCGTTGCCGCGACCGGTGCGGCCAACTTCCACCAGAATCCTGATAGCTTACTCTTGCTGGGCGCGCCGATGGCGGCCAGCTTCTCATTCAGTTCGCTGCGCCAGACCATGCTGGGTTCTTCGGTCGGCAGATCTCGAACCGCCGACGAGAACGCCGCGCTCCCGCCCAGCGCCGCATCCAGTTCGGCCTGCTCGGCCGGACTCAGCGGGGCTTCTTCAGCGAGTTTCTTCAGCAGTTCGGGGTTCATCGGTGAGTTTCTCCTTGGCGGTAGCTTTCGATTGCAGTTTTCAGGTGGTTTCGAGCAAGAAAAAGTCGGCTCTTGACGGTTCCTACGGGGATTCCAACGGTTTCGGCGATCTCTTCGTAGGCCATTTCTTCGCCGTCGTGCATGAGCAAAACGGTCTTGAGCTTCGGGCTCATATTGGCCAGAGCCGCCTCGACAATCCCGTGGAGCTCATCGCCGAGGATCACCGCTTCGGGATTCCAGCGGTCATCGGCAAACTCTCGGGGTTCGCTTTCGGGGTCCGAAAATTCAAGGCTGACTTCGGTGGCGGATCGGTCGGATCTCCGGCTTCGATCGACGCAAAGATTGTAGGCGATCCGGAACAGCCATGTCTTGAGACCGCACCGACCATCGAATCGGTCCATCGCCTGGAAGGCTCGGATGAAGACTTCTTGGGTGATGTCCAGGGCATCTTCTTGGCCCTTGACCATCCGCCGCACGAAGCCGAGCACGCGGGCCTGGTAGGCATCGACGATGCGACCGAACGCGTCGAGATTACGGCGGCGAGCAAGTTCAACGAGATCGCGCTCCGCTTGAGCGTCCAGGCGGGGGGGCATCGGCAACGTTCGGACTCCCAGACTCAGATCCATCTTGTGAGGCTTGAACGCCTCAAACCCCGGGTTGTTCACCCCAGGCCCTCGCGGGTTTACCATGATTTGGCACTTTTTGAAGGACCCCGGTGGGGCAAAAACGACTTGGCCCCCAGCGCGGAGCACCAGGGGCCAAGTCGAAATTGGGTCTGCCCGCTTAGGCTTCGACCAGTTCTTCAGTGGCTTCTTCAGCTGCGGCCGGAGTTTCTTCCGCCGGAGCTTCGACGACGACCGCATTCGGATCTATGACGTTGACGGTGATGTGGGCGTCCACTTCGCGGTGCAGGTCAAGGGCAATCTTGTAGCTACCGAGTCGCTTGATCGGCTCCAGGATCCCGACCTGCTTCTTCTCAAGGGCAACTCCGAGGTTGGCCTTGATCGCGTCGGCGATATCTTGGGCCGTAATGGCGCCAAAGAGTCGGGTTTGGTCGGCTCCGACCTTGCCTTCCAGGGTCAGGGTTTGACCTTCGAGCTTTTCCTTCAGGCTGACGGCGCTGGCCTTGGTTTCGGCAAGCTTGGCCGCCAATCGGGCGTTGCGGGCTTCCAGAGCCTTGACCTGCGTCTTGTCCGCCAGGATCGCCATCTTCCGGGGGAAGAGGTAGTTGCGAGCGTAGCCGTCCTTGACGGTGGCAATGGTGCCTTCTTTGCCCACTTTGGGCACGGTTTGCAGGAGAATAACTTTCATCTGAGTCTGTCCTCGGGTTCCGTGGGCGCTCTCGCGCTCGGGAGTTAGGCCGGTGCTCCGGCCAAACTAATCTCAAAGGATACCCGACTACGGTCGAATCCCGATACCAAACGTGATCGAGTTCCGATCGAAAACCCGATCAAGACCCAGCCAGCCGTGGACATCCCGATTGATCTGGTAGCGGGCTTTGAGATCAAATCGGGTCTGGTTCAACCCGAAGACGTCCCCCCGAAGGCCGAGTCCATTACCAAGATCGTAATCCAACCCGGCACCGGCTTTGCTCCCATAAACGCCGTACCGAAGCCGCGTATTCGGACTGAATTTCTTCCCAAGCTGGAGGTTGATCTTGTTGCTCTCAAAGGCATCCCACATCCCTAGATGAAGTTCGTTCTTCCCAAGGGGTACCTCCAGGTTCACATCGGTGCGCCATCGGTTGGGTTCGGTTTCTCGAAAGACATCGGCCTGAACCTTGGTGTTGCGGACCCCGCCCAGCACTCCCCCGCTCGATTCGCCCAAGCCCATCAGGCGCTTCTTGGCTTCATCGAAAAGTTCACCGGCTTCGTCGGCCAGCTTGTTGGCCTTGATCATCAACTGGTTGACGTTTTCTCCGACCTCGATCCCTTTTTCGATCAAGGTGTTCGTGTTCTCAGCGATCTCGGTGCCCGTCTTGGTCATCGTGGCGGTGTTGGCCATGATCTCCTTCAAGCTCCCTTGCAGTTCGGGGTTATTGATCACGGCCCGCATGTCCTGCACCATCGCCGTCCCGGCGTCAAGGGCGCCGGTTAACTTCGTAACCACCTGGTCCAGATTGCCCTGGAGCTCCCCACTCTCGACGATCTTCGCGAACGATCCGCTCATCCGCGTGAGATCCCGGCTCACGGTCTGACCATTGCGCAGGATGGCGTTGATGACCGCCTGGTTCTGGGCCAAGGTCTGGTCGAAACGACCCGCCAGCTTGCCGAAGGATTCGGCCGTCTGAGCGCTGCTTTGCAAGAGCTTCTGAAGATCCTGCTTGAGAGCCTGATCGCTCACTAAGGTGTTGAGGCTCTCCAGCATCTTGGTCGTGGTGTTCAGGGTCTGATTAAGAGCCTTTACCGTCTCTTCGCTATCGGGGGCAAAGGCCTGCAGAGGGCTTCTGAGTTCACCGGGGATCGTCGCTCCCGGGGCTAGAGCCACATCGGTCGGCTTGTCCGGAGTCAGCTCAATCTGGCGGTCACCAATCCCGATCAAGGCGGTCGGCAGAACCGCGATGCTGGTCTGGGGGATCTTGGTCCCGCGCATCACGGCCAAGGTGAGTCGGGCCTTTCCGCTCGGAGCGAGCTCGACCTTTTCAACTTGGCCGATCTGAACCCCGGCCAAGAGGACCCTCGCTCCGACTGCCACCCCACCGGCGTCGGCGAATTCGGCAAAGTAGCTTTCGGTTTTGGGCGCAAAGGCACTGCGCTGGAGAATCGCATAGGCTCCGGCCAACATCGCGATGAATACGACTGCCAAAAACCCAACTCTGCCCGCGCTCTTCATGATTCGTATTGTAGCTAGGGACGACCAGAAAAGATGCGGGGATGCATCAAAAGAAGAGGCTCCTGCCCGGCGGCAGGAGCCTGATTCAACCGGATGACGAGCCGAGCCTTATTCGCAGGCCGTCTTGGTCGGGTTCCAGAAGCTCTGGGCACCCTTGGTTCGCAGGTCGTAGACGGCTTCGCGGGCGGTGATGGCCTTGGCGCTGGTGTCCACTCGCACCATGTTCAGCGTTCCGCTGTATCGGTTCTCGATCTGCTTGATGACGTTGGCGTTGGTCGCGTTGTCCGGATCCGAGTTACCGAGCGCATTGAAGTTGAGCGCGCTGTTGCCGAGGTGCTTCCAGTAGTGGAAGTAGGAGCTCGTGGCCCGGCCGTTGGTTGGATCATAGCCGTTCAACTTGCAGAATCGACTTCCGACCGGTTGAGCCGGAAGCGTGTTGTAGTAGGTCGCGTCAATCATCAGGAGCGTGTTGCTCTGCTCGGCGACGGCAGTCGAGCTCATCGGGCTGCCCGAGGTCTCGTTGACTGAAGTCAGCAGGTAGTTGTTGACGCCGTAGCTGTTTTGTCCACCATAGCTGTGGAATCCGGGATCGTGGCTACCCTTGTCTTGGAAGTTGACCCAACCGTTGCCGTTGCCCGGCGAGAGCCAGATCTGATCGTTCTTGACGTACGGTGCCAAAAGCTGGTTGAAGAACACGGCGCGAATCGTGTTCGCTCCTCGGCTCTCAAGGGTGGCGGCTCGGGGATCGTTGGCCGCGCGGAGCTTGAGATAGAACGGGTTGATGTTCTGGGTAGCCGAGGTGAACCGGTACGGAGGCAAGACGTCATCCGAATCGTTGAGGTAGATCTGCAGCGCGGTTCCAATTTGCTTGGACTGGCTCAGACCTTGAGTCTTCTTAGCCGCCGTCTTGGCCTGAGCAAAGACCGGGAAGAGAATCGCGGCCAGGATTGCGATGATCGCAATGACCACGAGGAGTTCAACGAGGGTAAATGCTTTTTTCATCAGGGCTCGGTACTGGTTGGAACCGCAGAGGAAGGTACCCGGGGCAGGTGGCCGAAAAGCAACCTGGTTTCCACCGGATTTCTGAACCTCTTTAGACTCAAATCCAGTCACCAGAGACTAGGAAAAACGTTTCGCCTTCGGGGTTCCAAAAGAGGGACTTTGGTCCCCCGTTATGCCGAAAGAAGATGCCCCCGAGAGGTCCAACCTCCCGGGGGCAAACGCGGGTGAAACTACTCGCCGCTGATGTCGAAGTTGTTCGACAAGACGATGTAGTCGAAGATGGTGATGCTGCCGTCGCCATCGAGGTCGGCATTGCGGAGGAATCCGGTTTGGCCAAGGCTCAGGTCGAAGGCTCCGCTGAGCTCGATGTAGTCGAAAATCGTGACGCTGTTGTCGCCATCGATGTCGCCGTTCAGCAGCGCCCCATTGGCTCCCGTGATCTGCGCACCGAAGTCAAAGGAACCGAGGTCCTTGCTCAGCCAGTGGCTCACCTTGGCTCGCAGACGGTAGGTCCCCGAATTCGTCAGCGGATCGAATCCGAACGACCCATCGTCATTGAGGTTGACTCCCGGAATCGATTCGATGATGTCGCCGGTCGATCCGTCGAAGATCTCGAACGTGGCCGACTCGGCGTCCGTATTGCCGCTCCAGTCGGTCAGGTTCAGAGTTCCGTTCACCGCGTTCGGGAAGTCGAAGACCAGCGTCGGGCCAGGTCGGGTGCTGTTGTCGTATCCGGCAAAGTTTCCGTCCGCGCTCAGGTCGAGGCTCTCAGGAGCGACGGCAAAGGCAAATCGAAGTCGCTGGCCGTTGGCGATCGCCGAGCTGATGAACGATCCGGTCGCGCCGGTCAGATCCAGCGAGATGTCATAAGTCGTCCCCGAGGGATTCAGAACCGAATAGTTCGTCAGGGTGCTGACCTTGATCAGCGGGGCGCTGCTTGGGTTCAGGTCGGCATCCAGCCCGGAAGGCGAATTGGCGACGTCGAAGGTCAAGTTCGCATTGGTTTGCAGGAACGGCTGGGTTTGCTCTTGCACCAAAAAGAGGTCAAAGATCCCATCCGAAATCGTGAACCCGGCATTGGCTTGAGTGACCTGGAAGCGGATCCCGGAGTAGCCCGTGAGCGAACCCGAGGCGTTGGCCGGATTGATAGAGAAGACGCCGAAGCTGGCGAAGTTCCCGTTATCCGGACCCTGAACGTTCAAAAATCGGAGGCCGTTGGCTCCCTGGCGGGGACCCGCCGGTTGGACGGTCAGGTTCTCATCTGCTTCGATGGAGATATCTTGGGCGAGCGCCATCGGGGCAAGCGAGGACGCGATCAACAGCGAGGCAATTAAATTAAGGTTCTTCATGGGAAAAAGCTCCAGAAATATTCAACGCCACCCAGGTTAAGACACTCGCGCATTCGGCGAAACCTTAACCAAACCTTAAAATTGCGGGATCGACTTGGGGCCCGGCCTTCAGCCGCCGACAATAGTCCCAAGGCTCGGCGGAACCGACGTGAGCCATGGTAATTTCAGGAGGTTGAGGGCCTTGTCCCTGGAGCCACGGCAGACTTGCGTCAATGCGTTCGGCCGGGCCGTCCGAAATACAGGGTCACAACGTAGAACAACCTACATGGAATCCATGTCTATAAAGTCAAGCCGAAGGGCGAGGAAAAACTGATATGTGGCAAAGATTTACGGAGCGAGCACGAAAGGTCGTGTTCTATGCCCAAGAAGAGGCACAAAAGTTCGGTGAAGGATACGTCTCCACCGAGCACCTTCTCCTCGGGCTTGTGCGGGAGTCCGATTCCGTCGCGGCTCGCGTGCTAGAAAAGCTGGGCGTTAGTCTGGGCCGCATCCGACAAGAGGTCGAAAAGCAGCTCCCGCGTGGAGATGCTCGACCCAGTCAGGAAATGACTCTGACCCCGCGCGCCAAGCGCGTGATCGACCTGGCCTACGATGAAGCCAGGAACCTGAACAACAACTACATCGGAACCGAGCACCTTCTCCTAGGCTTGATCCGAGAAGGCGACGGGCTGGCCGGACGGGTTCTGGCGAAGCTCGGCGTGGAACTGGAGCGGGCCCGCCGAGAGGTGATGTCCCTCCAGGATAACGAATCTCAATCTCGAAGCTCGGGTTCGTCGCGAGGAAGCAGCAGCGGAAGCGGTACCGCCAACGCCAAAACCCAAACGCTCGACGAATTTGGCCGAGATCTCACCGAACTCGCCCGCGAAGGCAAGCTCGATCCCGTCGTCGGTCGCCAGCAAGAAATCGAGCGGGTCATGCAGATCCTGAGCCGACGAACCAAGAACAACCCGTGCTTGATCGGTGAACCCGGAGTCGGAAAGACCGCCATCGCCGAAGGACTGGCCCTCAGGATTACTCAAGGCGACATTCCCGATCTGCTCAAGGACAAGCGCATCATCGCCCTCGACCTTGCCGGACTCGTCGCGGGCACTAAGTACCGCGGTGAATTCGAAGAGCGGATGAAGAAGGTGATGGAAGAGGTCCGACGCAGCGAAGGCCAGGTCATCCTCTTCATCGACGAGCTCCACACCCTCGTAGGGGCCGGAGCCGCCGAGGGCGCCATCGACGCCAGCAACATCATGAAGCCGGCTCTCGCCCGCGGCGAGCTGCAATGCGTCGGTGCCACGACCCAGGAAGAGTTCCGCAAGTACATCGAGCGGGACGCCGCCTTGGAGCGCCGATTCCAAGCCGTCAAGGTCCGCGAACCGAACGAAGAAGAAGCCATCGACATCCTGAAGGGTCTGCGCGAGCGCTATGAAGCTCACCACGATGTTGAGATCACCGACGACGCCATCGCCGCTTCGGTCACGCTTTCGCAGCGCTACATTACGGATCGGAGCCTGCCCGACAAGGCGATCGACCTCATCGATGAGGCCGCCAGCCGCGTGCGACTCCAGCAAAGCCTCCCGCCCGTGGAGCTCCGCCAAGAGAAGGTGCAGCTGAGCAAGCTGAAGACCGAGATCGACCGCCTCACCCGGCTGGATGCCAATGCCGAAGAACTGAACAAGCTCAATTCGGACCGGGACGAGATGGAGAACCGAATCGCCGAGAAGGAAGATGTCTGGCTAAGCGAAGAAAAGCCCGAAGCCAAGGTCACCGAGCACGAGATCGCCATGATTGTCCAAAGCTGGACCGGCATCCCGGTGAACATGGTCAAGGAATCGGAAAGCGCCAAGCTCCTGCGGATGGAAGACGATCTGCACGAGCGCATCATCGGCCAACACGACGCCGTCAGCGCCGTCAGCCGAGCGATCCGACGAAGCCGAAGCGGCCTTCGCGATCCGAAGCGCCCGATGGGCACCTTCATCTTCCTCGGACCCACCGGCGTTGGAAAGACCGAACTCGCCAAGGCCCTAGCGGCCTACCTGTTCGATAAGGAAAGCAACATGATTCGCATCGACATGAGCGAGTACATGGAACGCTTTGCCGTCTCGCGACTGGTCGGCGCGCCTCCGGGCTACGTCGGATACGATGAGGGCGGTCAGCTGACCGAGCAGGTCCGAAGGAATCCCTACAGCGTGGTTCTCCTTGACGAAATCGAAAAGGCTCACCCGGATGTCTTCAACATCCTGCTGCAGGTCATGGAAGACGGACACCTCACCGACTCGCAAGGTCGCCAAGTGGACTTCCGCAATACGCTGATCATCATGACCAGCAACGTGGGCGTCCGACCGATCGAGATGGACAAGGGCCTCGGATTCCGCGACGTCAAGATGGACCCCAGCGATCCGAAGACGTACGAGAACATGAAGAACAAGATGCTCGAAGAGATGAAGAAGCTCTTCCGGCCCGAGTTCCTCAACCGGGTCGATGAGACCATCGTGTTCCAGCACCTGAAGAAGGAAGAGATTCTGCGCATCGCCGATCTCTATCTCAAGCGGGTCAACGAGCAGGCGACGAGTCTCGGCATCACCATCGAACTCAGCGAGGCCGTCAAGGACCTGCTGGTGGAAAAGGGATACGACCCGAATCTCGGGGCGCGCCCGCTCCGCCGAGCCGTCCAGCGCTTCATCGAGGATCCGCTCAGCGAGGAACTCCTCCAGGGCACCTTCCAAGATGGAGACGTCGTCACCGCCGAGCTCGATGGAGAGAACGTCGTCTTCAAGAAGTCGACCGGAAATAAGGACAAGAAGCAGCTCGTCAAGAGCAACTGATCCGACTCCGCAATGCGCCCCCCGTCAAATGACGGGGGGCGCTATTTGTTGTGCGAAGCAATGATGCGAGAGGCCGGGATATTGGCGAGCTTTAATCTTTTTTCCCTTCCGGGCGAACTTTTGGGGCCCGGTACGAGTATCACTTATGCAGTGCGGTAGGTGTGTCTGTCCGCACGGCACAATTGGTCCCCAACCATGAAAAAGGCATTCACCCTCATCGAACTTCTGGTGGTCATCGCGATCATTGCGATCCTCGCCGCCATTCTTTTCCCGGTCTTCGCCCAAGCTAAGAACGCGGCCAAGAAGACCCAAGACCTGTCGAACATCAAGCAGATCGGCACCGCCCTTCAGCTCTACATCAACGATTCCGACGACGTCTATCCGATCAGCTATTATCTGACCAACGGAGTCAACGAGACCGCCGGTTACACCCACTGGTCGGGGACTCTGCAACCCTACGCAAAGAACCGAGAGCTCTTCGTGAGCCCTGGCGACAAGCTCCAAGGGATCGCCCCCAACAGCTGGCTCACCACCAACAACAACCAGGGCAAGGGACCTGCTGCCGGACAGACCTCGCGCGCTAACGTGCTCGACGTCCAAGTTCCGCGACTCAGCTACGTCGCCAACGCTCTGATCATGCCCGGAAAGCCGACGGCTGCCATCGGTACGGTTGCGGTTGGAAGCGGCGCCATCGACGATCCGTCGGGAACGATCATCATCGCTCCGATGTCGGACACCCTAAACTGCGTCCGCGACGCCGCCAGTGGTCCGGCCCTCAGCTACCGACCGACCAACCCGCTGGTCGAAGCGAACGGCGTGGCCGGCTTCCAAGGCGCCGGTGTGGCCGTCGATGGTATCTCGGACATTTCCCGAACCGTCTACTGGGCAATCTCAGTCAACGCGGCCCAAAACGCCCTCAACCAGTGCCGCACCTCCAACGCAGCAAACCTGGCCAACATCGCCTACACCTCCCCGCTCCGATTCGACAACGGCGCGAACTACGTGAACAGCGACACCTCGGCTCGATTCCGAACCCTCGCCGACACGCTCAACCCCGACCAATTCAAGTGGGGCAAGCGAGCCTACGGCTTCGGCGGACAGCAAATCAACAAGCCAGGAACCACCGTCTCGGTCGACTAATTCTCGATCAGACCCTATCCAAAGCCCCCCTCCCTCTTAGTCGGAGGGGGGCTTCATTCTTTGTATAACCCCATAGATTCAACGCGGTGGCCTATACGCCCGAAAGCGTTACCGGGTTCCATCTTGAAAGGTTAAGGTTGTGTTAAGAAAGGCAAGATTGCGAAAATCATGAGCCATACTCTTCTCCGGTACCGGTCCCTCCGCCGGAATGAAGCCCTCATGAAAAAAGCATTCACCCTCATTGAATTGCTGGTCGTGATCGCCATCATCGCGATTCTGGCCGCTATCCTCTTCCCTGTCTTTGCTCAAGCCAAGACGGCCGCCAAGAAGACTCAGGACCTGAGCAACGTCAAGCAGATCGGAACGGCGATCCAGATGTACTTGAACGACTCTGACGACGTGTATCCGCAGGCCTACTACTACGTCAACGATAACAGTAGCGCCAACGGTTACGTCCACTGGTCGGGGACCCTCCAGCCTTACATCAAGAACCTGCAAATCTTCGTCAGCCCCGGCGACAAGAACCAAGGACTTGCCCCCACCAACTTCATTGGCAACAACCGAGGCGCGGGCGTCCCGGCCGGTCAAACCAGCCAAGTCGCGACGGTTCAAGATAACCAGGCTCCCCGACTCAGCTACACCGCCAACGGCCTTCTGATGCCGCGAAAGCGACGCACCGCCGACCCCGCCAACACGATCGGTAGCGGCGTGGTGGACGATCCGTCCGGAACCATCCTCGTCGCCCCGCTGACGGATAGCGTGCCCTGTATCAACGACAGTTCGCAGGCCTCCGGTATTGCCTACAAGACCCACCGATCGACAAACCCGCTCCTCTTGACAGACGCGGGAACCGGGGCAGCCGCTTCGGTGAGCCCGTTCGCTGGCGAAGCCCTGACGGAAGTAAACCGAGCCGCCTACTGGGCCGTTTCGGTCAACACCGCCAAGAAGCAACTTCTGGACTGTAAGACCCTCAGCGGCAACGGTCGAGTCCACCTGGTGTACACCGCGCCCGAGCGATTCGGAGACGGTGCCAACTACGTGAACGCCGACAGCTCGGCCAAGTTCCGAACGCTGGCTGCGACCCTCAACCCGAATGCCTTCCTGTGGGGCAAGCGGGCCTACACCGCGGGTGGCGGCGCGATCAACAAGCCGGGCACCACGGTGAACGTCGACTAATCATCTTCTCAACTGGGGACCGAGCGGCCCTCACCTTCCACAGCGAATCTGGAAGGTGGGGGTTGCTCATTTTTGAGACTCTCGCCAGGAGACCAACTCGGCCTTGGCTTCCTTTCCCCGAGCCTCCAGATTTGTCCGCCACTCGGCTTCATAAGGCTCCAGTGCCGCGATCAGGATCTCGAACACCGCTAGGTCGCGGGCCCATTTCTTGTTCGCCGGGATGACGTGCCAAGGAGCCGATTCGGTCGAGCACTCCGAAAGCGCTTCTTCATAGGCTTCGGTGTACGCGTCCCAGTGGGCTCGTTCCTTCCAATCGCCGACGCTAAGCTTCCAGCTCTTGAGTGGGTCTTCTTCTCGGGCCAAGAGCCGCTCTTCCTGCTCGTCGGGGCTGATGTGGAGCATGAACTTGACCAGGATCGTGCCCGACTGAACGAGCAGCTCCTCAAAGTTCCGGATCGCCTCATACCTTGGCCGCCAAACCTTTTCGGGAACCAGGTTATGGACCCTGACCACCAAAACATCCTCGTAGTGGCTCCGATTGAAGATCACGATCTCCCCCAGCCCTGGGGTTTGGCGGTGGACCCTCCACAAAAAGTCGTGGGCGAGTTCCTCTGCGGTGGGGACCTTGAAGCTGGCGACCCGTGTGCTCTGCACGTTCACCGCCTCGAGAATCTTCTTGATGGTCCCGTCCTTCCCCGCTGTGTCTCGGCCTTGCAAAACGATCAAGAGCGAGTGGTCGCCAGCGGCAAAAAGAAGCTCCTGAAGTTCCGCCAAGCGCCGTCCCAGCTTGACGAGCCGCGCCTGGCCCTCCTCCTTGTCGAAATCCGGCGAAGCCGAGGGGTCGATCTTGGAGAGGTGGACGTTCTTTCCGGGCGCAATCTGGATGGCGATGGGCATTTCTCAAATTTATCCTAAAGTCGCCCAGATCTTAACCAGGCCTTAACGCCCCGCTAACATGCCTATGCAATCCTACGAGGCATGAATGCTCGTGCTTATCTTCCGCTTCTCGTTCTCGCCGTCGCCGCCAGCGCCGCCAACGCCCAGCTCCAGCGCGTCCGGGAGCGGCTCGTGGGACTTTCGCTCACTCCCAGCGTCATGAACGTCGAGGCCTACTACAACGGTTCTTCTTTCTCGGGCGGCGGAATCTTCCAAGCCATCGGACGTTACGAAGTCCGCGAGAACGGTCGACGTCGGTTCGAGAACCGGAATATCAGCAACCTGGTGACCTGGACCTCCAGCCGAGAAGATGTCTTCAGCATCCAACCCGATTGGAACCTCTTCGCCGACGGTCTGTATGTTTATTCACAAGACACCGGAATCATCGGAGTCACGACGATCACCGTTCGGTATCTGGGCCGCTCGGCCAGCTCAACCCTCACCGTCTGGGCCGACTGATTGGTAGGGGGTAGGGGGTAGGGGTTAGGGGTTAGGGGCTAGGGG
>ERZ761602.1794-NODE-1794-length-37084-cov-6.854546_pt1 | contig 37084 bp, 28 predicted proteins | sample MGYA00512165_ERZ761602 | MGnify/ENA primary metagenome ERZ761602 (study PRJEB28899, sample SAMN02445085) | bioreactor sludge metagenome | biome: EBPR sludge; isolation source: Thorneside wastewater treatment plant | place: Australia: Brisbane, Thorneside...
AGTGCGTGCCGATGCGCGGGTCGGAGCCGATGCCGCGGCGGACCATCTCGATGTCGGCGCCCACGCGCTCGGCCAGCAGCGCCAGCTCGTTCATGAAGCTGATGCGCGTGGCCAGCATCGCATTGGCCGCGTACTTCGTGAATTCGGCGCTGCGCACGTCCATCAGCTGCAGCCGGTCGTGGTTGCGCATGAACGGCGTGTAGAGCGCGCGCATCAGCAGCACGGCGCGCTCGTCGTCGGCACCGACGATGATGCGGTCGGGACGCATGCAGTCCTCGACGGCCGCGCCCTCCTTGAGGAACTCCGGGTTGGAGACGACGGCAAACTCGAGGCTCACGCCGCGCGCCGCCAGCGCCTCGGCAATGGCCGCCTTCACACGGTCGGCGGTGCCCACCGGCACCGTGCTCTTGTCGACCACCACCTTGTAGTCGGTCATGTGGCGGCCGATGTTGGTGGCCGCCGCCAGCACGTACTGCAGGTCGGCCGAGCCGTCCTCGCCGGGTGGCGTGCCGACCCCGATGAACTGCAGGGTGCCATGCCCGACGGCCGCCGCCACGTCGGTGGTGAACTGCAGCCGCCCGGCGGCCGCGTTGCGCTGCACGATCTCCTTCAGCCCGGGCTCGAAGATCGGGATCTCGCCCTCGTTGAGCATACCGATCTTGCGCGCGTCGATGTCCAGGCAGACGACGTGATTGCCCATCTCGGCCAAGCATGCGCCCGTCACCAGGCCCACATAACCCGTGCCTACCACCGTGACCTTCATCTTGGCTCCCGTGCCTGGCGCCGACCACGCGGCGCCATGTCTTCACATGTCGATCAACGAGTCTATTGGCCGCAGGTGACCACTGAATGCATGACGTTCACCTTTGCGTGACGGATTGACCGACCGGAGACGGGCCAGGCCCGGCATTTGCATATAAAAAGACTGGCTGTATCGCGCCATCAAGCTGCGAAATACTGCGCCCTGCAAACTCCCTCCTCCCGCATCGTGCCCCACTCACTGATCCACCTGCAACGCCTCGAATCCGAGAGCATCCACATCCTGCGCGAGGTGGTGGCCGAATGCGAACGGCCGGTCATGATGTACTCGATCGGCAAGGATTCGGCCGTCATGCTGCGACTGGCGCAGAAGGCCTTCCACCCGGCACCACCGCCGTTCCCGCTGCTGCACGTCGACACCACGTGGAAGTTCCGCGACATGTATGCGATGCGCGAGCGCATGGCGCGCGAACTCGGCATGGAACTGCTGGTCTGGCAGAACCCCGAGGCCAAGGCGCGCGGCATCAACCCCTTCGACCACGGCTCGGCGCTGCACACCGACATCTGGAAGACGCAGGGCCTGAAGCAGGCGCTGGACCACCACCGCTTCGACGCGGCGTTCGGCGGCGCCCGGCGCGACGAGGAGAAGAGCCGCGCCAAGGAGCGCATCTTCAGCTTCCGCAATGCCCAGCACCAGTGGGACCCGAAGAGCCAGCGCCCCGAACTGTGGAACCTCTACAACGGGCGCAAGCACCCGGGCGAGTCGATCCGCGTCTTTCCCATCAGCAACTGGACCGAACTCGACGTGTGGCAGTACATCCACCTCGAGAACATCCCCATCGTGCCGCTGTATTTCGCCGCCGAGCGCCCGGTGGTCGAACGCTCGGGCACGCTGATCATGGTCGACGACGAGCGCATGCGCCTGCGCGACGGCGAGGTGCCGATGCGCAAGAAGGTGCGCTTCCGCACGCTGGGCTGCTATCCGCTGTCGGGCGCGGTGGAATCCGAGGCCGAGACGCTGGAGGACGTGATCCAGGAGATGCTCCTCACGCGCACCAGCGAGCGCCAGGGCCGCATGATCGACCACGACCAGGCCGCGTCGATGGAGAAGAAGAAACAGGAAGGGTACTTTTGAGATGGCGCACGTTTCCGACCTCATCGCCAGCGACATCCGCGAATACCTGCGCCAGCACGAGACCAAGAGCCTGCTGCGCTTCATCACCTGCGGCTCGGTCGACGACGGCAAGAGCACCCTGATCGGGCGGCTGCTCTACGACAGCAAGATGCTGTTCGAGGACCAGCTCGCCGCCATCGAGAACGACTCCAAGAAGTGGGGCACGCAGGGCGGCGAAATCGATTTCGCGCTGCTGGTCGATGGCCTGTCGGCCGAGCGCGAGCAGGGCATCACCATCGACGTCGCCTACCGCTTCTTCAGCACCGACCGCCGCAAGTTCATCGTTGCCGACACGCCGGGGCACGAGCAGTACACGCGCAACATGATCACCGGCGCATCCACCGCCGACGTGGCCGTGATCCTGATCGACGCCCGCAAGGGCGTGCTGACGCAGACGCGCCGGCACAGCTACCTGGTCAGCCTGATCGGCATCCGCCAGGTGGTGCTGGCGGTCAACAAGATGGACCTGGTGGACTACGACCAGGCGACCTTCGAGCGCATCGACGAGGACTACCGCGCCTTCGCCGCGCGCATCGGGCTGCAGCACATCACCAGCATCCCGATGTCGGCGCTCAAGGGCGAGAACATGACCGCGCCCAGCGAGTCCATGCCCTGGTACGAGGGCCCGGCGCTGATGTCCTTCCTCGAGTCCTGCGAGGTCGACGAGGCGCGGCTGCAGCGGCTGCCGCTGCGCCTGCCGATCCAATGGGTCAACCGGCCCAACCTCGACTTCCGCGGCTTCTGCGGCCAGCTGGCCAGCGGCACCCTCGAGCCCGGCCAGCGCATCCGCGTGCAGCCCTCGGGGCGCGAGACGCGCGTGGCGCGCATCGTCAGCCATGGCGGCGACCGCCCGCGCGCCGTGGCCGGCGAAAGCGTCACCATCACGCTGGAAGACGAGGTCGACCTGTCGCGCGGCGACGTGGTCTCGGCCGCCGACAGCCCGGCCGAGGTGGCCGACCAGTTCGAGTGCACCCTGGTGTGGATGGTCGACGAGCCCATGCTGCCCGGCCGCCCCTACCTGCTGAAGATGGGCACGCGCACGGTGGGCGTGACCATCACCGAACCCAAGTACAAGGTCAACGTCAATACGCTGGAGCACCTGGCGGCCAAGAAGCTGGAGCTCAACGAGATCGGCATCTGCAACATTGCGCTCGACCGCGCGGTGGCCTTCGATGCCTATGCCGACAACCGCAGCACCGGCGGCTTCATCGTCATCGACCGCCTGACCAACAACACCGTCGGCGCCGGCATGCTGCATTTCGCGCTGCGCCGGGCGCACAACATCCATCTGCAGCACCTCGACGTCGACAAGGCCGCGCGCAGCGCGCTCAAGGGCCAGAAGCCGGCCGTGCTGTGGTTCACCGGCCTGTCGGGTGCCGGCAAGAGCACGATCGCCAACCTGGTCGAGAAGAAGCTGCTGGCCCTGGGCCGGCACAGCTACCTGCTCGACGGCGACAACGTGCGCCACGGCCTGAACAAGGACCTGGGCTTCACCGCCGCCGACCGCGTCGAGAACATCCGCCGCGTGGCCGAGGTGGCGAGGCTGATGGCCGACGCCGGGCTCATCGTGCTCACCGCCTTCATCAGCCCCTTCCGCGCCGAGCGCGACATGGCACGCGCCCTGATGCCCGAGGGCGAGTTCATCGAGGTGCACGTGGACACGCCGCTGGGCGTGGCCGAGCAGCGCGACGTCAAGGGCCTGTATGCCAAGGCACGCCGCGGCGAGCTGAAAAACTTCACCGGCATCGATTCGCCCTACGAGCCGCCGGAGTCGCCCGAGCTGCGCATCGACACCGCCGCTGCCAGCGCCGAGGACGCCGCCGAACAGGTGGTGGCGCTGCTGCGGCAGCGTGGCTACCTGCCCGCCTGAGCGACCGGCGCGAAGGGTGGTCGGGTGACCCTGCAGCAGGCCGTCGTCTTCGGCGGCCTGGCCCTGCTGATCGTCGAGCTGCTGCGCGGCCGGCGCTCGCCGGCCATGGTCTTTGCCGTCGTCGCCTTCGGCTTCATGCTGCTCGACTACGTCAGCGTCGACAAGGGCCTGCAGCAGTTCACCAATCCGGGGCTGGTGACGGTGGTCGTGCTGCTGCTGCTGTCGGTGGTGCTGGACAAGGCCCGCCTGCTCGAGACGCTGGCGCAGCGGCTGGTGCAGGGCCGCTACCGCTGGGCGCTGCTCAAGCTCTACGTCGCCACCGCGTTCTATTCGGCCTTCCTCAACAACACCGCGGTGGTGGCATCGCTCATCGGGCCCCTGCGCACGCTGCGCGAGCACGCCCCGTCGCGGCTGCTGATGCCGATGTGCTTTGCCGCCTCGCTGGGCGGCGTGCTGACGCTGGTGGGCACGTCGACCAACCTGCTGGTCAACAGCCTGATGATCGGCCAGGGCCTGCCGGGCCTGGCGATCTTCGACCTCTTCCCGGTCGGCATCCTCCTCGTGCTGACCTGCGGGCTGGCCATGGTGCTGGCCTTCCCGCACCTGCTGAAGGCCGAGCGGGCGCAGGCCGAGACGCCGTCGGACTATTTTCTCGAGGCCACGGTCAGGCCCGGCTCGCCGCTGGTCGGGCGCACCGTCGAAAGCGGCGGGCTGCGCCAGCTGGCGCACCTGTTCCTGGCCGAGATCGTTCGCGGCGAACACATCATCGCGCCGGTGCAGCCCGAGCAGGCCATCGAGGCCGGCGACCTGCTGGTCTTCACCGGCGACCTGACGCGGCTGGACCTGCTGATGCGCTTCGAGGGCCTGGAGACCCGCGGCCAGCACTACCAGCTGCCGCTGGATAACCTGGTCGAGGTGGTGGTCGCCGCCAATTCGACGCTGGCCCGGCGCACCCTCAAGGACGTCGACTTCCGCTCGCAGTTCGACGCCGCCGTGATCGCCGTGCGCCGCGGCAGCGAACGCCTGCGCGGCCCCATCGCGTCGGTGGCGCTGGACGTGGGCGACACGCTGGTGCTGGTGGTCGGCAAGGACTTCGAGAAGCGCAACAACCTCAAGCGCAACTTCGTCATCGTCTCCAACCGCCAGGTGCAGAAGTTCACCGACCCGCGCAAGGGCCTGCTGGCGATGGCCGGCTTCGTGGCCGCCATCGCGCTGTCGGCGCTGGGCGTGGTCGACTTCCTGAAGGCGCTGCTGGTGCTGCTGGCCGCCTTCCTGGCGCTGGGACTGGCCAAGGTGGGCGACCTGCGGCGCAACATGCCCTACGAGATCGCCGTCATCATCGCCTCGTCGCTGGTGATCTCCGAGGTCATGGTCAGCAGCGGCGCCGCCGAGCAGTTGGCCGAGGCCCTGCTGATGGGCGTGACGCAATTCGGCCCCTACGGCGCGCTGGCCATGATCCTGGTGGTGACCTGGATCCTCACCGAGCTGATGAGCAACAACGCCGCCGCGGCGCTGGCCTTTCCGGTGGCGCTCGGCGTGGCGCAGCAGACCGGCCTCGATCCCAAGCCCTTCGTGATGGCCGTGCTGTACGGCGCCAGCTGCAGCTTCCTCACCCCCTACGGCTACCAGACCAACCTGATGGTGATGTCGCCGGGGCGCTACAAGCTGGCCGACTACCTGCGCGCCGGCGCGCCGATCGCGCTGGTCTTCCAGGCGGTGGCGCTGGTGGCCATTCCGGTGTTCTTTCCGTTTGGGTGAAGCTGCGGCCCTTGCCGGCGCGCGAATGCAGGAAGTTCGCACGCAATCGGGTCTGCCGGCGCAGAACGACGCCCGCCTTGGCCGCTAGCATCGCCGGCATCGCCAGGGTGGCGCTGGCTGCCCTTCTCCGGCAGGGCCTGCTTCAAGGCTCGAGCCAGCCCCTGTTGACCTACCGATGACCACAGCGGTTACCAGCCCCACCATGGCCATGCAGCCCACCTTGGCTCTGGGGCGGCCCCGTTTCGAGGATACCGCCATCGCCCAGGTGGCCAGCGCCCGGGGCGCAGCAGCCGCCTGGGGCGCCGCCATGAGCGGTGACGACCCCGCCAAGGTGCTCAACGGCGTCACCGGAGACTTCGCGGTGGGCCTGGTGGATGCCCGGGGTCGCACGGTACTGGCGGTTGACCGCTTTGCCGTGCGCACGTTGTGCTACCGGGTTATCGACGGGCGCCTGCATTTTGCAGAGCGGGCCGACGAGTTGGCGGCCCTGCCCCCGCGCGCCGGCATCGACCCGCAGGCGATCTTCGACTACCTGTACTTTCACGTCATCCCGTCGCCGCGCACGATCTTCCAGGGCGTGTACCGGCTGCCGCCCGCCCACGTGGCGGTGTTCGACAAGGGCCAGCTGAGCGTGCGACCGTACTGGACGCCGCACTTCGTGGAGCCGGAGCGGGCTGACTTTCAGGCGCTGGCAGCCACCTTCCGGCAGCGCCTGCGCGACGCGGTGGCTTCGCAGCTCGACGGCAGCAAGCCCGCGTGCTTTCTCAGCGGCGGCACCGACAGCTCTACCGTGGCCGGGCTGATCGGCGAGGTGGCCGGCCGACCCGCCGCCACCTATTCGATCGGATTCGAGGCCGAGGGCTACGACGAGATGCAGTTCGCGCGCATCGCCGCGAAGCGCTTCGGCACCGAGCACCACGAGTACTACGTGACGCCGGAAGACCTGGTGCGCAGCATCCCCGACGTGGCCGCGCACTACGACCAGCCGTTCGGCAACAGCAGCGTGCTGCCCGCGTTCTATTGCGCAAAGATGGCGCGCGAGGACGGCGTGACGCGGCTGCTGGCCGGCGACGGCGGCGACGAACTGTTTGGCGGCAACAGCCGCTATGCCAAACAGCGCATCTTCGGCTGGTACGACCAGGTACCCGGCGCGCTGCGCGGCGGCCTGCTCGAGCCGCTGCTCGAGCGCACACCCCTGGGCGCGCTGCCGCTGGCGAAGAAGGGACGCAGCTACATCGAGCAGGCCAAGGTGCCGCTGCCCGACCGCATGCAGATGTACAACCTGCTGCTGCGGCTGGACCCGCTGCATGTCTTCACGCCGGACTTCCTGGCGCAGGTGGACGAATCCGACGCGCTGCGCCAGCAGCGCGGAGTGTGGCAGCAAGTGCAGGGCGGGAGCGCGCTGAACCGTATGCTGGCCTATGACTGGCGCTATACGCTGGCCGAGGCCGACCTGCCCAAGGTCTGCGGCAGCACCTCTCTGGCCGGCGTGGCAGTCGGCTTCCCCTTCCTGGACCAGGCCGTGGTCGACTTTTCGCTTGGGTTGCCGACCGACTACAAGCTCAAGGGGCTTAAGCTGCGCTGGTTCTTCAAGGAAGCGCTGCGCGGCTTTCTGCCCGACGAGATCATCACGAAGAAGAAACAGGGCTTTGGCCTGCCCTTCGGCGTCTGGGCAACACGGCACGCCGGCCTGCGCGCCTTTGCCAGCGAGTCGCTGCACGCGCTGGCCAGCCGCGGCATCGTGCAGCCCGGCTTTGCGCGCCGGCTGGTCGACGAATTGCTGCCGCAGCACCCGGGCTACTACGGCGAGATGGTATGGATTCTTATGTTGCTGGAGCAGTGGCTGCGCACGGTTCCGTCATCGGCCCAGGATTGAGCCGGCCGCGCCCTTCGCCCCTATCCGCCCCCAACCCATGATCCGCGTCGCCCAGAACCTCTACGACTACCGCGAACTGGTCTTCACCCTCGCGTGGAAGAACATCGCGGTACGCTACAAGCAGGCCTTCCTGGGCATTGCCTGGGCCGTTATCAAGCCCGTGATGCTGATGCTGATCTTCACAGTTGTGAAAAGCTTCGTCGGCATCGACAGCGGCAGCGTGCCCTACCCAGTGCTGGTGTTCGCGGCGCTGATGCCCTGGATCTTCTTCCAGGAGTCGGCCTCCGACGGTGTGAACAGCGTGGTCAGCAACACCGCGCTGATCAAGAAAATCTACTTCCCGCGCGAGATCTTTCCCATCACCGCGGTGGGCACCAAGCTGATCGAGCTGGGCATCAACTTCGTCATTCTGGCCACGCTGATGGCCTGGTACGGCATGGTGCCGACTGCGCACATCCTATGGGTACCGCTGATCATCCTGTACACGGTACTGGCCGCGCTGACCATCAGCTTCGTGGGCGCCGCCATCAACGTGTACTACCGCGACATGGGCCAGGCGCTGCCGGTGCTGCTGAGCCTGATGATGTATCTGTCGCCTGTGATCTACCCGCTGCAGCTGGTCAAGGACAAGTTGCTGGTGCAGCAGGCCGCCGGCGAATGGAGCGGCCTGCTCTACATGCTGTACACGCTCAACCCGCTGGCCGGGATCATCGACGCCTTCCAGAACGTGGTGCTGCGCGGCCTGCCGCCAGACTGGAGCGCGCTGCTGCCCGGCGCCCTCACAGTGGCCGTGCTGCTGCCGCTCTCGTACGCCTTCTTCAAGCGCGCCGAGAGCTACTTTGCCGACGTCATCTGACGGCCCCCACGAGACCTCCGCGAGCGCCCCACCATGCCGGCCATTGAAGTCAGCCACCTCACCAAGGAATACCGCCTGGGCGCGTTGCAGAGCCTTAAGGACACGGCGCTGAACGCCGGCCGACGCCTGCTAGGCCACCCGGTGGAAGAGCGGCCCATGTTCAAGGCGCTCAACGACGTGAGCTTCAGCATCGAGCCAGGGGAGGTGGTGGGCATCATTGGCCACAACGGCGCAGGCAAGAGTACGCTGTTGAAGATGCTGGCGCGCATCAGCACACCAACGAGCGGCAGCGTGAAGGTGGACGGCCGTATTGCGCCGCTGATCGAAGTGGGCGCGGGATTCGTCCCGGATTTCACCGGTCGAGAAAATGTCTACCTGAACGCCAGCATCCTCGGTATGTCGAAACGAGAGATCGATCGCAAACTCGATGAGATCGTCGACTTTGCGGAGATGGCGGAGTTCATCGACACACCGGTGAAGCGCTACAGCTCGGGTATGCAAGTCAAACTCGCCTTTGCCGTCGCCACCAGCATCGATTCCGAGATTCTCATCGTCGATGAGGTGCTCGCAGTCGGTGACTTGGCCTTCCAACGCAAGTGCTTCAACCGAATGGAATCCCTGATCAAGAGCCAGAGGCGCACTGTGCTGCTGGTCAGCCACAACATACGGCAGGTCGAGCGTTTCTGTAGTCGGGTCATGCTGATGGACCACGGTACCGTAAGTCTGGATGGCCTACCACAGAACGTGTGCAACGCCTTCTTTGATTACAGCGATAAGCGAATCGTCGCGCAGTCAGCGCGATCAGCCACAGGGAAGGTAGCCACCACAGGTGAAGTCGAACTCTTGGAAATCTACCTCTGTGACGGAGTCAGCGCGCCATCTAGAGAGCTTGTGTATGGTAGCGACATAGAGGCACATATAACCCTAAAAGTAAACAGTTCACTTGAGAAGCCAATTTTCTATCTAGGCATTCACACGACGGACTTCGTGAAGGTCACAACGACCACCAGCGGGGAAACCTTCCGACACAAAATGATACCTGCTGGAGTCCACAAGATCTCGGTACGTCTTCCAAAGTGCCAACTCACACCCGGAGCGTACTCGTTGCGATTTAGTGTCGACGTTGAAGATCCCGTCAAGAACGTTCTGTATCACGACAGCCTTCATCCGTTTTCAGTACGCAGCAGCCCTGAGTCTCGGAGCAACCCCGAGTTTGAAGGGTTCTTCTTGTCGCCGGCTACTTGGAGTCAATCTACCCCAAACCTCGCAGGCGAAAGGAGCAGTCAGCAGCCAGAGGCTGGACTGCACACAGTGTTGTGATAACGATTCTCTGACACTGCGCGCATGAAGATGCAGAAAGAAAGGCAAGAGGTTAGTCATTTGCTTTTCCGACGCAAGCATTTACAGACGCTCAGACTGCGTCGATTAGCCTATCTAGTCCAGATCCCTCACGCAGGTAGTTAGAAAATATGAAGATGGCGAAATCTCTCGCTCACCGCCTTCCACTGCTGGGGCGCGTGATGCGCGAGCGTGATGAACTTAGAGAGACTCGAGCCAAGCTGGAATCGGAGCTAAAGAAGTGGAGAAAGGGCTTTGTTGCGCCAGGTCACTTCTATTCCCCGATCGTTGACATTGAGAGCTACAACGAACCACACGATTTGCCAAGCGGAGTCAATCGCCCCAGTTTGGCAGGCATTGAATTGAACGAAAGCAAGCAATTGGCGCTGCTGGATGCATTCATAGCCACTTACTCTGAACATAAGTTTCACGAAAACCCCACCAACGGGTCTAGATACCATCTTGACAACGAGTTCTATGCATATTCCGATGGGATTTGCTTGTACTCCATGCTTCGCCACATCAAACCCAAGAAATTTGTCGAGATCGGTTCGGGCTTCTCTTCGGCTTGCGCTCTTGATGTCAACGATCAGTTTTTTGACTCAAAGATCGACTTTACATTCATAGAGCCCTACCCTGACCGCCTGCAGCGCTTACTGACGCCTGCCGATCACTCTCGCAACAGTTTGCGTGTTATTCAGTCGCCAGTACAGAGTGTCCCCATCAGCGTCTTCAAAGAACTCGAGAGCAACGATATACTTTTTGTAGACTCCAGCCATGTCTCAAAGACTAGCAGCGATGTGAATTTTATATTCTTCGACATATTACCAGCACTAAAGCCTGGGGTGCACGTACATTTTCACGACATATTCTTTCCGTTCGAATATCCTTCAGAATGGATTCGTGATGGACGTTCATGGAACGAGGCGTACCTCCTTAGGGCATTTCTGCAGTTCAACAGTACTTTCGAGGTAGTTTATTTTAATAGCTTTATCGAGTCACTAGCTCAGAATAAGGTAGCTCTTGGGATGCCCCTCAGCCTCAACAGACCAACACATAGACTCACTTTGCCAGGAAGCATATGGCTCCGCCGAACGGGGATCTAATCGAGGCTCGGACTGAACACGCCGAAGGCCTATCACCTGCGCGGAACTTTCCGATCTGCACCACTGCTGCAGTCTTGTTCTATTCTTGATGCAGCCGCAAGATTGGAACTCCGGGGCTAAATTGAGGCAAGAACCCCACAAACTCGCGCAACATTACTAGTAATTCATCAGGTGCCCCATGAATTTATTGGTAGTTGCGCCCCATTACCCGTTCTTTGACAGAGCCTCTGGCGACCTTCGATTTTCACGAATCCTGCAGGCCCTGGCGCGGCAGCACAAGCTGTGGTTCTGTCCGATCTATGACCGTCTCCACGCGCAGAAAATCGGAGAACAGGAGAACCTGCGCTACAGGCGAGCCTTGGAAGACTGGGGGGTGACGGTCCACACCGGCGGCCCGCGCGAGATTCTGAAGAGGGTCGACATCGATGCCGTGTGGTTCGAGTTCTACTTCGCAGTGCTGCCCTGGATCGATGAAGTGCGGGTCTTGCGGCCACAAGCGCGTGTGATCGTGGACTCGGTGGACGTGCACTGGCGCCGCCTGGAGGCCAAGGCCGCGCTTACGGGGTTTCCGGAAGACGCCGCCCAGGCACAGCGCGTACGGCAGGAGGAGTTGTCCGCCTACCGTGCCGCCGATGCCGTGGTGGCCGTCACCGACGACGATGCCCGGCTGCTCGCTACCGAACTGAAGGGACGTCACGTCCCCGTCATTCCCAACATCCACGCCATCTATGAACCCGTGGCCGACGTCGCCGAGCCGGTACTGAGCTTCGTCGGCGGCTTCTCGCATGACCCCAACACCGACGCGGTCCTCTACTTCTGCAACGAGGTACTTCCACTGATCCGGTCGCAGGTGCCGAACGCCGTGTTCAACGTCATCGGCAATGCGCCGCCGCCGGCGGTTCAGGCCCTGGCGTCGGAGACGGTCCACATCCACGGCTACGTGCCGGACACCACACCACTGCTGCGCTCCACCCTCATCTCAGTGGCACCGCTGCGCTACGGCGCCGGCATGAAAGGCAAGGTGGGCGAAGCCATGTCCATGGGCTTGCCCGTGGTGACCACCTTGGTCGGGGCTGAGGGTTTCGGCCTCACACCGGGCGTCAACGTGCTTGTGGGCGACACGCCCCAGGCATTCGCCGCGCATGTCGTGAACCTCATCGGGAATCCCCAGCTCCGCCGGCAGATCGGCCTCGGCGGGCACGCCCTGATGCAGGAGCGGTATTCCGAGCCCGTTGTGACGCAGCAGGTGCTGGACCTCTTCAGTCAGCTGCCCAACGGGCCGGTGCAAACCGTCCCGCTGCATCAACGCTGGCTCCGGCGCGCGGGGATGGTGCTCGACGAGCGGGTGCTTTGGCGCTTCAAGCGCCATGGATAGCCCACCCTCTCCGTCGGCAGGGGTCCCGCGCGCCGCGGACGACACCGCACCCCCAGGTGCCGGTGCGAAAAATGCCGCGGCGCAGGCGGCCGATTGCGGACACAGCATCGACCTGCAGGCCTTGTATGGCACCGCGGGCGGGTCGGCCAACGAGTCCGCACCGGTTCTGCGCGGAACCGGCTTCGCCAGGCACCGGCTTGCACAACATCCTGATGTGCTGCTGGATCGCTTCTCAGACACGGGCGCGGCGTGCGCGGCGCTACGCTTTTCTGCAGGCCCAGGTCAGCGCCGGGTGCTTGGCGTCGCCGGGGGCTATCGGGTGCAGGTACCCGCGGCGGGCGGCTGGCTGCTAACGCCCGCGTCGCAGGGCCTGGATGCGTACTGGATCCCGCAGCAAGCCGTGCTGCGCCGGCTCGACCGCGACGGGCACATCCTGTCGCACCGGCCGGCGGCCTTCGCGGGTCTCGACGTGTCGGCATCGGGGCTGGCGGTGCATGTTCTGCAGCCTGAAGGCATGGCGCTGGACCTGGTGGTCTGGCGCTTGCCGGCTGCAGAGCCGGACCTGCTGCAGGCGCTGCAGTCACCGAGCGCGCTGGAGCGGCAGCGCTACTTCATGTGGAGTTCCCACACCTCGTATGCGCGGCCTGCCGACCTGTACCTGCACTGGGTGCACGGCCATGTGTACGAGAACCATGAGGTGTGGCCCAAGTATTGGCGCGTGTGCTCCGAGTTGGATGCCTACGCGCTGTACGTGACGCTGACCGGGCTGCTCCGCGCCACCGGCAAGCGGCTGTACGACCTGCTCCGGCGCCAGGTGGTGTTCTCGGTCATCGCCCGGCAGTCCGGCGATGGCGGCTGGTACCACGGCGAGTGGACCGACGGCATGGAGTCGCACTACCGACTGCACGCCGGCGCGATGCACCTGCTGGCTGCGCACGTCGAGGAGACAGGGGACGAGACCGCGGGCCAGGCCCTGGACCGCGCCGCCGCTTTTGCGGCCACCAAGACGGACCGGCTGGACGCCGGGGCGTGGTACCTGCACGACTCGCTGGAAGACAGCCGCGAGGCGCTGCAGCGCTACCCCTTCCGCTACGTGCCCAGCCGGGCGCTGGGCAAGTCCGCCAGCAACCTGCTGGTGCTGAATACGCACCTGGACACCAACATCGCGATGGCCCGCCATCGCCAGGTCCGTGGCAACGGCCGGCACGGTGAACTCATCGCCTCGGCCCAGGCGGTAACGCAGAGCGTGCTGCAGCTGCGCCCTGCTGAATGGCTCTACCGGCCGCTGTTCAAGGCCATTGCGCTGACCTTTCTGCCCAAGGGGCAGGCACAAACCCTGCCGCTGCCGCAGCGGGCCTTGAAGCGCGTGGCTTGGAAGTACCTGATCCCCTGGCTCCCGCGGATCAAGTCATGGTTTCCGCGCCTGGTGATGCCGGGCGGCTACGTCGAGCGAGAGCTGACCATGCGGGCCTTCTCCGTGCGCTACCAGCCGGTGAACCTGATGGACCTTGCCCGCACGCGCCATGTCTTCGGCGAAAACACGCTCGACCCGCTTCTGGCCCAGGCCTTCGGCTTCACGCACGACTGCGGCCTGACCGGGCGCTGGAAGGAACTGAAGGGCAAGGAAGACGACTCGCTGGGGTTCTGGGCCGAAGCGCTGTACCACCTGTGCCTGCAAAGCCCGGACCTGCGCTACCGGGCCTGGCTGGCTGAGGCGGTCATCGACCTGGAAGACAACCGGCTGGGGCTGCCGCCCTCTCTGCTGGGCACGAATGCCGAAGCCATTGCCCCCGCGCAGCAGCACGCCTGCCCGAGCCCTGACGACGACCGGCTCAGGGTGGTGAATCTGAGCCGGGGGACCGAGGTCGAGTTGCTGGTCGTGAACCCCAGCGCGCAGGCCCTTGCCTTGGGTTGGGCAGCCCCTCTGCCGGATGGCCTCACCTGGTCATCGCCGGGCCATCAGGCCGCCAGCGTTGGCCAGGACCTGCAAGCGGTTCCGTCACGGCGCTGGATCCGCGGGATGGGCCGGCCGCCAGCGCGCTCATGAGTGCGGCAGACGCCCAGCTGATCCGCGCTCACCACGCCCTGCGCGGCGTGGCGGCGTTGCTGGTGCTGCTGTTCCACTTCCGCGACGCCACGCTGTCGATCGGCGACGCCGTCGATGCGCGCACCGCCTTCTTCTCCACCGGCTTCATCTGGGTGGACTTCTTCTTCATGCTCAGCGGCTTCATCCTGTCGCATGTCTACGGGGCGGCCCTGGCAGCCGGGCAAGGCGTGGCGCAACGGGAGGCGGTGTGGCGCTTCTACCTGGCACGGCTTGCGCGCATCTACCCGCTGCACCTGGCCACGCTGCTGGGGATGATTGCGCTGGAGCTTTCGGCGCGTGCCTTCAGGCCGGAAATTGCGGACGCCTTTACCAGCGAGCACAAGGATGCGTGGTCGGTCGTAAAGCACCTGACACTGACGCACGCTTGGTGGACCATGGACGGCCTGGCCTGGAACGTGCCGTCGTGGTCCATCAGCACAGAGGCCTTCGCCTACCTGCTGTTTCCGCTGCTGCTGCCGCTGCTACACCACCGGTCCTGGGCGGTCAGGGCACTGCTGCCGGTCCTGGCCCTGGCAATCTATGCGCACACCTTCATGAACTTCCCGGATGTCGAGGACCAGCAGCCCCTGCTGCGTTGCGTGGCCGGCTTCATCACGGGCATGCTTGTGTACCTTGCTTGGCGCGCACAGGGCGGACTGCTTGGCCGGGTAGCGGGGGGGGTGCAGGTTGCCGCGGTCGTGGTGGCTGTGACTTCCTTGCACTGGGGCTGGAGCCAGGCGCTGGTGCTGCTGGCGTTCGCGGCTTTGATCATCGCCACCGCAGACGACCGCGGCCCCATCGCGCGCTTGCTGGCCTGGGGACCATTGCTTTGGCTGGGCACGCTCTCGTACTCGCTGTACATGACCCACTGGATTTTTTACCGGGCTTACTGGATGTACGGCGACCGCGTCTTCTCCGGTCTAGCCAGCCAGTACAGCCCGGCCAATGTCTACGCCCTGAAGGTCATCTCGCTGGTCGCGCTGACCGTGCTCCTATCCTACCTCACGTACCGCCTGATCGAGTTGCCGGGGCGCACCTACCTGAAGCGCTGGCTCGCCCGTTAAACACCCCCGTTGCTGCCCCCGTATGAGCCACCGCGCCCGCCTCATCGCCTTCCACCTGCCGCAGTTCCACCCCACGCCGGAAAATGACGCTTGGTGGGGCAAGGGCTTCACGGAATGGACCAACGTCGCCAAGGCCCAGCCGCTGTTTCCCGGGCACTACCAGCCGCACGTGCCGGCCGACCTGGGCTTCTACGACCTGCGCCTGCCCGAGGCCCGGCGGGCACAGGCCGACTTGGCGCGCGAGTACGGCGTCGAGGGCTTCTGCTACTACCACTACTGGTTCGGCGGCCGGCGGATGCTGGAGCGCCCCGTCGAGGAAATCCTGCGACTGCGGGAACCCGACTTCCCCTTTTGCCTGTGCTGGGCCAACCACAGCTGGAACACCGCGTGGCAGGGCACCACCGACACGCTGATCGAGCAGGTCTATCCCGGTTTCGACGACCACGCGGCCCACTTCGCCTGGCTGCTGCAGGCCTTCACCGATCGGCGATACCTGACCGTCGACGGCAAGCCGATCTTCGTGATCTACAAGCCCGACGACATTCCGGACGTTCGCAAGGTGACCGACTTCTGGCGGCAGCGTGCCGCCCATGCAGGGCTGCCGGGTCTGCACCTCATCGGCGTGTCGCATCGCAACGAGACATGGGACCCCCGCTCGCGCGGCCTCGACGCCTCCACGATGCAGGCGCTGCCCAATCGGGACGGGCGCATCCCGCGACGCTATCTGTCCACCAAATTGAAGCTGGCGCTGGAAGGCAACAAGCACGAGCTGACCATCTGGGACTACGAGGAGATCCTGCCCAGCCTGCTGCGGTCCAACCGACCCGAATGGCGCGACTACCCGCTGGTGCTGCCGAACTGGGACAACACGCCGCGCAGCGGCATGCGCGGCTTGGTGTTTCACGACGCCACGCCCGAGAAGTTCGGCGGTCTCTTGCGGGAGGCGATCTCGCGCGTGAACGAGAATCAGCCCCAGGAGCGCATTGTCTTCCTCAAAGCCTGGAACGAGTGGGCCGAGGGCAATCACGTCGAGCCGGACCAGAAGTGGGGGCGCGCCTGGCTTGAAGTCATCCGTGACGAGTTGAGGCCGTGAACCCGCCGTTGAGCGAAGCGCCCACCGCAAGGCCACTGATCTCGGTGGTCATGCCGTGCTACAACGCCGCCCGCTATCTGGCGCAGGCGGTCGAGTCCGCTTTGGGGCAGACCTACGGCCGAGTCGAAATCGTCCTCGTCGACGACGGCTCTAATGATGGCTCTGCCGAGGTCGCCGCGCGGATGGCTGTCAAGTACCCCGGCCGGATCACACGCCTGCACGCCGGGCGCATCGGCCCCTACCCTGCGCGAAATCTGGCCCTGCGGCACATCCAGGGGGAACTGGTCGCCTTCCTCGATGCCGATGACTGGTGGGATCCGGAGGCGTTGGAGAAGCTGCACGGTGCGATGACCGCCGCCGAGGCGGATATCGCGTACTGCGGCTGGCAAAACGTCGGCGAAGGCATTCAGTCAGCGCCCTATGTGCCCCCGGCCTACGAGACCGATGACCCGGTGGCGCACTTCATCCGCACCTGCCCGTGGCCGATCCACGCGGCACTGGTGCGGCGGTCGATCGTCGAGCGTCTCGGCGGGTTCTCGGAGCGACGCTTCGCGTCGATGGACTACGACTTCTGGCTGCGGGCCCTGGCGCTCACACGGCGCATGGTCAGGGTGCCCGAGGTACTGGCCTTCTATCGCTGGCACGGGGCGGGGCAGGTCTCGGCGGTGAAGTGGCGGCAGGTTCTCGATGCACTCGATGCGCAGCGCGCTTTCATCAGCGCACATTCGGAGCTCGTGGCGCACTTGCCCAAGGAGCGGGTGCTGGACCTGACCGAGGGGCAGGTTCTACGTCAGGCGTACCGCGCCGTTTGGAAGCGCGACCTGGCGTCCGCGCAGCACCTGTTCCGACATGTCGCACGGGTTCGAAGCTTCTCGTGGCGAGACGTCCCGCATGTGGCCTGTGCCTGCCTGCCCGCGCCTTTGTACGCTCGGCTGATCGCCGTTCGTGACCGCAGCGATGAGAGCGAGACCGGAGGCGCGCGTCGATGAGGGTCCTTTATCTCATCTTCTCGCACGATCATCAGCCGCAGCTGACACGCATGGTGCTAGCAATTCGCCGACTCAGCCCGAACGCCGAGATCGCCGTTCACCACGATCCACAAGTCGCGCCTCTGCGCCCAGGGCTGTTCCCAGCAGAATGGCGCGTGCACGTGGTTCCTGCGCCCGTTCGTGGCGAGTGGGGTGACTTCTCGCTGGTCGAGCAGTACCTTCATGCGTTTCGGTGGAGCGCCCAGCAACTGCAGTTCGATTGGGTGGTCACGCTAACGGGCCTGAGCTATCCCATCCGCCCGTTGCGAGTCTTCGAGGCCATGCTGGCGGCAAGCGGCAGGGACGGATTCGTCTATCACTTCGACGCCGACGATCTCGGGCACTGGCCACCCGGCACTGCGACGACTCGCTTCAAGTTTCGATACTTCAAACTGCCCAAGTTCAGATACTGGCATCGGGTACCGGCACCGCTGCGGACCAGCCTTCAACGCAGCCGTGTGTGGCTGAATGCTCACCAGCCGTTTGTCCGTATCGCGCCGCGGCCACGAGGGCTGAAGACCCTGTTCGGTATCCGCAGGCTGGCCGAGCCAGCCGCCGCAGGGCTGAGACTGCAGGGGGGTCGGCAGATGCTGAACATTACCCGTGATGCCCTGCTGCATCTGATCCGCTTCGTCGATGACAACCCGCGCTACCAGTCCTGGATGCGCTCCAGTCTGATCCCTGACGAAAGCTTCTTCACGACCATCTTGGCAAATGCACCGGAACTGAAGATCGCGAATGACGTGCAGCGATTCATCAAGTGGCCGCGAGAGGCCCACGCCTCCAGCGGCGCCGTGATCACGGCGGACGAGATCCCGCAGGTGCTCCAGAGCGAAGCGCCCTTCGCGCTGAAACTCGACACCCGCGTGGATGCCCGGGCGCTGGATCTGCTCGACGAGCATCTCGGGCCGCACATGGCCCCGATCCCCGACGCCCATGCCCGAACCTGACACGACGATGGCAGAAACCTCTGATCGCGTGCCGGTGCTGATGTACCACCGCGTCGGTGACGCCCACAACGCGTGGGAGGCGCGCTATGCCATCGCGCCCGACGCCTACGCCGCCCACATGCAGGCGCTGGCGGGCGTTGGGTTTCAGGCGGTGGGGGTGGATGCGCTGGTCAGCTGGCTCGAGGGCGGGCCGGCGTTGCCCGCCAACGCCATCGTCGTGACCTTCGACGACGGCTTTCGCGGTGTGCGGGAGCACGCGCTGCCGGTCATGGAGAACCTGGCGTGGCCGTTTACGGTGTTCCTGGTCAGCGACCTCATCGGGCAGCAGGATGTCTGGACGCGATCGGCCAACCCTGCGGGCGTGACCTATCCCCTGCTGGATGCCGCCGAGATCCGCGAGCTGCAGCAGCGCGGCGTCAGCTTCCATTCGCACACGCGCAGCCACGCCAGCCTGCCGACACTGGATGAGAGCGCACTCGCCGACCAGCTTGGGGGCTCGCGTGCCCGCCTGGCGGACCTGCTGGGCCACAACGTGGCCTACCTGGCCTATCCCTTCGGTCACGTTGACGACCGGGTCGAGGCTGCGACGCGAGCCGCCGGCTACAGGGCGGCGTTCTCCACCCAGTCTGGATTCAACCGGCGCGACGTGAATCGCCTGCGGATCCGCCGCATCGATGTCTACGGCACCGACACGCCACCCATGCTGCTGCGCAAGATCCGCTTCGGCACCAACGATGGTGGGTTCGGCCATGTCGCGGCCTACTACCTGGGGCGAGTGACAAGCCGCCTGACGGGGCGGTAGCCATGAGCGTGCGTTACACCCTGGCGATGTGCACACACAACCACGCGGACCGGCTGGCACGCACGCTGGTCGATCTGGCCGCGCTTCGGCCCCCGCGTGAGCCCTGGGAGGTGCTGATCGTCGACAACGGCAGCCGGGATGCCACGCCGGAGCTGCTGGCTGGCCACGCCTGGCCGGCGGGCTGGCAGGTGCGCATCGTCCGAGAGGAGAAGCTAGGCTTGTCCCATGCGCGCAACCGGGCCATCGCCGACGCCCGCGGCGAGTACATCCTCTTCATCGACGACGACGAGACGCTCGACCCCGATTGGCTGTGTGCCTACGAGCGCCTGATCGACGCGCATGCGCCCGACGCCTTTGGCGGCCGACAGATCGTGATGTTCGAGGACGAAAGACCCGCCTGGCTGCGCGATGAGTTGCTCGGTTTCCTGGGCGAGTTGAACCGCTCCCAGCGCATCGAGCCGCTGACCGACCCCTACACGCCGTTCTACGGCGGCAATTTCGGGTTCCGCCACAGCGTGTGCGAGCGTGTGGGCGGCTTCGATTCGATGCTCGGCCGCAAAGGCAGCGACAACACGGGCGGCGAGGAGGTGGATTTCTATCGGCGTCTGCTCGACGCCGGGTTCAAGGTCTGGTGGACGCCCGAGGCAGTGATCTACCACCGTATACAGGCCGTGAAGCTGAACAAGCGCTACTTCCATGACCTGCACTACCGCATGGGCCGCATGGAGGCGATCCGCAAGCGTGGCGATGGCTCCAGGCTTCCCCCTCGATACATCTTCGGGCAACTGCTGCGCGCCATCGCAGCAGTCAGGGCCCAGCGTCGCGAGGAAGGCCCCGACGCCACAGTTCGCAAGGAGATGAACGTGGCCTACTTCTACGGCCAGATCCGCGGCTGGGCTTTCGGCCCGCGCCCGAGGGCCGACTGACATGGGCCGGTTGATCGTGCTGATCTGCACGCATGATCGCGAGCAGTTGCTCGCGAAGGCGCTGGCCTCTCTGAACGCGGCCGAAGGGCCATCCGGCTGGACGATCGACATCCTCGTGGCCGCCAACGCGTGTCGCGATGGCACACATGCACTGCTTGAGTCCTACCGCCAGCACGCGCTTGAGCAAGGCCATCTGCCGCTAAGTTGGCTTCCCGAGCCAGTGCCGGGCAAGTCGAACGCGCTCAATACCGTCCTGCCGCGCATCGATGGCGACGTCGTGGCCTTTGTCGACGACGACCATCGCGTCGACCCGGGTTATCTCCAGGCCATTTGCCGTGCCGCCGACGCCTATCCCGATGCGGATCTTTTCTGCGGGCGGATCCTTCCGGATTGGACCGGCGCAGAGCCAGGCTGGGTCCACGACGATGGCCCCTACCGCATCTACCCGCTGCCAGTACCTCGCTTCGATCAGGGCGACAACCCGCGTGAACTGACGGCCGACGTCGCCGTGCCCGGTGGCGGCAACCTGTGCGTACGCGTGCCCTGGCTGGCCAGGGTCGGCCCGTTTCGCAGTGACATGGGCCCGACGGGCCACGATCTCGGCGGCGCCGAGGATCTTGACTGGGTGCTCAGGGCCTTGCGACTCGGCGCCCGGCTTCGTTACTTGCCAGACATGGTCCAGTATCACTACGTCGACATCGCTCGCCTGAGGCTCGGCTACCTGATGAAGAAGGCCTACAAACGAACAGCCTCGACCGTCGGCCTGGATGCGACGAAGACAGGGGCGCGGGTTCCACGGTACGTCTACCGCAAGGTCTTTGAGTACGGCATCAAGGCCGCGACGTCACTCGGCGCAGCGCGACGGCGCTTCTACCTGGTGCGCACGGCCGCAGCGCTGGGGGAATGGGCGGGATACAGGCAGGAGGCAAGGCGCGCCAGGACCGCCACACTGGCCTCCCGAGTTAACGAGTAGGCCTTGCGCATGCCGAGACTTCGCAATATCCACAAGATCCTCGATCCCGAAATCCGGGCGAAGAATCTTCGTGCGCTCCAGTGGGCGCTGCGCGGCCGAGCCTGGGACTTGACACATCCGCAGGTCCCCGATCCCGTCTTCGTGGTGGGATGCTCCCGCTCCGGCACGACAATCACCTACGAGACCCTGGCAGCTTCGGGCAGCTTCCTGCACTTCGGCTGGGAGATCCCGCAGTTCTGGAACGGACTGCACGGCCCGCTGACCAATGGCTGGCATTCCGAGGCGGCAGGCGAAGCGGACGCACGCCCCGAGCATCGCGACGCTGCGCTGCGCTACTTCTACCAGCGCCTGGGGGCCGGCGGGGTGCTCGACAAGACCTGCATCAACGTGATGCGCATCCCTTACCTGCACCGGCTCTTTCCCGCAGCCCGGTTCGTCTTCATTCAGCGCGACGGCCGCGACAACATCAGCTCGATGATGGACGGCTGGCGGGTGGGCCGCAGCGACGGCCGCTTCGAACTCTCGCAGTTCTTCGGCACCTTCCCGGAACCGATTGCCATCAACGGTGGCGAGTTCCGAGATTGGTCATTCTTTCTGGCGCCAGGCTGGCGCCAATACAACCACGCGAGCCTGGAGGAGGTCTGTGCCTTCCAGTGGATCAGCGCCAATCGCATGGCGCTCGACGCCCGCAGGCTGATCCCACCCGAGCAATGGGTGCACCTGCGCTACGAGGACATCTTCGAACGGCCAGTCGAGATGTTCCGCCAGGCATTCGAGCAACTGGGCATCCCCTTTTCGCCTGCTCTGCAGGAACGATGCGCCCATCTCCAGCCAACGAGCATCGTCAGCGGCAAGCCGAAGCAGCAGAAATGGAAGGAGCACAACCCAGCGGCGATCGAACGCATCCTGCCGATCATCGAACCGTTGATGCGTGAACTCGGCTATGGCCACTGACGCCCGCGCCCCGACGGTGTCCGTCGTCATACCCGCCTACAACGCAGCCTGGTGCGTGCGCAAGGCCATCGACAGTGTGCTCGGGCAGACCTTCCGTGACGTCGAAGTGGTTGTGGTCGACGACGGCAGCACGGACGGGACGGCAGACACCCTGGCGACCTACGGGCAGAGCATCCGTGTTCTGCGCCAGCGCAATGGCGGGCTCTCGAGCGCGCGCAACGCGGGCATTCGCGCGTCCCAGGCGGAGTACGTGGCCTTTCTCGACGCAGACGACTGGTGGTTGCCAGGCAAGCTGGCCCCACAAGTTGAACTGCTCCGGTCCCGGCCCGAGCTTGGCTTCGTCTCCGCGGCGGCCAGGGTTGAGGATGCCGATGGCCAGCTCTTGAACCTGTGGTCGTGCAGCACATGCACCGGCCCGTTCTTGCCGCGACTCTTTGGCGCCAACGGCGACGTGGCGGGCAGCGGTTCGGCCGTCGTGGCAAGGCGCCAGCTGTTCGACCAAGTGGGCGGGTTCGACGAGTCCCTGCGCAGCCTGGAGGATGTCGACATGTGGATGCGTCTCGCGGCCGTCTCCGGCTATGCCTGCATCGCCGAACCGGCTGTCGTGATCCTCAAGCGCCCGGGCAGCATGAGCCGAAACCTGGAAGTGATGAGGAATGCAGCTGTACAGGTGATGAGGAAGAACCGACACCTGCTGCCGGCTGATCTTCAGGGCGCATACTGGCGCCGCTGCATGGCAGCCGTACACGGCGACTACGCCAAGTGGCGATATCGCGAGGGGCAGCGCTTGGCCGCAGCCGCTGAAGTGGCTCAACTGCTGATGCTTTCACCTTGGGGCAGTGGTCGACTCGGCATGGGTTTGCTGAGAGACATCGCCTTCAACCGGCAGCTCTAGACTGTAGGCGTCGATGCCGGTAGCCCAACTTGACCGACCGTGTGCTGCACCGCCCTGGGTGCCACCGCAGATGATTCCTTGACCTCACGCCCGAGACCTTCCATGAATCGCATCACTGCATTTGGTTGTGCAATGGGTCTGCTCCTGTCTTGGTCAGTTCCAACTTGGGGCCAGCCTCGTCTGCCGTTCTCGCCCTCGCCGCAGGAGTTGCAGATGCTCTCGACAGAATGCCAGCTCGTTCTGGCGGGTACGCAAGAGCAGAAGAAGGCCATGCACCAACAAGCCTTCAGCGGATGGGTCGGCCCCAACCACTATTGCTGGGGACTCAACTTCATGAACCGCGCCAGATTCAACTCAAAGGACAAGACCGAGAGGCGTTTCAACCTTCAAAGCGCGATCGGCGAGTTCGGCTACGTGCTCAGGCACTCGCCGTCGAACGCGCCAAATCTCGACCAGGTCAAGCTGCAGGTTCAGATGGCGGAGATGATGCTGAGAATGCAGAAGTAGTGCCGGCAGGTCATCGCTGTCACCCTCACGGGCACCAAGAGAGTGCTTCAAACCGGCAACCGATCTGATTGGCCAGGCCTCATCGCTCCCTGTTTATGGTTGCCTCCGATCAGTCTGGTGAGAGCACTTGCATCGCGTTTCGAGGTGAGACCTTTGGCCCTGCGGTGACGCGATCGGCAACGGATACTCCGACGACCGCTGCGCCGCAGGCTCTATCCGACCTTTGCGCGATTGCGCTGCGTCCGGCCAGGCTGGGCCAGCTCGACGGCATCTTCTCCTTGGCGTGCGCCAACGCGAACCGCACTGTTCTTTTCACCGATCCCTCCAGTCTGGTACCCCTGTACTGGGCTTGGCAGGCAGGTGGAGCCGCGAAGACTTCATTCGATCCAGCACAGCTTGCGCAATCAGCAACGGTGGGCCCGAGGATCGCACGGGCCGGGCTGCACGAGTTCTTGCGGCTGCTCGACATTGCGGCACCAAGCACGTTCTTCGAAGGCGTCCGCGCGGTAGAGCCAGGCAGGCCGTTGGTACTGGGGCCAGACGGTTGCAGTCAACCTGATTCGGACGCGCTGGGCCCGTCTGCTGCCACGGCAGCAACATTTGACGAGGCGGTCGCAGTCCTTGATGCCCTACTCCGACAGGTTGTCGCTCAGCGACTCGTTGGCAGCGTGAGTCCGGCCGCCTTTCTCAGCGGCGGCATCGACTCGGCCTTGGTGTGCGCCATCGCCGCACAGCAAGTCCCCCAGATCACTGCCTTCACGGTCGGCTTCGACGGTGCCGGGTTCGACGAATCTCCGGTGGCCGCACGGATGGCGGACCATCTGCGCATCCGCCATCACGTGTTGCGCTTCAGCCGGAAGGATTACCTCGGGGCTTTTGACCGGCTGGCGCTCGGCATGGACCAACCGATGGCCGACCCGGCGACGATGGCCACCTTGCTGGCCTTCGAGCATTGCCGAGACCGTGTCGACGTGGTGCTGGACGGCACCGGTGCCGACGAAGCCGTCGGGGCCATGCCGCCCAGGCACGTGCGTCTGGCAGTCGAGTTCGCCAGCCGCCTGCCGGCTGGCCTGCGCCGAGCAGCGATACGCGCAATGGGCCATCTTCCCGGGCTGGCGGGCTACACCCCGATCTTCGATTTCGAGCACCCGGCCGAGACGCTGATGCGCTGGAAGGGCTTCACCCGACCAGAGATCGAAGCCCTCTGCGGCGAGCCCGTCAACCTGGAAGACACGACCTTCTACCGGACGTTCGCGCGCTTCCCGCGCAACGCCCACTACGAACGCTACAGCGCCCTGCTGAATGCCATGCCGTGTGACCGGCTCGCCCAAGCCATGCGTTTGAGTGGCCTGCGGGTGCGCTATCCGTTCTGCGCGCGTGACGTGGACGGCTTCCTGCGGCAACTCCCCACGGAATGGCGCCACTTGCCGGGGCAACCCAAGCGCATCCTGCGCGAGCTTCTGGCACGCTACATCCCTGTCGAGATCTGGGACCGGCCCAAGCAAGGCTTCAACTTTCCGTTGCACGACTTCCTGGCCGGAGACGACTACGCGCTGGTCCGTCGCCATGTACTCGAAGGGCGCTGGCTCGAACGCAGATTGCTGAGGCCAGAGGTCGTACGCCGCTATGCCCTGCAGTACATCGCCGGCAACCGCACGCTGATGTTTCGCGTGTGGGCTTTGGCCGTGCTGGGTGCCTGGCTCGACGCCCACGAAGACGTCGACATGCCTCCTGCCCGTGCCTGAAGCCCGCAACAAGCCCGACGCCGCCGCCCCACCAGCAAACCCGGTTCGGGTGCTGATGTACACGGCCTATCTGCCGCCCGAATACAGCGGTGCTGCCCTGCAGGCCCTGACCCTGGCACGCGAACTGCGCGCGCGGGGGCATCACGTCGAGTTCGTGACCAACCGCTGGCCTGGGCTGGACGAGACCACCGTCATCGATGGCTTCCACGTGCAGCGCCTGGAGCCGGGTCGGCTGCGTAAGCACCGGGAGTTCCGGCTGTGGTTCAACCTGGCGGCCTGCGTGTGGAAGCGCCGACGCGACTTCGACGTGCTGCACAGCCACGGCGCCTACTACACACATGCCTTTATCGGCCCACTGGCCAGGCTGATGGGTTTGAAGTCACTCGTCAAGGCCAGCCTGGCTCGGGACGACTTACTGGGGATCAACGACGGCCTGGTAGGCGGACTGCATCGGTTCATGCTGCGGCAGGTGGACGCCTGCGTGGGCATCAGTCGCGACCTGGTGGCCGAGTTTCGTGAGGGCGACATCCGCGTCGACCGCATCGATCACATTCCCAATGGTGTCGATCTGACACGGTTCCAGCCCCTCGCGGGACAACAGAAGCCTGCCTTGCGCCAGAGCATGGGGCTGCCCGTTGACCGCCCGATCGCACTCTTCGTCGGGGTGCTGGACCCGCGCAAGAACATCCTGTGGCTGGCTGAGCAGTGGGTGGAACACGACGCCTTCGGCACAGGTGCCTTGCTGCTGGCCGTGGGCCCGCAAGGCCGTGATGACCCGGACGGTTGTCTCCGTGGCAAGCTGGCCGCACTGGCCCAGGCCCACCCGGACCGGTTCATCCTGCATGACTTCCACGCCGACGTGGCGCCCTATTACCAGGCAGCCGACCTCCTCGTCCTGCCCTCCTACAAGGAAGGTCTGCCCAATGTGGTGCTCGAGGCCATGGCAGCAGGCTTGCCCTGCGTGGCGGCACGTGCCAGCGGCAGCAAGGAACTGATTGCCGAGGGCCAGACGGGATGCCTCTACGAACCCGATGACATCACCAGCTTGGCCAAGGCCGTGCAGACCGTGCTGGGGCCGGCAAGGTCATCGATGGGGCAGAACGCGCGGCACGTGGCCGAACGGCATTTTTCGATCCCCACGGTGGCTGACCGCTACGAGTCGCTGTATGCCCGCTTGCTGGAAAGGCCTGCCCCGGGCGAAGTGCCCCTGCTGATGCTGACCGAGCTCTACCTGCCGACCAAGGGCGGTACAGCGGTCATGTTCGAGGACGACTGCCGGCGGCTGGGCGGCCGCTCGGTCCAGGTGGTGACGGCAGCGGTGCCCGGGGCGGAGGAGTTCGACATCGGGCACCCCAACCGCATCCACAGGCTCAACCTGAGGCGCTACGAATGGCTGCGTCCAGAGTCGCTGGCAATGTACCTGCGTATGCTCGCGCGATCGCTGAACCTGGCCTTCCGACATCGGTTTGCGGCGGTGCTTGCCGGCCGCGCGCTGCCGGAGGGGCTCATCGCCTGGTGCGTGGGCAAGCTGAGTGGGAGCAGAGTCGTCATCTACGCGCATGGCGAAGAGCTGACGGGCTGGGGGCGGGGGCAGAAGTTCAAAGCGATGTGCTTTGCCCTTCGCCAAGCGGATTGTGTGCTTGCCAACAGTGACTTCACTCGGGACACCTTGGTCTCGCTGATTGGGGTGCATCGACGACGCATCGCCATGGCCTATCCGGTTGTCGATGCGGAACGCTTCCTGCCCGGGCTGGCCCACGATGATCTGCGAGCCCGTATCGGCTTGACATCGAAGGAGAAGTTGATTCTCTCGGTCGGTCGTCTTCAGCGGCGCAAGAGCTTCGACCAAGTGATCCGCGCCCTGCCCGGCTTGCTGGCCCGGGGCATCGACGTGCACCACGCCATCGTCGGCAAGGGCGAGGACTGGGACTACCTTGAGCAGTTGGCGGTCAGCCTGGGCGTGCGCGACCGGCTGCACCTGCTGGGCCACGTGGAGGCCGATGACCTGCCGCGCTGGTACAACGCGTGCGACCTGTTTGCAATGCCCAACCGCGACATCGACGGCGATACCGAAGGCTTTGGCATCGTCTACCTGGAAGCCAATGCCTGCGCCAAGCCGGCGATCGCCGGTCTGACCGGGGGCACCGGATCGGCGGTGGAGCACGGCGTGAACGGCTGGCGGGTGGACGGCACCCAGGTCGAGGCCGTGGAGGACGGTCTGGCCCGCCTGCTGCAGGACGATGGGTTGGCTCGCCGCTTGGGTCAGGTCGGGCGCGAGAGGGTGCTCGACCGCTTCACGCCAGAGCGGCGCGTGGCACTGATCCGCCAGATCGTGACGTCATGATGCAGTGACCCGGCGACCGCTGGCCGCAATGCGGGACACGGCGCGCACCAGGACGGCCCCGACCGCCACCAGTCCGCACCACCGCATCAGCTTCCAGGGTCTGCCGCTGTGGCGCAGGCGGGCCCACAGAAACGGGATGCGATCCTTCAGTGCGGCACAGATCCAGGCCGGGTCGGCTTCACGCAGGATGCGCTCGAATTCGCACGTCGACAGGACCCGTAGCGCGCTTTCACGCGCCAGCGCACCCGCGACGAGTGCATCCAGTTGACGCAGGCTGTTTTCGCACGCCACAGGCCCCTGGATGAAGTTGTCGCGGTGGTTCTCCAGGATGCAGGGACGGCCCTGCATGACCGCACGCTCGAACGCGGCCAACGCGTACCGGGCATCTCGCCCGCGCGCTGGCTCGAAGTAGTCGCTGCGCACCAGGTAGCACAGCCCTTCCACTCGGTCGCCGCTCGTGATCGGACCTTCGTCTCCATCGGGGAGGCCCTGCGCGTTGCGCAGGGGATACCGCCAGCCCGGCGTGACCACCCCCTTCAGCCCGGCGGCGTCCCATGCCGCTTCCACCGCCTTCGTCCAGACAAAGGTCGGCGGCACAACGATGCCGGGAGGCTCGCCAACGATGCGGGCATAGGCCTTGATCTCAGCCTCGACGGCTTCACGGATCTCGGCCGCGGACAGCGGTTTCGACGGCAGACCGAGAGCGTCCACCCAGCGGCTTTGCAGGTGCGAGGGCAGCTGCTCCGTGGTCGCGGGCACCGCGCCTCGCAGCCAGGCCTGAACGGCTGGGTCGCCACTGGCCATCAGGGCCGGCGGCCAGTAGTGCTCATGCCCGTGCAGCTGCAGGGCGAACACCCCATCGTCCACACCGGCCTTCAGCGCAGCCAGCACCGCTGCAAATCGGGGGTCGTCGAGTTCGACCCTTTGGTAGACGCCGTCACGCTCGATGGCGGGACCGTCGGGTACCGCCAGCACGAGCGCCAGGCACATTACCGGCGGACGGCCCGTGGCGTCGCGGTGACGCTTCAGCACCTCGGAGATGCGCTGCAGCGCATCGGCCTGTACCAGCGGCCCGGCGCCCCAGTCGTCACTTTCGATGATGAGGACAGGCACCCGGAATACCGGCTCCCGCCAAAGTCGCGAGAGTTCGCGCCGATACGCCAGCAGCAGCACGGCCGAGACGGTCAGCCAGGCCGCGAGCACCGCCGCGGCGACGGCGAGCAGGGTCGCCATCGCAGGGCTCAGGTGACGGCCGATCGGTGCGCGGCGGCCTGCGCAGCGGCCTGCGCAGCGGCCGGATACCAGGTCACGCGCAGGTCCAGGTCGAGCCCGTTCAGCAGCCCCTCGCGCAGCGACCGCTCGACCGCCTGCTCGTGTCGCAGCCCGCGCTGCTTGACCTGATACAGCCGCCCCTTGTGCGGCTGCGACTGGCCAAACCGTTCACCCGCGGCCAGTCGCTGCAGCAACTGGGCATAGACCTCGGCGCTGGCCTGCACCGCGCGCCAGAACAGCCGCAGCTCGTCGTCGTCGGGCAGCACCTTCGGGCTGACATGGGCGATCAGGCCGCCGGTGTCGATGCCGGCATCGATCCAGTGCAGCGTGCAGCCCACCTTGTGCGGCTCGCGGTTGTACAGCGCCCAGAAGGTGCAGTCGGCGCCCCGGTATTCCGGCGACAGCCCGCCATGCAGGTTGGCGATGCCCAGGCGGCCCTCCTTCAGAAGCTCGCCACGGATGAGCGAGGTGCCGAAGACGGCGATGACGTCGGGCTGCAGCTGCCGCGCCAGCACCAGCACGTCGGGATGATTGATGTGCGGCACCTCGCGCACCAGCTCGGGCCGGTCGAGGCTGGGCGCGCGGTCGCCGAAGAAGAATCGGGCTTCCGGGTTGCCGGCATAGCGCCGGCGGTCGCGCAGCCAGCGCCAGGCCTTGCGGAAGAAGTTGTCGGGCCGCAGCTGGCGTGCCAGCTTCTTCCAGGAGAAGTCGCTGCCCGTCTCTTGCACGATGGCCAGCACCTCGGCCGAGCGGCACAGGACATTGGCCACGTGCAGGTGGCGAGCGCTGCGTCCGCACAGCACCAGCACGCGCAGCGGGGCGACGGCTTCAGCCATGCGCCACCTCCGCCTTCAGGGCCGGCACCGTCGGCACTGGCGGCACCGAGATGTCGGCCAGATCCATCATCAGCCCGCCGGCAAAAAACTTGGCCGCCCAGTTCGGATATTCGAAGCGCGAGTAATCGCCCCAGATCGGCGACGAGCCGGCGATGCCACCACGCACGGCATCATCGGCATGGTCGAGGCGCTGCGTCGATTTCAGGTACGACAAGGCCCGGCGCGCGTGGGTACGCAGATCCTCGGCGCCGGCAGCCTGGGCCAGGCGCGTCCAGTTCAGGCTCATCTGCGCGATGCCGGTCAGGCAGGCATAGCCGGCGTCCGCCTCCCAGCCGTCGCGGTAGGTGCCGGCCAGCCAGCCGTCGCTGCGCTGACGGGCGGCAATGCCTCGCCCGGCTTTCAGGGCCGCATCGAGGTAGCGCGCCTCGCCCAGCAGCACGCCGGCCTCGAGGAGGCCGCGGATCGCATAGGCGATGGTGTGCGTGAAGGGCGAGCGCCAGGGCACGAAGGCATTGGTGGCAAACCAGCCGCTGGCGGTCTGCTGCGTCAGCGCCCAGTCCATGTGGCGGCGGCCCGCATCGACCAGCCGCCGCTCGCCGGCGATCAGCCCGGCGGCCAGCAGCGGCCAGGTGGCGCGCGTGTTGTAGACATGCGGGGTGTTGTTGTGCTCGAACCGGCGGAAGCAGCCGTCCTCGTCCTGCTGGCCGGCCAGCCAGTGGCCGGCGCGCACGGCCGCGTCCAGGCATTCGGTGCGCTGCAGTTGCGTGTAGCCGGCGATCATGCCGTGCATGATCTGACCGGTGTTGAAGATCACCGGCCGGCTGCCGGGCTCGCCGAAGTGGCCCGGGAAGGCACCGTCCGGCATCTGGATCGACAACTCCCAGTCGATCATGCGCTGCGCTCGTGCCACCAGCTCGGGGCGCTGCAGGATGTGCGCCGCGGCGATCATGGTCTCGATGATGTAGCCGGTGGTCTCGGGGTAGCTGGGCAGCCAGCCGTCCTCGAAGCTCCAGCCCGCCGACACGCCGCCGGCGTCGGGTCTGCCTTCGCGCACGTCCTGGGCCCTGCACAACCAATCGATCGCCGCCGAGAGGTGCGCACGATGGTCCTGGCAGGGGCTGCTCACGCCGCGAAGGCTGTCCCAGATGAGGCTCAGGTGCCGGGGCAGCCAGGGCTTGTAGCGGATTGGCAGCCGGGCCAGTTCGGTGATTCCCATGTCGGTTCGTCGCGGTCTCAGTTGGTCGTCACGGCGCGGGCAAGCTCGCCGCCCAGCGGCACGTAGCTGACGACATAGCGGTGCTTGCCCGAGGCCTCGGGAGCGATGTGCTCGACCACGCGCACGGTGACGCGTACCGAAGCCCCCAGGCGCTGCTGCAGGCCCTGCTCGATGGCGGCGCTGCCCGCTGGCGTCCAGCGTTCGTTGCCCACCACCAGCACCTCGACGGCGTCGACGGTGTGCTGGACCAGCTTGAACTCTGCCACGCCCTCCACGGCGCGCAGCACGTAGATGCCCGCCAGCGCATGCATGATCGTGCCGTCTGCACGCACCAGAAAGTCGGTGCTTCGGCCCACCACCTCGGCCAGCACGTGCAAGCCACGGCCTGCGCGGTCGGCTTCCGAGCTCAGGCGCACCATGTCGCCCGTCCGGTAACGGATGAAGGGCTGCGCGTCCGAGCACAAACCGGTCATCACAGCCTCGCCCAATTCGCCTTCCGGCACCGGGTTGCCATGAGGGTCGAGCACCTCGAGGATGATGCTTTCGCTCAACAGCAGAACCTGCCCCTGTGGCGTCTCGTGGGCCGTGAAGCCGATGTCGCGGCTGCCGAACTCGTTGGCCACCGGCGCACCGTAAACCTCGCCGATGAGCGCTCGCTGATGGTCGTACAGCGGTTCACCGGTGGTGCAGACCACGCGCAAGCCCGGCAGGCGAAGGATGCACCCTCGTTCCCGGGCGTGGGCGGCCAAGAGCGCCAGCGAGCTCGCATAGCCGTAGATGCAGCGCGGACGATAGGCCTGCAAGGCGTCGAGGTACGTGTCCATGCGATCGGGCGACATCTCGAAGGCATTGAGCACGAGCTGGTTGATGAGCCGGTCACGCACCGTCTTGACCCAGTCGGTCTTGTTCAGCTCGACCGGCGCGCCCCACAGGTAGGCCTCGGGATCGCCTGGCTCCACGCCCCACCAGCGGCGCGCCCGCATTCGGCCCGCCGCATCAGAGGCCTGGCGCCAGCGGCCGAAGTAAAAGATCAATGGCTGGCCACTGGAGCCGCCGGTGTTGTAGCGGAAGGCACCGCCCGGCACGCCCAGCCACACCAGCCGGTCACGATGCAAAGCAGCATCGGCCTTGGTCATCGTCGGCAGGCGCTGCAGGTCGGCCATTGAGTCAAGGTGGTCAGGCCGAAGACCTGCGGCTTCCATTCGGGCTCGATGCCAGGGGCTCTGTGAATGGGCCGTGACCAGCAAGCGGCGCAACTTCGCGAACTGCAAAGCCTCGACATTGCCCCGGCTCAGCCACTGGCTGCGCTCCAAGTCCGCCAGATAGTCGAAGGTGGGGCGCCCAAACGCGCGTTCCTGCAGCGGATAGACGACGCTTCCGGCAACCAGTCGGGGCAGCTTCACAGGCGAGAAATGCTGGGCATTGGTGGCTGCTAAGGCTAGCCTCTGCGCAACTTGCCAAGTGCAAGCCCCAAGGTCAGGGGCGGGCCGGCAACCCCCTGTGGAGAGGTCGCACGCCCTACCACCACAGAAGGCACAAAGGTGTGGAGAACCACGATGGTGGCCACTAGGTGGTAGATGTAGTCGAAGTAGGCCAAACCTAGAAAAGCGCCTGCGGACAAGTACGCCACAAAAGTCACCTGGATCATGGCCGCGAGATCACGCGCCCACGTCATGTCCGGCTGCTTCTTGGCCATCCGGATGACGCGGCTGCACTTCAACCACGACAGACCTAGCAGCGTGAGGAAGATCGTCAGACCGATCCAGCCATGTTCGCCCAGCACCTCGAAATACACACTGTGCACGTCGCGCACGTTGTTGGGGTCCGGCGCATAAGCTTGAAAGACGGCTGGCCGCCAGGTTTCGAACCCGCCGCCCCAGATGCGATCATTGGCCAGGTTGAATGCCGTCCACCAGGCATTGATGCGCCCGAGTGCAGACGCATCTTCACCATAGGTCTTGATGGTGTTCATGCGTTCGAACCATTCGGCCGGCATGATGCTCAGTGCAATCAACGCAGCCGTGGTGATGAGCAGACCCGTCATGATCTTGTTGCGGCTCTTGAGCCAGAAGATGGCACCCGTGAGCGACAGCGCCACCAGCGCACCGCGCGACTGGGTCCCAAAGGCGGCAATCGCGGTGAGCACCATGCCGACTGCCAGCCCCAAGCGGATCAATTTGTGCTTTTCCGTGAGGTGCAGGTAGCGCATCAATGGGATGGTCATCACCATTGCCAAGGCCAGTTCATTGTTGCCCTCGATGAAGGTGCCTGGCGGACCTTGCACGCGATGTACGCCGCCCTTCACGATGGTGAAGATGCCGCCCTTGACGCCATAGAAACCGATGGAGCACACGATGGCCCAAACCAGCAGGTGCACCCTTTCGCGGCTGGTCAGCAGCAACAGCGTCATGAAGGTGAGGATCTGAATCTTGATCACCTTTTCGTACTGCTCGATCGCCGCCGAGAAATACAGGGCCTGAGAGGTCGTGATGCCCATCCAGACGATGAAGATCACCAGAACCACCACTTCGCGGCTCCACACCATGCGCTTGGCTTCCTTGGACATGAGCATGCCCAGCAGGGTAAACAGCGCCACGATCTGAACCACCGGCATGGACAGCATGAACCCGTAGCACAGACGGTGAGGGTTCATGTAGCCCAACCCGGCCAGCAGCAAAATGCCGAGGAACGGGCGAGCCAGCACAAACGGCAAAGCCCCGAAGACGATGAAGGCAACCAGAAGATCACGCATAGAGGCTTGGCGCTCGAAGCGCGAGTCTGCGCGCAACCACTTCAGTCACCTGAGGGGCCGACGGACGTGCAACTCCGCCCTGCGATCTGCTCTGCATGTCGAGCATGCTGTGAGCGGAACTCATCAACCAGGACCTTCACGCGGCTGTCCCAGGTGTTTGCACGCGCGTAGGCCTGGATCGAATCACGATCCCATGCACGATCGAGAGCGCCAAGAATGGCGCTACGCAGGGCATCTTTGTCGTCGAATGGCACGACCTCCCCCAAAGAAGCATCACTGACGACCTCCGCGTTGCCACCGACGTGGGTTGCAACCACCGGCAAGCCGCAGGCCATGGCCTCGAGCAGGACATTGGCCCACCCTTCGTTGCGCGACGACAGGACAAATAGATCGGCAGCAGACAGCGGCACGCGGAGTTCGTTCGGCGGCAGAGGTCCAACGAATCGCACTGCGGACTCCAAACCCAACGATTGCACTTGCTGACGGAGTTGCATGGAAAGGTCGCCTTCGGGGCTGGCCCCGCCCACGACCAGATAGGTCAGACTTGGATGCCGCGCCTGCAGCGCCGGCATTAGCTCAATGACTCGATGGAATCCCTTTCTCTCGACCAAGGCGCCAACAGTAATGAGCACGGGTGCATCCTGCGGCAAGCCCAGGCGTCGACGGGCCTCCTCGCGGGGAAGCGGATTGAACTTGTCCAGGTCAACTCCGTTGCCAACTACCCGAACTCGTTCCCCCGGGATGCCCAGGCCCGTCGCAATCGACCGCAAAGACTCTGACACGGCAAAGACGCGACTCACACGTCCCAATGCAGCCCGCACCTTCGACGCGAGGTGGGCATCGGCCGCATGCCGCGCTTCGGTGCCACGCATCGTGATGGTCACGGGGACGTTCAGCCATCGGCCGAGCAATGAGGCCGCGTAACCATCCGGATAGGCAAAATGCGCGTCGATGAGGTCAAGTCGACCTTCACGCTTGAGGCGGCGAAGCGTGCGCCAGGTGCACAGTGCCATCAACAGGCCGTCCAACCGCTTCAGCACGCCGGGCACCGACAGGAAGCGCGGGAAGCGGACTTCAATGCCATTCTGCAACTCGAAAGCAGGGGCGCCTGCGCGCGCACCGGGCCTCAATTGCCGCAGCAGACCCTGTAGTGGAAACCACGGCACAGGGCAAACGACGGTCAGCGGCAGCACTTGTGCCACCCGAAACATGCGCTCGCGCACGAACAAACCCGCGCCGGGTTGTTTGGAACTGGGAAACAGGCTGGAAAGAACGACGATGTGAGGATCAGCGGCCACCTTCAACTCCAGCCGCGCAGATCCGTTCGAACACAGGCCCGTACCGCGCCACTGACGCTGCCCAGTTGCGCTCTCGCTCGACGAAGCGACGCCCGGCGGCGCGCAGTGCGGGCCACTGTTCGCGACGCGCCAACAACTGGTCGACGGCATCGGTGAGGGCATCGGCGCGATCGGCCTTGAACAGCCATCCAGTGTCGCCATGGCGGATCAGTTCCTGGTGGCCGCCGACGTCGCTGGCCACCAGAAGCCGGCCTTGTGCCATCGCCTCCAGCGGCTTCAGCGGCGTCACGAGTTCGGTCAGGCGCATCGAATGCCGGGGGTAGGCCAGCACGTCGACGAGGTCGTAGTAGCGCTGGACTTCGGCATGCGGCACACGCCCGGTGAAGACAACGCGGTCCTGTACCCCCAGCGACCGCGCCTGCGCCTTCAGCGCTGCATCCTGCGGTCCGCCGCCCACCAGCAGCACCCGCACCTCGGGCCGCCGCTGCAGCAGGCCAGGCAGTGCCGCCAACAGCAGGTCGAGGCCTTCATAGGCATAGAAGCTGCCGATGAATCCGACCACGGTGGCGCCCGCCAGACCGAGCTGCGCCTTCAGACCTTCGTCGGGTGCGGCACCCGGGGTGAAGGCCTCGATGTCGACGGCATTGGGGATCACCGTCACCCTGTCTTGTGAGATGCCGCGCGAGACGATGTCGCGGCGCAAGCCCTCGCAGATGGTGAAGACATGCGACGCCTGGCGCAGCGCATGGGTCTCGATGCGCTTCGTGAGCCGGTAGCGCAGGCTGCCTTCGGCGGTGGAGCCGTGGTCGACCGCGGCGTCTTCCCAGAAGGCACGCACCTCGTAAACCACCGGAAGGCCGAGGCGCCGGCCGACGCGCAGCGCCGGGATGGCATCGAGCACAGGTGAATGCGCATGCAGGATGTGAGGCCGAACCTGCAGCGCCACCTCCTCGAGCCGAGCCTCGATCTGGCGCATCAGCAGCCACTGGTCCAGGCCTGACAGGCGCGGCGCAGCTTGGGACGTTGGCGTGCGGAAGAAGTGCAGGCCGTCGACCTCCTCCTCAGGCGGCGGGGGCGGCGTCGCGACGTGCTTGGGCCCGGTCAGGTGGAAGGTCTGCCAGCCGAGCCGCCGCTGCTCGCGAAGGATGGCGCGCGTGCGAAAGGTATACCCACTGTGCAGCGGGATCGAATGATCCAGGACGTGCAGAACGCGCAGGCTCATCGTTGACCGGCCCCGATGTTCAGGCCGCCAGCGCGGCCATCGGCTGCACGTGGTGGGTGCCGTTGCCGTTGACCGACGCATCGACCACGTTGCGCAGGAAGGCCTCGAACATCAGGAGCGTCCACAGCGGCGCACTGTAGTCGCGCACGCCCGACTGGTGGGCGTCGACCAGGTGCTGCAGGTAGGGGCGGTTGAACCAGCCCGTCATTTCCAGCCGCGGGCCCAGCACGGCTTCTCGCACGCGCTGGCGCAGCGGGCCACGGAACCACCGAGCCAGCGGCACGCTGAAGCCCATCTTGGGGCGGTACAGCACGTCGGCCGGCAGGTGCGGCTCCATCGCCTTCTTGAAAAGGTGCTTGCCTTCGTTGCCGTGTACCTTCATCGACGAGGGCAGCGTGGCCAGCCACTCGACCAGGGGGTGGTCCATCAGCGGCTCGCGCACCTCCAGGCTGTGCGCCATGCTGGCGCGGTCGACCTTGGTGTTGATGTCGCCCACCAGGTAAGTCTTGATGTCCAGGTACTGGATGAGGGCCAGGGGGTCTTGCGCATTTGCCCGCGCGGCATGGCGGTCGAAGACCTGCTGCGCGTCGTAGCCAGCCAGCTCGCCCTTGAGCCGGTCACTGAAGAGCTGCTCGCGCATCGGACCGCGCAGGATGGAGACGGAGTGGAAATAGGCCTCCACGGCATTGCGCGCCATGCCTTCGAAGGTGGTCTTGGCCCGCAGGAAGCGCGGCGCCCAGTCGGCCTTGGGGTAAACGCGCCCCAGCAGGCCAAACAGCGGCTGCCGGATGCCGGCGGGCAGCGCCGCCCGCATGCGCTCTTCCATCAGGTGCAGGCGGTAGCGGCGGTAGCCGCCCATCATCTCGTCGCCGGCATCGCCCGACAGCGCCACCGTCACATGCTTGCGCGCCAGCTGGCACACGCGGTAGGTGGGGATGGCGCTGCTGTCGGCATAGGGTTCGTCGTACAACCGCGCCAGCGTGTCGATGAGGTCGAAGTCGTCGCTCTT
>ERZ761602.1795-NODE-1795-length-37083-cov-7.772794_pt1 | contig 37083 bp, 29 predicted proteins | sample MGYA00512165_ERZ761602 | MGnify/ENA primary metagenome ERZ761602 (study PRJEB28899, sample SAMN02445085) | bioreactor sludge metagenome | biome: EBPR sludge; isolation source: Thorneside wastewater treatment plant | place: Australia: Brisbane, Thorneside...
GTACATCTGGTTGCCCGGCGGCTGGTCGACCTGTCCGCCTGGCTCGGCCGGCTGCGGGTGCGCTATTGCCTTGGGCGTGCCAGCCGGGAATCGGGACTATGGCCCCTTGGTCAGTGAGATGCCCATAGGCACCCGGCGAAGCGAATTGGGGCCACGGGCGCAAATGAGAAGCGGGTGCCTGAGGCACCCGCTTCTCGATAGGTTATCGATCTTGATCTTGCGCCGGGGTCGCCGGGGCGGATTCCAGATTAGCCAGGGTCAGTGGTGAAGCCCGGGGTGAGCCGGATGCGGAAGAATCGCATCTTGAAGTCGCCACGAGCGCCACCGCTGTTGACGAGTTGGTAATTCTTCGTGATGCCGAAGGTCTTGACGCTTCCATCCGAGAACAGGACGTTAGCGCTGTCGTTTCTGCCATGGCGCCAGCGGATCTGGCCGTTGGTGCCGGCGGTACCGCCGCCTGCTTCGACGTTCGGGCCCGGGTTGACCGGCGAATCGTCACGCCACTTCACTTCGTCTTCTTCATTCGCGGGGTTGCCGCGGTAGCGACGGAACGGCTGGTCTTTGGCGAGCATCAGCGAGCCTTCGGCTGTGTCATAGCCGGTCACATACTGGGCTTGAAAATTTGGAGCAATCTCGCTCGCATCCCAAAGCAACGCTACATCCGGCGGGAGCTTACCAAACTTGGCAGGCGAAAGTGGGCCATTGGTGGAGTGCCGTTGGAAGATGGATTCCCAACGAAGTTCGGGAAGCGCAACTGGGTTGGATGCAAAATCGCACCCGGCTTCCCGGTTCAGCCCAGAAGGGCAATTGAACATGGGCATGAAGCGGGTGGTGCGGCTACCATCCGAAGCCAGCGTGCTGTTGTCCCAATTGCCATTCTTTCTGACGATCTTACGGGTCACGCCCCACCAGACGTAGGTGATCTTGTCAACTGCGTCGCCATCCTGTTCACCAACCGAAGTGGCGCCACCGCCGGTGCTAGTGTAGTAGCTGAAGGGGAGGGAGTCTTTGAATTCGGTGCTGTAGGAGCGCCATGCCTGATAGATTGACCGCAGATTGGCTGCACAGGCGACGGTGTTCGCCTGCCGTCGAGCCGAGCCAAGCGTCGGCAAAAGGATGCCGATCAATACGGCAATAATGCCAATGACGACGAGAAGCTCCACGAGAGTAAAGGCTCTCAAAGCACTAACTCCCGGTGATTTGCGCAATCGCTCCATGATCAAACCTCAAAAAAAGGATGGCTCATCAAAACTGTGGCTTCAACGAGCGGTACCACTACCAAAAAAACGAGCCGAAGCCGGGTAGCTTTCGGTCGGCCGTGCCAAATGGACGTTCAAGCTATAATGCCAGGCAAGTCTACGAACTTCGAGATGAAAAATTGAGGGTCGCATTGCTAATCGCATTGCTCTCGACAATCGAAGAAAAAAATCAAGCCGATCGTTTTAACGCCGTCGCCATCCACTGCGAGAAGCAGTCGCGATCATGCCTTCGTCTCTAAGTTAACACCGTAGGATAACTAAATTATTCCCATAGTCAAACAAATTCGGCCCATCCCGCGATTTGCTGCATGACAATGTCGGTCCCAGCGTGCGGGTTGTCGCCGTACAGCCGGACCAATGACATTCAGTACTACCAGAACGGCTATTTCCTGCCAGCGTGCCGTAATCATACGCCTTGTCCACGACAAGGTTCTTCTGTTGAGAAAGCGGCGGAAGGTGTTCATGCCGGCTGGTTGCTGTATATTGAAGGTTGCGATATTTTTTGGTTGGATTGTTTCGACGACGATTAGACATCTAAATTGAGAGCTTCATGCCGTCGCTTCAAAGAGTTGACGGTAGCGATTAAGGAGAACGCATGGCGGCTTCGTTAGCTGAGCGGTTTGAGAGTCCAAAGGCCAAGGTGGCACTGGGGTGCGTCGTGGCGGCACTGGTTTTGAGCGTGCTATGGTTCGGGTGGCTCGGTAAGGAAGGGCCGTCCCTCTCGACCGCACCACCTTCCGGATCAACCAAGGCAGTCGTTTCGGGCGTCGTAACCGATTTTCAGGGCAAACCCGTGCCAAACCTGAATCTGGTGATCAAGTGGGCACAGCCTGATTTTGCGGACAAAAAGCCATACACAGCGACCACGGACGCATCGGGAAAGTTTCGGGTGCCTGATATGGTCAATGGCCAGTTTAGCATAGGCCCAGCCGACCGCGCATGGGTCGGGGGATCGATGATCACTGCCGACGCCGAAAAAGAAGTTGAAGTCACGCTCAAGGTGCGCCGAAGGTAAATTGCTTCGTGTCGTGGCGGTCCGGGAATGGCAGGGAATTATCAGACGCCCCGGCAACGCGCGGACCACCTGATAAGTTCTTCACAGCGCCGGTGATTTGTCCGATCATCCTTTCATAGATGAGCGACAAGCCCCAAATTTCCCTGCGCAATGCCGTTGATCGCGGGGCGCCTGCGGTGGTTTCGTTGCCTTCGGATGCGATGCTCCGGAACTACAAGTCGCGTTTTCTTGCTCGCGAGGCGCGGGGGCTGTGGCTGGAAGGGGAGGCTCGGGAGCATCCGCTGGTCGATTCGCTGATCGCTTCCCGGGGGCTGGTGGGGGTTTCCTGCAAAATGCGGTTTGAAAAACTGCAGTTTGTGTCCCGGCTGCTGGAATGTCGAAATGACTTTAAGACCAGCGGGGATTGCACCGTCGTTGCGTGGCTCGTCGAGACGCCGCAGGACGTGGTGCAGACCCAGCGGCGCAATGACTACCGGGTGCGCGTTCTGCCTACCGATGAGATTGGCGTGGACGTTTGGCAGATTCCGGAGCATGTCCATCTCAGCGATCGCCCGTCGGCGAGGCAGCACCTTGCCAAGGTCGAAATCCGCGATTTAAGCGTCGGCGGGCTGGGGATGGTCATCCCGGCAAAGGATGAAACCCCGACCCGCGTGACGGTGAGCGAGCGGCTGCGCGTTCTGCTGAAACTGCCGGAGGAAGAAATCCTGCTGGAGGCCAGAATCGCATTCGCTGCGATCGACAGTGCATTGGTGACGCATTGCGGGCTAGAGTTCCAGCACTTGCAGCGGGATCTTGAAGGGCGGCAGAAGCTGGCCAAGCTTAACAAGCTTGTGGGCCGGCTCCAGCGGGACGAAGTGCGCCGGCAGCGCAAGGCTGTGTGAAGGCAGGCCACGCTGCCGGGTGTCAGCCAGCGTCAAGTCGGTGGGGGCACGCGGCGCAACGTCGCAACGTCACATCTACCTCGCATCCACCTCACATCAACTTTTCCTGCTCGACCACAAGATTGAATATCTCATCAGGCGTGCCGGCGCTGTTGATCGCCATACGAAATGCATCAATCAGCATCAGCCGGCTGATCCGTGCCAATGCCTGAATGTGCAGCGTAGTCATCTCGGGGGGCGAGGTGAGCATCCATAGCACCGTGATTGGACGGCCATCGATCGCCTGAAACTCAATCGGTTCAGCGGGTTTACCAATGGCCATGACCAGATGGTTGGTTCCGCCGCACTTTCCGTGGGGAATGGCCAGGCCCTTCCCGATTCCGGTGGTGCGGGTCGCCTCGCGGTCAAGCACCGCGTCGAGCACCATTTTGGGGTCGGTCAGCTCGCCATTGGCACTGAGCAGATCCACGAGTTCGGAAATCGCTTCGACTTTAGTCTTGGCCGACAGCGGGACTTTGATGTTTACAGGCTTCAGTATTTCGGTCAGACGCATGACAAATCACTCACTTGCGTCTCAGCGCTTCAAAAATTGAGTTTGTGTGCGGTTCGTTTGCTTTCAGAGCGTCGAATCGTATCGATCAATCCGTGGCAGGGCAAATGCATCGGTGCGGAAATGGCAACGATCAGGCTGCCAGAAGGTCGACGCCGGATGGGGGTTGTCTCTGCCGGCTAAGTTCGGCGGAGCGGGGGCTTGGTTCTGAAGGAATGCCGTCTCGGGGGACTTGCTCAGCGGGGATGGGTGCTGTTTGCCGCGAGTCGGGCGAGCATCCCCGATGTGTAGACCACCGTGCCGCAGCCGATAGGGAACAATAGCTCATTGACGCCAATCCCGATCAGCTTTGCCACCGGCGGGGCGGCGGTGCTGAGAAAGACTGTCACTCCGAGGATGAATGTTGAAAAGACCACGCCAATCCAGAACCCCGTCCGGGCAAACGCTTTGAACGGCGCAAATGACTGGGAAAGGCGGCCGAGAATGAAGCCGAAGAGGCCGTATTCGATCGCCTTGATCGTCATCAGCGCGACAATGAGCGATGTCGCGGCCTCCGCACCCCCGCCGAGGCTGAGTGCCTGCCCGAGGCTCTTGTGAGTCATCTTTGCGAGCGTGAACGCAACCGGGGCCGCAATCAGCCCGGCAAGACCCATCCAGACCTCCCGCGTGCGAGCGGCGGCGTTCCCTATCGCCAGGCCCATGCAGACAAACATCGACCAGGCGACCTTCTGCCCCAGGTCGCGCACAAACTCAGCCCCAATACCCGTCTTCGCGATCAGAATCGCCACCACCTGCAGAACCATGCCCAATGCGATTGACATCCAGGCAACGTGCAGAATGGTTCGCGCCACCCGCGGTAGCTGATCCTGCGGCGCGAGCGGCGGTGGGGGAAGGTTGACGGCGGTGTCGGGCATGGCGCTTCCTTTCGACGTACCAGGAAGTGTTGCGCGCTGCGGGCGTGATTTCTCAGCAGAATTGTGGGCAGGGCTTCTGAGGTCAGGGAATGTGGCGAGTCAGAATCCGTTCTCGGCAAGTTGCACCGCTTTGAGCATGGCACGAGCTTTGTTGATCGTTTCCTCGTATTCGCTTGCGGGAACTGAATCGGCAACCACGCCGGCCCCTGCCTGCAGGTCAAACACGTTACCGCTGTGGTGCACGATGGTGCGCAGGGCTATGCAGGTGTCGGAATTGCCTGCAAAATCAAAGTAGCCGACTGCTCCTCCGTACGGCCCTCTCCGCGTGGGTTCGACTTCGTCAATGATCTGCATCGCACGAATCTTCGGCGCTCCGCTGACCGTCCCGACGGGCAGGCTCACGCGGAGTGCATCAAACGCGTTGGAATCATCGCGCAGTTCTCCCTGCACGCTGCTGCTGATGTGCATGACATGGCTATAACGTTCGATCGCCATGCATTCAGTGACGCGAACTGTGCCGTGCTTACTCACCCTGCCGACGTCATTGCGGTGCAGATCGACGAGCATGATATGCTCGGCCCGGTCTTTCGGATCGGCGAGCAGTTCGGCTTCAAGTGCGGCGTCTTCCGTCGGTGTTTTGCCACGTGGTCGGGTTCCGGCCAGGGGGCGACTGGTGACAACCCGATCCTGCACGCGGCACAGGATTTCCGGCGAAGAGCCGATGAGCGTGCAGGCGGGGCTTTTCAGATAAAACATGAACGGCGAGGGGTTGACGATTCGCAGCGCGCGATAAACATCAAACGGCAGGGCCTTGCTCTGGACGCGCAGCCGCTGTGAAGGCACGAACTGAAAAATGTCACCGGCGCGGACGTACTCCATCCCCTTCCGCACCGCCGCCTCGTATTCTTCGCGCGACAGATTGCTTTGAAAGGGAAGGTTCAGTGGTGTCACCGCATCGACCTCGCCCACGACCGCCGACAGCGGCCGCTGTAGTTTCGCCACGATTGCGTCAACCCTGCGGCAGGCGTCCCGGTATCGCTCCGCCGGGTCGGGTTGCTGCTTGGATGGGGTGCTCGCGAGCGAATTGGCGATGACTTTCACGGTTTTGTCGACGTGATCGAACACAACCAGTTCGTTGTACAGCCCAAACTGCAGATCGGGGATGTTGCGGTCGTCGGCCGGCGGGTGAGGTAGAGAATCGGCTTCGTAGTATCGAATGGTGTCGTAGCCGGCGTACCCCACCAGCCCGCCGGTGAATGTTGGGAGCAAGGGATCGCGAAAGTGGCTGACGGCAGGTAGCAGCGATTGAAGGTCGGCCAGCGGGTCGGTGGTGACGAAGTGTGACTCCGGCTCATCCGGCCTGGTGATCGAGGCACGCCCGCAGTGGCAGGAGTAGACCACCGACGGGGCGACGGCGATGAACGAGTAACGCGCGATGCGTTCCCCGCCGACGACCGATTCGAGCAAAAATGCGTGTTCGCCCCGCCCCAGAATCTCAAAAGCGGCGACAGGCGTCAGCTTGTCGGCCAGCAGTTGGCGGTAGACCGGTACGCAACTGTATGACTGTGTGCGGGCTTGAAAAGTGTCAAAATCGGGAAGGTGCTTGGCCATCGGCGACCGGAGTCTATTGGAAGTGCCGTCGCCGGAGCAAGGCGACTTGGCAACTTACTCGAAATCCGGCTCGGTATTGATGCGCGCGCGCCGCTATACTCTAGTAAATGCCCGAACCCGGCACACCATCCCCGCGGCAGGCGATTCGGCCCCGGCGGCTTCGAACCAACCCGCTTTTGCGCGAATTGGTTCAGCGAGTCCACGTCCGGCGGGGCGATCTTGTTCTGCCTGTTTTCGTGCGAAGCGGAGCGGGAATGAAGATCGCGGTGCCATCGATGCCGGGGGTGTTTCAGATGTCCGCCGATGTCGCTGTCGATTGTCTGGCAGCGGCGGCGGAACGCGGGCTGCGGGCGTTCATCGTTTTTGGAGTCGTCGATCGCGCCAGAAAAGACGCAACCGGTTCAGCCGCGGTAGACGAGGGGAATGTGGTTTGCGACCTGATTCGCAAAATCAAGGCTGCCAGGCTGCCGTTGCTGGCCATCACCGACCTGTGCCTCTGCGAATACACCGCCCACGGCCATTGCGGGCTTCTCGCCGCCGACCAATCGACCGTGGACAATGATCGCACGCTGCCGCTGCTGGCCCGGCAAGCAGTCAATCATGCGCGCGCCGGAGCGGATGTGATCGCGCCCAGCGGAATGATGGATGGTGCGGTGGCTGCGGTGCGGGCAGCGCTGGATGACGGTGGATTCGCTGATACCGCTGTGCTTTCCTATGCGGTGAAGTATGCCAGCGGCTTCTACGGCCCTTTCCGCGACGCCGCCGACTCGACGCCTGCCTTTGGGGATCGCCGTGGATATCAGATGGACCCGGCCCGCGGGGTGGAGGAAGCGCTTCGTGAAGTCACCCTCGACATCGAACAGGGTGCCGACCTGATAATGGTCAAACCTGCGCTTCCCTATCTCGATATACTTGCAAGGGTGCGAGAGTCGGTGCACGTGCCGGTGCTGGCGTACCAGGTGAGCGGGGAGTATGCGATGCTCGAAGCGGCCATCGCCAACGGCTGGCTCGACCGCGAGCGCGTCGTCTCAGAGTCGCTGAATGCCATTAAGCGCGCCGGGGCGGATTTGATTGTCTCATACTACGCCGACCGCTTCTAAGCGGGTAGCCGCTGCGCGCGCTATACACCCGTGTGTTGCGTGACGGTGCGCTGCCGGTGTTCCAGGGAGCGCAGCCGGTTGATCGCCGCGAGGTAGGCTAAGGCCGATGCTTCGAGAATGTCAGTGCTCAGCCCGCGGCCGCGGACCTTACTGCCGCTGTGGTCGAGTTCGATGTGAACTTCGCCTTGCGCCTCTTTCCCACGGGTGACAGACTGCACGCGGTAATCAGTGAGATTGCCGCGAACGCCGGTTAGGCGCGCGATGGCCGAGTAAATGGCATCCACCGGGCCATCGCCGACGCTGGCGTCTTGAATCTGCTCGCCATTGGAGTCCTTGAGCGTCACCACCGCAGTCGGAATGGCGGTACTCCCGGCAGTCACCTGCAGGCCGACCAGCGTCCACAAACCGACCCCCGTCTCCAGTTGGTCGTCAACAATCGCCTCAATGTCTTCGTCAAAGACCTCCTTCTTCTTGTCCGCGAGCGACTTAAATCGTGTGAAAGCCCCTTCAATCTGCTCGTCGGTCAGATGATAGCCCAATTCGACGATGCGCGCCTTGAGCGCAGCGCGCCCGGAGTGTTTGCCAAGAACAAGCGATGTTGCCGGGATACCGACTGAAACCGGATCCATGATCTCATAGGTTTCGCGATACTTCAGCATTCCGTCCTGATGAATGCCACTCTCGTGTGCGAAGGCATTCTGCCCCACAATCGCCTTGTTCCGCTGCACCGCGAGACCGGTGAGCATGCTGACCATGCGCGATGCGGGGAAGATTCGGGTCGCGTCGATCCGGGTGTCTATCGCATAGAAGTCCTTGCGGGTGCGGAGCGCCATCACAATTTCTTCCAGCGCCGCATTGCCGGCTCGTTCACCGATGCCGTTGATGGTACACTCGACCTGCCGCGCGCCGTTCTGAATGGCCGAGAGCGAGTTGGCCACCGCCAGGCCTAGATCGTTGTGACAATGCGACGAGAGAACGACGCCCTTGTCAGCGATCACCGGCAACTTGCGAACGATATGGGCGAACATTTCCCCATAACTCTGCGGCGTGGCATAGCCGACGGTATCGGGAAGATTGATCGTCGTCGCGCCCGCTTCGATCGCTGCGTGGACGATCTCCTCTAGAAACTCCAGTTCCGTCCGGCTTGCATCTTCCGGGGAAAACTCGACGTCGGCGGTGTACCCGCGCGCCTGCCGGATCGATTCGACGCTGATGCGAATGATCTCCTCCTTCCCCTTTCGCAACTTGTGCTCACGATGGATCTTACTGGTGGCACAAAAAACGTGAATACGCGGCTTCTTTGCATGTTTCACCGCCTCGCCTGCCCGGTCAATGTCCTTGGCCGTGGACCGCGCCAGCCCACAGACGGTGCTCTTTGTTACCACGCCGGCGATGGCGCGGACTGATTCAAAGTCGCCGTCGGAAGAGATGGGGAATCCGGCTTCGATGATGTCGACACCCATCGACTCAAGATGTCGTGCGATCTCGATCTTCTCGGCCTGTGTGAGCGTTGCGCCGGGGGATTGTTCGCCGTCGCGCAAAGTGGTGTCGAAGATCCGGACGGTATCCATGAATGCTCCAGGGCATTGAAAACAAAAAACCCCGCGAAACAGTTCGCGGGGTTCGTCAACTTCGTATCAAAAGCCGAAACGCCTCGCGATTATGACTGACTAAGGGTAAGCCCGAGACCCGAGAGGGTCCGGCTGAGAGTGGAAAATGCTCGCGAAGCGATCAACACTGGTGGAGCAATAGATCGACTGAAGCGTCGCATGTCAAGCAAAAAATTGTAAGTTGCTTTGCCACATGGCGGGGATCGTGGTAGATTTCCCCGCTCGACAAGAGGGCCTCTTGGCGGAATTGGCAGACGCGCTGGATTCAAAATCCTGTGCCCTTACGGGCGTATCGGTTCGACTCCGATAGAGGCCATTTCACCGGTGTCGGCGGGCAGTTTCGCTGCATTGCGACGAGCTTTCTTGCCGATCTGGATAAGCAACCGTGCAATTCAACGAACCCGCCCACAACCCAGGCAACGTAATCGATGCCGCCGCCGCTGCTGACGGGCCTGCGCGCGAGCGGATGTGGCCGGCGATGGGCGCCTTGCGGCACATCATCGTGACCGCGGCGATTGTTCTGCTGACAATCATCGCCAACATCAACACCCTGACCCAGCGATATGTCATCATGGACCGATCGGGCTTCACGCTCGACAGTCGATACATTATCGAACTGGACCCCCGATCGCGTGCGTTGCAATGGGAGGATCGATCAGAGATCCAGCAGACTCTCTTCACAGAGACGGCGGTCGCGGCGCAGGCTTGGGCGATGTATCAGAAACCGGCCGACTTCGAGAGCTTCGCTGCCCGTGCCAAGGCGCTGGGTGACGGTGCGCAGGTCAGTGAATGGGGCTTGCGCAACTACTTCAAGCAGGATTATTGGTGGCCAAAGGGCATCAGCGGGCTTTATCGACCCCTGACCTCGATCAGCTACTGGTGGAACTTCGCCCCGATCCGAAACGTCGCCCCAAACGACTGGGACAAACTTCGCGAAACCCAGCCGGAGGAGCATCGGCGCATCGCTGCCAAGGCGTTGGTTCGCTTTCACTGGACCAATACAATTCTTCATGGCATTTGTGCGGTGCTGGTCTACTTCCTCATGCTCGCGCTGTGCCAGCGGTTCTGGGTGTCGGTTTTTGCTGCGGCGCTGTTTAGCACCCACCCGATAACGGTTGAATCGGTGGCCAATATCATTGGCCGGGCTGACATTTTCGCCGCAATCTCTGTTTTTTCGACACTGCTGGTTTACATCCGCAGCACCAAGGTCAGAGGGGCGTGGCGGTTGCCCTGGCTGTTTCTGGGGTGTCTCATCACTGTCATCGGCGCGCACTGCAAAGAAAGCGCCGTCGCAGTCCTGCCCTGTGTCGCGGCTTACGAGATGATCTACCGCTATCGGCCGCGCATCAGCGGGTTGTTTGACGGGGTTCACAGCCGTTTTGACGACCTCACGCGTTGGATCGGCGACTTCATCGGCGCAGCCTTGCGGTTTGCGTTTTGCGGCTGGATTTTTCTCGTCCCCGCGGTGGTGGTTTGGTGGCTGACGCGCGAAGCTGTTTTCGCCGAAAGCACACCCCCGGAAGAGCCGTTTTTGGATAATCCCATTCGAGGAAACCCGTACACCGGACTGAATGAAAATCCGGTGCTGAACCTGGTCGAAGGGCGGGTGACGGCTTTCAAGGTAATCGTGCTTCTGACGGCCAAGCTGGTGTTCCCGCTGCGGCTTTCGGCTGATTACTCGTTCAACCAGATTCGTGTGTTCGATAGCTCATTCTCAACCCACGCCGACTACCTGACCCTGCTCGCCGCGCTGCTGGTGCCTGCGGCATTTGTGGCGGGCCTGCTCTTGTGGAAACGTGGACACCGGGCCGCGGCGTTTATGATCGCATTTTACCTGCTGGCGCTCCTGCCCACGGCCAATGTCGTAAAAGTGATCGGCAGCATCATGGCCGAGCGGTTTATGTATCTGCCGCTGTTCGGGTTCGTCGGGGGCGTGTCGCTGGCCGTGTTTTGGGCCGCCGAGAAGCTACTCGCGCTCAGGTCAGCCCGGTCCGGTCCCGTCGGTCACTCACCGTCGAGCGCGGGGATGATTCGACCGTCGGGCCTCACCGCGTCTTCGGCGATGCTCTCCTTCACCCCGCACATTATTTTGGGCGTGGTGATTGTGTTGTTCACCGCACGCACTCTCCATCGCAATTACGCATGGCAGAGTGATGAGAAGCTGTGGGAATCGGCCATCGAAGTCTCGCCAAACGCGTTTCGTTGCTACCAGTCTTACGCGTTTGCCTTGTACGAAAACGCCCAGATCGACAAAATGCGCGGTCGCATCGATCACGACGAGTATCGCAAGCGCGTATTGCGAATGATCGAGCTGGACGAAAAGGGACTACAAATCGTCGATGTGCTTCCGCATGAAATGAATAGCGCGCGGATGTATCTGCATCTTGGCATGTACTACGCCGAGATGGGTCGATCGAGCATCGACCCGGCCTCGCCCGAACGGCTCACGCCCGAGGCACGTGAGTGGTTTGAAAAGTCTGTTGCAATCCTCAATCGCGCCGTTCCGATCGACCGTGCGTTCAGCAAGCTCAACCGCCGCAAGGAGATCATCCGGCTTAAGCCGATGAACGAGATTCCCGAGGCAGGGCTGGCCCCGATTTACCTCATCCTCGGCGAATCGCAGCTTCGGCTGTCAAGGTGGGACGATGCGATTGAAACGTTTCGGTATCTTCAGATGCTCGATCCGTCATCACCTACGAGCTACATCCAGATTGGGATGGCACGTCTGAACCAATCGAAAATCGACGACGCACTGACCAGCCTCCTGCAGGCGGTGATTCTTGATCCGACTCGTCCGGAGCCTTGGCCGCTGTTGCAGAACATTTATCAGGTGACCGGCCAGCCGGGGGCGATTCGGCTCAGCCCCGGCGCAAACGCGGTCGACGCATCGTCGCCCATGGTGCAGCAGCATGTGCGAACGGCGATGCGTGACCTTGTACGGATCATGGTGAAGGCGCGACAGATCGAGTTTGCGCGTCAGCTTCGGCGCCAGGCAATCGATATTCACCGCGTAACGCCCGGCGTGATTGATCTGTTCTTTGAGGAAGCGGGGGTTCCGGCTGAGCCTGAGCCGACACCGCAAAAGCAGTGGCGGTAATCGCTTCGGATCGAAAATCGCCGCGGGGGTGCTAAAGTAGAACCATGGAAATCGATGTTTTGGTGATTAATGTCGGCAACAGCCGGATGGCGATGGGCGCATTTGTGGCGGGGGAGTTGACGCATGTGTCGCGCGTATCGCTGAAGAACCCGGTCGACTGGCCCGGGGCGATTGCCGAGGCATGGCGACCGCTGGCGAATGCTGCCGACGCCGCCGTCGTCGGGGCGAGCGTGAATCCGGCTCTGGTCGAGTCGATCGAACAAGCCGCCGAGACGGCAACAGGCCGGCGCGTGCAGTGGGTTGGCAAGCAGGTTGATCTACCAATCAAGGTTCTTACTGAAAACCCTGCGGCTACGGGTGTCGATCGCGTGCTGGCGGTCGCTGCGGCGTACGAACAGATGCAGAAAGCATGCGTGGTGGTCGATGCCGGAACCGCAATCACCATTAATGTCTGCGACGACAAGGGGAGCTTTCTCGGCGGGGCGATCGCGCCCGGAGCGGGCACCATGTTGCAATCGCTCTCCACAAACACCGCCAACCTCCCCGCGGTGACGCTCGCGGTGCCGTCGGACGTGATCGGCAGATCGACCGAAGACGCGATTCGTAATGGCGTGTATCACGGCCTGCGCGGGATGGTCAAGGAAGTGGTCGAAAATTATGCCACCGAACTGGGAACATGGCCCGACATCATCGCCACCGGGGGAGATGCACGCACACTCTTCGACGGCTGGGAGTTGATTCACGCTATTTCGCCCGATCTCGTGCTCTACGGCATCGCGCTTGCCTACGCCGAGCACCACATACACCATGGAACCTGACCGCCGGAGCTTCGCAGAGTTGCTGACCCCGCCCGGGGCAGCGGCGCTCGCGGTGGTTCGGATTGCCGGGCCGCTTGTCGGGGACTTTCTGGCAAGGCACTTGTCCCAGCCGGCACAGGTCGGGAAGCCCGTGCACGGAGATCTACGTCGTGAATCCGGCGAAGTGATTGACGACGCGGTCGTCTGGCTCGTTGACACACCGCCTTACGCCGAGATTTGCCTGCACGGCGGACCGTGGGTTGTACAGGCGACGTTATCACTTCTTCAGGACGCAGGGTTTGAAGTAGTGGGCTGCTTCGACCATCGCAGCAGGACGGCATCATGTACTCAACGTGATTGCGATGAGCCAGATTCAGATGTTGCCGGGATCGAGCATCGGGTGGTCAGCGCATTGCCACTCGCCACGACCGCTCTGGCCATGCGGACGTTGCTCTCGCAGGTCGAAGCATGGTGCTCGTTTGCCCGGGCGCATGGGGTTGATCCGCTCTTGGTGTTTGATCAGGCGGTGCGCGAGCAGCCCGTGCTGACCTCGCAGCGTTCGGCGCTCGACGCGGAGCTGGCGCGGATCCGAAATGATCGGTCGCTGCATCATCTACTGCACCCGCCGACGGTCGCCATCGTGGGGCCCGCCAATGCAGGCAAATCGACGCTTGCCAACGCACTTCTGGGGCGCGAGCGGTCGATCGTTGCCGATCTTCCGGGCACCACGCGCGACTGGGTTGGGGAAACTGCGAACCTGGATGGGCTGGCCGTCGTGCTGATCGATACTCCGGGCATTCGCACGAGCGATGATTCAATCGAGCAATCCGCCATCGCCGCCGCTGTGGAGAAGGTGAGCACGGCTGATCTGGTATTGCTGGTTCTCGACAGAACCCAGCCGCTGCAGCCCGAACAGCAATTCTTGATCGATCGATATCCCCGCGCCATGATCGTGCTAAACAAATGCGACCGGCCCGCTGCTTTCAATTTGCATGAAGCTGACGTGGTACCTGTGTCTGCGCAGCGCGGCGACGGGTTGCCCGGTCTGATCGCTGCGATCAAGGGCCGGTTTGGGGTCAACGATCTAAAGCTATCCCTCCCGCGGGTGTTCTGAGAACGCGCGATGCTTCCCTCTCTGCGCCGGAAGTCCGGTTGCGGCAGGGACTTAGATGCTCAGAACAGGCGTAGAATGTCGTTGTAGGTGACAAACACAAACAAGCTCAGCAGCAGCGCCAAGCCCACAAGCTGGGTGGCGGTCATCACCGCGTTTGATAAAGGCTTGCCGCGGATCTTCTCAATGATCAGAAACACAAACAGCCCCCCGTCGACAATCGGCAGCGGCAGGAAGTTCACCACCGCCAGGTTCGCGCTGATGATTGCGAGATACCAGACCAGCCAATCCGGACCTCTGCTTGTGATGCGCACCCCGGCATCGATGATCCCCACCGGTCCGCTGAGGTTCTTCGCGCTGATCGACTGCTGAATGAGCATGCGTTTGAGCGTGATGTAAAACTGGGTGATCAGGTCGCGCGTTTCACCGGCACCCCACGCCATCGCAACCAGCGGGTTACTGGTTTGCCGGAGTTCGGTTCGGTCCTTCAACGGGAGATTGTGCGTAAAGCGCTGCTTAGCGAGTAGATCGTGTTGCGTCTTGTCGAGCGTAAACTGTACCGTCTCCGCGCCGGCAGGGGTCTGCAGCCCGATCGAGACCGGTTGGTCCGGCAAGACCGCTCGCAGCCCGGCGAACAACTCAAACCAACTCTTCACCGGCTGGCCAGCGACAGAAACAATCCTCACGCCCCCGCGGATACCAGCATTGGCAGCGCCACTCTCCGGGAGCACGCCTGCAACAACGGCGTCGGCTGTCTCGTCACTTAGCCCCACACCCAGTCCCCGGCGATCGATGCCGATCATCGACTCGATCTTCACGTTCAGGGGCAGATCGTCGATCACGACGCGCTCACCCTGGCGATCGACCTCGATGTCGATTGTCGCCCCCGCGATCGAGGCGGATTCAACTACCTTTTGAAACTGCTGCCGCGTCGGATTATCAACGGCGTCGTGGCTCGGCGTGTTCGCGGAGACGCGCGTCACGACATCGCCCGGCTGCAGCTTGCCCCGCGCCGCACTCTTTTCCTGCAGATACGCAATCACCACGCGCGGCTGCATGCCAGCGATACCGGAGAGGGCGGCACCGAAGGCGGGTTCAAAAGTTGGCTGTAGCTCGATATCGCGCACCGAGCCGTCGGTGTTCTTCAATGTGAGTTGAATCGGCCTGCCCTGGGAAGCCTGCACGGCCTGATCGAACCTGGCCCAGTTTGCGTCCAATTCTGCGGGAAGCGTGGCAGTGGGCAGGGGTTGGCCGTTGATGGCGGCGATGGCGTCGCCCGCGCGCATCAGCCGCACGCTCGGCTGCGAGAGTTCGACTGCCGCGGGGAGCTTGTCTAGTCCTTCTGCGGCTTCGAGCAATTGCGCCGGCCCAACGCCAATCTGCAGAAAACCGCCAGCGGTGGCCTCGGGCAGGGGGAGAATGCTGAGCGTCTTGATCGTGCCGTCCGGCTTTTGCACGTCAACGATCGCCGGCTCGGTGGGGTGGGCGAGGGCAGTTTCGATCCTGATCTTGTTGAAGTCGTGCATACGTGCGCCGTTGAACCGCAAAATGCGGTCGCCGGCCTGCAATCCGGCCCGGTCGGCGGGCGAACCCGACTGCGCCCATCCCACCACTGCTGCCGGTGTTCGGAAGCCGTAAAGGAACAGGAAGACGAAGAGGATCGCCGCGAGGATGACATTCATAATCACCCCCGCCGAGACGATCACCATTCGCTTGCCGATCGACTTGCTGTTGTACGAGCGAGGATCGGCCGACTGCGAATTGGGATTCATGTCGTCCTGGCCGAGCATCTTGACGTATCCGCCGAGTGGGATCCAGTTGAGTCGGTATTCGGTCTCCCCGATCCCGAGACGATCGCGCAGTTCGGCTTCGCTGCCAAGCTCTCCACGGGCGCGCGCGTCGTTGATCGCTCTCTGCATTCGAGGGGCGCTGGTGCCGACGGTTGTACCGATTCCCTTTCGCCAGCAGAGCAATGCCTGCCCAAAGCCGACCGCGAACTGTTCAACCTTTACTCCGGCCCACTTGGCGGCCAGAAAGTGGCCAAGCTCGTGCCAGAAAATCACGAAGCCGAAGCCGAAAATGAGCAAGAGAAAACTGAGTAGCGAAGTGAAATCCATATTTGGTCCAAAAACTCCAGCGGGCGATGCGACTAGCAAATCAATTCGCCGACTTGCGTGCGCGCCCAGCGGTCGGCCTCCATTAGATCGTCCAACGACGGGTTTGGCTGCACCCGATGCCGCTGCATTATAGTCTCCACCAGCGATGCGATCTGCCCAAACGCGATCTTACCGGTCGTAAACCCCGCCACCGCCTCTTCGTTGGCTGCATTGAGCACGGCACCCATTGTCCCGCGCTGTCGTGCGACCTCATAAGCCAGCCGCAGCGCCGGGAAACGTTGCGGGTCAGGCGGGGCAAACGTCAGCCCGAATGCCCTATTAATGTCTAATTTTGGGGCACTCCCCGGAATGCGATCTGGATAACAAAGCGAATACTGAATGGGCGTCCTCATGTCCGGCGGGGAAAGTTGCGCGATAACGCTGCCGTCAACAAACTCCACCATGGAATGAACCACCGACTCGGGGTGGATTACCACCTCAACGCGCTCCGGAGGCAGGTCAAACAGCCATACCGCCTCAATGATCTCCAGTGCTTTGTTAAACATCGTTGCTGAGTCAATGCTGATCTTTTTGCCCATGCTCCACGTTGGATGGTTTAACGCATCGGCCACCGTCGCGCGCGACATCTGTTCCGCGGACCAGTTTCGAAACGGTCCGCCGCTGGCGGTGAGGATGACTCGGCGGACTTCATCGCGCCGACCCGACTTCATCGCCTGGAAAACCGCAGAGTGTTCCGAGTCGACCGGCAGAATCACTACCCCGCGCGCCGCTGCCTCTCGCATGAGAATCTCGCCAGCCACGACCAGGCACTCTTTGTTGGCCAGTGCAAGCTGCTTTCCAGCGCGTATCGCCGCCAGCACAGCCGGTAACCCCGCCGAGCCGACGATTGCAGCCAGGACGACGTCGACATCGTCGCGGCAGGCGAGCGCTGTGAGACCTTCCGTTCCGACATGAATCTGACCTGCGAATCGATCTCTTAGCGCCCGTGCGCCAGCGTGGTCCGCAATCGCAACGGCCGTCGGCCCAAACTCTGCGCACTGCGCAGCCAGCAACTCGACATTCTGATGCGCGCTCAGTCCCACCAAGTGCAGGCGATCGGGGTGTGCCCGAATCACGTCAAGCGCGCTCCTTCCGATGGAACCCGTTGAACCGAGAATGGCAACCCGGCGGGGCGGGGGTGGAGGCGTGGGCGTCACAGGTGTCGTTTATCAGCCAACACGCCGCTTTCGGCAAGCGCCGCGCAGTTTGCGACCACCCCGGCGGGCGGGTATGGTTCTATCACACCATCACTTGAGATAAACAACGCAATGAAAATACATGAATTTCAATCGCGACAGATTCTGAGCAAGTTCGGCGTCAATGTGCCCCCTGCCAGAGTGGTCTATTCGCCCGATGAAGCGGTCAAAGCCTTTGAAGAGTTCGGCGGGCAGATGTGCGTCGTCAAAGCGCAGGTTTACGCCGGCGGGCGTGGCAAGGCTGGTTTTGTCAAACTGGCTCACACGGCCAAAGAGGCCCGCACCGCTGCCGAATTCATGCTCAGCAATCGCATGGTGAGCGTGCAAACCGGGCCGGAGGGCGTACCCGTTTCCGTGCTGCTGGTGGCGCCCGGGGTGGACATCGCCAGGGAATACTACCTCGCCATCACCATCGACCGATCCCGCAACACCGCAACCCTCATCGCCAGCGCTGAAGGTGGGGTTGAGATTGAAGAAGTTGCGAAAAAATCTCCCGAAAAGGTGCTGAAAATCCCGCTGCATCCAATGTTGGGTATGCAGGGCTATATCGCGCGCGATGTCGCATACCGACTTGGCTTCAAAGACAAGCTGGCAACCGAGGCTGCGAAACTGATTGCCAACCTTGCAAAGGCGTTCTTCGCAACCGATGCTTCGATCGCTGAAATCAACCCGCTTGTGGTTACCAAAGCCGGAGAGCTTGTGGCGATCGACGCGAAGTTTAACTTTGACGAGAACGCGCTGTTCCGCCACAAAGAGATCGAGGAAATGGCCGACGAGAGCCAGGAACGCCCGCTGGATGTGCGCGCCAAGAAGGCGAGCCTTAACTACATTGCCCTCGATGGAACAATCGGTTGCCTTGTAAACGGTGCAGGACTGGCCATGGCAACGATGGACATAATCAAGCTTCACGGAGCCGAGCCGGCCAACTTCCTCGACGTCGGCGGGGGGGTCACTGCCGAGGGGGCGCAGGAGGCATTCGGAATCATTCTTTCCGACCCAAATGTGAAGGGCATCCTTGTCAATATCTTCGGAGGGATAGCCAAATGCGACCTGATTGCCGAGGCATTGGTGTCTGCGGGGCGATCAATCGGGTTTAAGGTGCCGGTGGTCGTTCGGCTGGAGGGTACGAATGTCGAAAAGGCACGCGAAATTCTCTCCGCGGCGAAGCAGGAGCTGCCGACGCTGGTGACAGCAACCGACCTCACCGACGCCGCCGAGAAAGTGACCGCTGCCGTCAAGGCTGCCTGATGGATGACTGCAATTTGGAACGGACCGATGGCTATCCGCAAGAAGAATGCTGAAGGAAGTTCGCGTCGAGAGACGGTCGTCCCCGCTCCACCCGCGCCGCGGTTCATTCACACCCGGCTGCTGGTGGAAGACATGGACCGATGTTATCGATTTTACAGGGACGTCCTGGGCTTTCGGCCCAGGTTTGACGGCGAAGGCAGCGTCTATGCGGAGTTTGAAGCAGGGCATCACACGCTTGCGCTTTTTTCTCGAGAACTGATGAACAAGGTGACCTCGCCCGGAAGCCCCACGCCGCGCGGGACAAGCTGCGATTCGGTGTTACTGGTCATTGAAGTCAACGACGTGGACGAGGCATATGCGAAAATGAAGACCCGGGGCGTAGAGTTTGTGACCCAGCCGCATGACCAGAAAGATTGGATGCTTCGGGTGGCCCACTTTCGCGATCCTGATGGTAATCTGCTGGAAATCAACTGCGGCCTCAGCGAAGCCAGTTTTCCACCGACCGCCGCAGGGTAACCGTTGATCCGAACCGAAACGGAGTTGCGCATGAATCGCTTGATACGAATCGCTGTTGGAAGTCTGTTCGTTGGGTTCGCCGCTGTCGGGTGCGATGAATCGTCATCGAAGCCGATCGCGGAGTCGCAGCCGGGAATGGGCGAGGTCGTTAGCGTTGATCCGCCTTTCGGGATCAAGCTCACGCTGGCCGGGGGTACCGAGACGTCGGTTGAAATCGAGGGTTTCACAGTTTACGAATCTCGTCCCCCGCGCGACGGGCAGCCTCAGGCACCGCAAGGTTACGAGCTGTCCGGGAAGCAGTTTATGCTGGCCGGGCGCCTCGCCCCCGGCGCAAAGGTAGCTCCGGCAGGCACTTACGCCGATCTAGAAGATGCCAAGCTGCAGGTGCTCCCCCGCGGTGGTGATCCGCTTGCGCCGGGGGTGAGCAAACTCTCGCTGGGTGATGGTAAAGACTATGTCGTCGTCGAAGGAAGCATGGTCATCGATCGGGCGTTTCAGAAGGCAGGTTCTTACGCTGGCTTGCAGGGTTCGTTCGAGCTGCTCTTGCAGGAGACGAAGTTTGGCGAGAGCGAAGACCCCAACAAGCCCGCCGACGAAAAAATTGGCGAGCCGGTTAAGGCGAGCGGCACATTTGTCAGCAAGGCGCGATCGGTCAAGTATGAGCAGATGTAGTGACGTTTCCGGTGTAGTGCTGTGTCCGGGCGGCCTGGGCGGAAGCGATTTGGTGGTGCTGCCCAGATTTGACAAGGATATCCAGTGTTTCGGGGATTGGGTTTGTTTGGGCGACAGGTCAAGGAATTGAAAGTAGGATCATTATGCCATCGGCTGCTCCTTGTGCGTTGGTAATCTTCGGCGCTTCGGGCGATCTATCCAAGCTGAAACTCGTGCCCGCCGTCTATGAACTGGCGCGGGAGAAACTTCTCCCACCTGATTTCGCGCTCATTGGCTATGCGCGTACCGCCATGACCGACGATGAATATCGCAAAGATTGCCGCAAGGCCATCGAAGAGAACGCGCGCAGCCTGAAGGGCAAAAAGCCGATCGATGAGTCGATCTGGAAGTACCTTGAACAGCGCATTTTTTACTGTGCCGGGCAATATGATCAGGTCGAGTCGTTCACGACTCTAAACCAGAAACTGACGCAGGTGGATAAGAGCTGCAATACGGCAGGCAACCGCTTGTTCTACATTTCCACCCCGCCGAACGTCTTTGAGCCGATCATTTCCAACCTCGGCAAGAGCGGCTGTGCCGTTCGGCATGCCAACAAATCGCCGTATCACCGGGTCATCATTGAGAAACCGTTCGGCAAAGATGGCGCGTCGGCCAGACAACTCAATGCCACCTGCCTCGCGACACTCGGCGAAGAGCAGGTTTACCGCATCGATCATTACCTCGGAAAAGAGACCGTGCAGAACCTGATGGTGCTGCGGTTCGCCAACTCAATCTTTGAGCCTATCTGGAACTATAAGTATATCGACCACGTTCAGATCACCGTGAGCGAAACCGTCAACGCCGACGACCGCGCGGGCTATTACGACAACAGCGGGGCAACTCGCGACATGATTCAGAACCATATCTTTCAGATCATGGCGCTGGTCGCGATGGAACCTCCGAGCGCGCTCGATGCGCAGGCGATTCGAGACGAGAAGGTAAAGGTTTATCGCTCGATCCGCCCGATCAGGCAAAACCAGGTAGACCAGTTTGCCGTTCGCGGGCAGTACGATGCCGGCAGGTACAACGACGGAAAGAAAGACATCGAAACCAGTGGATATCTGAAGGCGAAGGGCGTGAAGGAGGGGAGCCGCACAGAGACGTTCAGCGCCATCAAGGTGTTTATCGACAACTGGCGATGGAGTGGCATGCCGTTCTACATCCGCACGGGCAAGGCGCTCAACAAGAAGCTGAGCGAGGTGGTCGTCCGCTTCCGCTCCCCGCCGACGACGTTGTTCCAGAAGCAGTGCGAGGCGCCGGTTTTCCCGAATGATCTGGTTATCAAGATTGCTCCCGATGAAGGGATCGATTGGCGCCTGAATGGCAAGGTGCCCGGCGGGACGCTCAACATTCAATCGGTAGCCCTCGATTTCTTCTACAAGAGTGCCTTCCACAAGGAACCGCCGGAAGCGTATGAGCGGTTGATTTTTGATTGCATGCTGGGTGACCAGACTCTGTTCATCCGCGGGGATGAAGTTGAGGCGGCCTGGAACATCATCGATCCGATCGAACTCGGCTGGCTGGAGAGCAAACTGCCGCCGCAGCAGTATGTGCCGGGTTCGTGGGGTCCGCAGCGGAGCATGGATCTGATTGAGTTGGATGGCCGCCGGTGGTTTCAGACCGACCAGGCGGGTGCCGACCCGATTATTGCGTGTTCGCTCTGACCGGGCGCTACCGATGCAGGATCGCGGCGCTGCTGGACGAATAGAACTTTCGGCACCAGAACATGTAGCCGACCGCTGCCGCGGCGAGTAGCCCGGTCGAAACGGCCTGCGAGATGCGCTGCGTGGAACTGAGATCGGTCAATCCAACTGCTTCTGCTTCAGTCACACCGAACGATTTCAGAAGTGCTGCAAAGTTGGTCATGAAGATGATCGCCAGCCAACCCGCGGTGCTGAGGAGAATCGTTATCAATGCGACCACCCATCCCCGGGGAGAGTTGTTGAAGTTGAGCACCGCTGTAAAAAACATGCCGACTCCGATGACAAGCGAGATCGCCGTGACCACGACAGCCTGCCTGATGCTCTCGGCGAGGAAAATCTGCTGAATCGCTCCAAACAGCATCAAAACCATCAAGAGTGCCGCCGTTAGCGCCACCGCAATAACGGGGAGCGGGGCACGATCACTCCAGCTTTGCGGCGGATCGAAGAACTGCAGCGTGAGCCGAGTGTCGTCCTGCCGGTAGAACCAGAACACTGCTCCCGGTAGAACCACGCCGAAGACGATCAGCATCCCCACGCCGACCAGAACCCCGACCCACATACTCGCCGCCGCGCCGGGGATGGGTGTGTTAATCGTCGTGACATTTTGCGTCGGCGGCAGTCCGGGCATGGTTGCGGGGGTCATCGTGGTGCGAATGGACGTGTTTACATTCCGAGTCATTGCTGGTGCGGTAGCCAGCAAGCTGATGATGCCAGCCGTGCAGGAAGCGATCGCCAGCCCGCTGAAAGTCACCAGCACGGGACGCACCCATCGGCGCAGGCGAATGGACGCGATGCCGATCCAGACCAGCAAAGCAGTCGCCGCACCGTACATGAGCGTCGCGAACGCCATCTGAACCATCACGCCCCCACGGTTGGGCACCTGGTTGGCAGGCACCGCAGTCAGGATCCACGCGCCAAGGGGGATCATCAGCGTGAGGCAACCGGTCAGTGTACCGAATACGATCAACACAATACCCCAGGCCTTCAGCCCGGCGCGTTTGTCAGCAAACGGAAGTACAACCGCAGGCTGCGCGTAGGCGAGTGGTTCCAGCGGCGAACGTGGCGGGGGTGGGGGTGGATAGTTTGACATCTGCATCTCAGTCTAAACTGCCGCATCATCGCTTCCAACTTGACACAGGCCAATCGCATCCGAACAATCGGCCCGTCAAAGAAAACCCAAAGGAAACAGCAGGCCCTATGTCAACCACCCCGGATCACCCCGCACTCGCGCCGCTCAAAGAGGCGTTCTCGGACACGCGCTTTCTCGTCGGCGAGTTTCGCCAGCAAGTGACGGTCGTCGTGCCGCGTGAGGCCATTGTGAAGGTTTGCACCTTTTTGCGCGATGATCCGCGCACGAGCTACAATTTCCTCTCCGAAATCAACGGCGTGGACTATCTGAAGTACCCCGGCGCAAAGCATCGTTTTGGCGTCAACTATGGGTTGGTGAGTCATAAATTTAACAACCGACTCTGGCTGAAGGTGTTTCTCGATCCAACCCTCGATACTGCCCCCGGACTCGCCCCGCGGGATGAAGAGATTGAAGCGAAGGGCGACCCGGCCCTCTCTCTTGAGAGTGTTTCGGGCGTCTGGGCGGGTGCTGACTGGCTGGAGCGTGAGGTGTACGACATGATCGGCGTCTGGTTTACCAACCACCCCGACCTGCGCCGCATTCTCACCTGGAATGGCTTTGGCTCATATCCGCTTCGCAAGGATTACCCGTTGCGCGGCGTCGGAGAGCGTGAGCAATACAAGATTATCACCCGAGAGGGTGCCTGACCGCGCCGCTGTCTGCCAACGACTGTTTCCGATGTTTGAACCTCTCACCCAGCGCCGATACCTGCTTTCGTTCAAAGCGGCGCGTCTTCCTCAGCAGGTGGCAGACGTGATCGTGATCGGCGGCGGGGTGGCCGGGCTTCGTGCTGCAATCGCCTCGGCCGAAGCTGGGGCCGATGTTCTGGTGATGACCAAGGACACGCTCGACGAATCCAACACCTGGTACGCTCAAGGCGGCATCGCGGCAGTGCTGCAGCCGCTGGACTCATTTGAGGCTCATATTCGCGATACCGAGGTGGTCGGTGTCGGGCTTTGCGATGAAGCCGCGGTCAAGCTCGTTGTGGAAGAGGGTGCGGCGAGGGTTATCGAACTGCTGCAGTGGGGGGCCAACTTCGATCGACAATCTGGCAACGCCTATGATCTGGCTTATGGCCTCGAAGGTGGGCACAGTTTTGCCCGCATCCTGCACGCATACGGCGACGCAACTGGCCGCGAACTGGCCCAGACGCTCATCGGCAAGGCTCACTCCAACGACCTGATCCGCATCAGTGAGCGGACGTTTGCGATCGACCTCATCACTCACGAGGGTAACTGCGTCGGCGTGCTTGCCCTCATCGGCGGGCAGGTGCAGGTCATTTGGGCGCGCCGGACGATCCTGGCCAGCGGCGGGGCGGGGCAACTCTATCGCGAGTCAACCAACCCCAAAATCGCCACCGCCGACGGGCATGCGATGGCCTATCGTGCGGGGGCGCGCGTGCAGGATATGGAGTTTGTGCAGTTTCACCCCACAACGCTCTACGTCGCCGGGGCAAGCCGCGCGCTGATTACCGAAGCCGTCCGCGGCGAAGGGGCACACCTGATCGATCGCAACGGCGACCGGTTCATGAACGATTATCACCCGGATGGGGAGCTTGCACCGCGCGATGTTGTCAGCAGGGCCATCGTGGAGCAGATTCGCAAGACATTCTTTACCCATGTCTTTCTGGATGTGCGTCATCTCGATGCCGGTAAGTTTCGAGCGCGATTTCCGCAGTTGGCCCGGCTCGTCGATGAGTTTGAAATCGATATGTCCACCGATCCGATCCCCATTCACCCCGCCATGCACTACATGATTGGTGGTGTGGATGCCGATGAGTACGGCCGCACGAGCCTGCCGGGCCTTTACGCAGTCGGCGAGGCCAGTTGCAGCGGGCTTCATGGAGCAAACCGGTTGGCGAGCAATTCATTGCTCGAAGGTCTGGTATACGGTGCGCGGGCTGGCACCGATGCGGCGGCAGAGGCGAGGAAAGTAACCACGAGCTTCCCGCTGCAGCTTGAACATAGCGTTGCGCCATCGAGCAAGACCGAACTTGATATTGCCGATGTACGCAACAGTCTGCGCAGCGTGATGTGGCGTAATGTCGGAATCGAACGAGACGGCGAGCGCTTGACCGAAACCAGAGAGATCATCGCGTTCTGGTCACGATATGTGATGGACAAGACATTCAACCCCAAAGAGATCGCCGCTGCGGCGATTGCGGGGTGGGAACTGCAAAACATGCTGACGGCGTGCTATCTCATCACGACCGCCGCGTTGTCGCGCACAGAGTCCCGCGGGGCGCATTTTCGAACGGATTTTCCCGACCGCGACGACAAGCACTGGCGGCTTCACCTGTTATGGGGCAGGCCCACGGAGACGCCCATCCCAGAGCCTATCGATTGAGGCTGCGCAGTCGGTCAATACGATTCCGGACGCGCATTGAGCTGTGACTGCTTCTGGTCGTGACGCTTCCACGCATCGTATACTGCCGCCCGGGCCTGTTCCCAGGTCAGCTTCGATTCGCCTCGCCGCGACTGCCATAGGTACTGCATGGCGCGTTCAACCTGCTCAAATGAGGACTGGCTCTCACGCATGCGAAAAGAGTAGCCGTACTCGTATGCTGGCATCATGTCGCGTAGAAAATCGTGGTCCGGGTTGTAGTAGGGCCGATTCGGATACTCTCTGCGCCAATAGTTTTCTTCATCATTCTGCCGCACCGTAAACGACAGCAGCACGCCGATCAGCCCGAGTACCAAGCCGCAGGCTATCGCGCCCAAAACGGCACCAGCGACCGTCCCGCCGATAGCGAGAGTCGAACCAACCGCAGCGCCGAAGGTTGCTCCGACTGTGCAACCGATGCAGAACCCGACAATATGCTTACCCCGCACCGAGGACAGAGACGCCGTTTCAGTGTCGCGAAAGTCGACCGCGCGATCATGGCGGTGTACGGGCAGCGTGTAGCCGGGCAATACGTCCTGCACCTGCGGCGAACCCTCCACGGGCCGAGGTCGGCCGTCACCTTCGCCGGCGGGGCGGGCGGTACCATCCGGCCACTTTGAAGCCCCGCTCCAGACCATCTTTTCGGCCGGAGACGTCGCAGAGCGACCCCTTTGTTCATCATCCGAAGACTCGCTGTGTTGCGGAGGTGATCTCATGCGCACAATCATCATCGCCTAACGACCGAGATGTGATCGGGAATTGCACGATGTCAGCATGGGAAAAATCCCGTGTCGGGGGCCATTCCTTGATCGTTTGTTCCCCGCGGGTGGTTTACTTGATCGAGGCGAGCCAGTCGGCGGTCGGCAGGCCGTATGGTCGGAACTTCTCCATCGTCCCCTGTTCTTCGCTGAAGGCGATCGCGCGGAAAAACCCGAGTTTGTTGGCCGCGGGGCTGTCGATGAGGGTGCTGCTGTCGGTGGCACTCATCTGAAGCAGCACGCGATAGTCGAACTCGCGCATCGCGTTACGGTCAATCGTCCGATCAACACTTACGGCAGTGTCGGCCCAGGCGATGACGTGAATGCCCAGCGAAGGGCCTTCCTTCAGTATCTCGGCAAACTGTTTATCAGGAGAAGGGGGTTTGTCGTCGCCGCCGAAGCTGAAGCCGTCGTCGCTCTTTCGCAGTACGCGATACCGCTGCAGGCCAAAGATGCAGAGGAAAACAGGCTCAGCGGAGGTGTCGTCCGACTCTTGCCGGCGCTTCAACTCCACCGCCATGCGGCCTATCGCTTCGCCCGCGGCGCGGTAATCAACCGCTTCGCATTCGTGCGACAGATGCTTGGCCACGCGCTCCAGTTGTCCGGCAAACGGCGAATCGGCAGGGGTACCATCGAGCAACACAATGCGCGCAGGCTTGCCGCGTAAGCTCACTGACAGGCTGATGATCGAGGAACTCATCATCGCCAAAGCTTGCTCCTCGCCCTGCCCGATGATCAGCGCATTGGTGCCAGCCTGCCTGCGGAACGTGATGGCGGTGGGGTCTTTGATCGCCACCGGCTCGCCAAGAAACGCCAGCGGGGCGGGCGGGAGGTCGGAACCACTCAACATGCGCGCCAGACGGGCGTTCTTTCGGATGTCGGCGAGGGAATTGCCCTCGAAAACGATCGGAACGGGCAATTGAAGGGCGTCCGAACGGACTTTTGCCGAAACGCGCTCCAGAAATCGGTCGCGGTGCTCGTCGGGCAGCCAGGCGACCTGAAACGGCGAGTTGCCTTCCACTAAGCCACCGGCATCGTTGTAGATCGCTTCACCGGGGCGGGTAAGCAGGCGGGCCGCCGAGTTATTATCGCCGAGAATGAGCTGGCTATCCGATTCGCTGCATTGCAGAGCGATTCGCACCGCCATCTGCCCGAGGGTGGCGCGCGAGATGCCACTTGTCCCGCCAATGGTTTGCGAGCCTAGAAGCAGGTGAATCCCGAACGCGCGGCCTTGGCGCACAAGCCGATCGATGAGCAGGGCGGCGTCCTGGCCGAGCTTGTCATCTTCTACAAAAAACTCCTGAAACTCGTCGATGATCAGAAGCACCCGCGGCAGGGGCCTGCCCGCGGCGTCGCGGTAGCTGGCCAGATCCTGCACCCCCAGCGCGCGATACATTTCGCCTCTGCGCGTCATCTCGGCATCGATCCGCTGCAATACGCTCAAACCGAACTCCCGATCGCTCTCAACTGCAATTGCCCGCGCGTGCGGGAGCGCATTGGTGGCGTAAGTCTTGAACTCGACGCCTTTCTTAAAGTCAATCAGATAAAGCTCGACTTCATCCGGCGAATACCACATGGCTGCGTTGGTGATCAGCGCATGCAGCAGGGTCGATTTGCCCGAGCCAGTCTTGCCCGCAATCAGCGCGTGTTGGGCAACGCCTTTTCCCAGCCGGATGGACTGGTGCCGGGTGGCACCCATTCTGCCGACCGCAACGCGCAGTTCGTGCTTCGCGCTCATGCTCCAGAACTCGTCCGGCTTCGGTGAAATGTTTTCAAACGGCACCTCAACTCGATTGGCATCGCGCGCCAACCGGCCCACCTTATGCATCAGGCGAGTGAGCTGCGCCTCGGCAGGCGGGGTGTCGAGCGTGAGCGGAAACTGGGCAAACACCTCGTCTTTCCATACGAAGGCCGATCCCGACTGCGTGAGGTTGACACTGTGGGCTTCCACGTCATCAAAGCCGCTTCCACTCGGGATTGTCTGCCGCGTGTCGCGGAAGATCAGTGTGTAGACGCCGCACCGCGCGCCAGTGCTGGCGATGCTGGCGAGGCGCCGGAGCGTGTCGGGTTGAAAACCGTGCGGGAAATCACTGATCACCAGAAATCGGTATGGCTCGGCCAACTCGCCGGCCTGGCGGTTGTAGTCATCAATCGTAGGGAACTCATTTCGGAGATATTTCTGAATCACCGTTTCCATGTGCTCGGTGAGGTCGGTCAGGCGGCGTTCAATATGTTCAGAATCGGTCCAGATGCGAGAGGCCACGAGCGACTCGTCATAGTCGGCAAGGTGCATAAACCCCGCGAAGTTCTGGCCCAGCGCCACGGGATCGATAATCGTAAACTTTGCCCTCCCTGGGGGCACGCTGGTCAGCAATCGAACCATCAACATCTGTAGCGCCGCGACGGCCGAGGGGCGACCGGCGCGGTCGGCCTGAATCAGAAGTGACGCCTGCCGGGGCAGAGAAAGCACCGCCGGGAGTTGAAATCGTTCGGGCAAATCGAGCGTAAATGGTGTCTCACTTGGTAGTTGCGCCAAAAGCTGCTTTGCATCGACATCGATCGCGCCAAACCGAACCGCCGAGGGAAACTGCTGCGGCGGGTGCCAGGCTTCGATTGCTTCATCTGAATATTCAACCAGCGGCTTTGGGCCGGTGCTGCCGACCTGCACCACACTCTGCTGAATCGCTTCAAGCCCCTCGCGCCACTGCGTCGACAACTGTTGCCGCGCGGCTTTGTGCTGTTCGGCAATCGCGGCGTGATGCCGACCATGCCGATCGCGCGCCGCGGCGAGGTCATTGTCTACTTTTTCGCGTACGCCAGCCGTTTCCTTTGAGTACGTTTCTTCAGCCTCGCTGAGAACGCGCGTCTTCCGCTCGTCAATGTGCGTCTTCTTGATCGATAATTCGCGATCGAGCGCCGCCAAAGCATCATCCAGTTTTGACTTTGCGCGGGCTGCGAGCGGATCAAATTTGTCCTTTGAGGCTCGGATTTCAACTTCACGCTGGGACAGCGCTTTCTGCAGCATCGCATCCAGCCGGGTGTTGGTTTCTTCCAGCTTTTTATCGGCGGCCGAGCGCGCGTTGGCCAGCGATTGCTCGAATGGGGCCTGGGCCGCGCGCACCTGCTTGCGCGCGAGAATGTTGGCTGCGATCGCGGCGATCACCGCAACCACGAGGCTTATGCCGCATCCCGCAATGACCGCCTGCCAGTCGAGGAGTCGGCCGGCGAGCACAAACTTACCTGCCACACCGCCTGCCGCCACAAAGCCGATTCCCAGCAGCCACGGCGCGACGCCAACCACAAGCCGGGGCAGCCCGAGCGAGAGAAGCCTGGCCAGATCGGCTTCAACTGTCTGCAGGCATAGGCGGTAGTGTTCTGCGGGGGGGGACTGCGTGTCGGTTTCGGGCTTGGCTGTTTCGCGGGCGATCGGCAGGTGACCGTAATGCTGAAGACCCGCATTGGCCTTCTGGAGAAATCCATCCAGCGCTTCATGGTCGGCGGTGTTTTCTTCGCGCGCTTTACGGGAGTCGTGCTTCACCTTTGCCTGCGTGCCATCGGCGACGCTGTCGGCGAGCCAGGCCGCGTGATCGATTTGCTTTCTGATATCACGAAGTACGGTATCAACCTCCGCCTTCACGCGAAGCCGACGAATGCGATCGGCCTCGGCGGCGTTAGCCATGTCTGACTCGTGCCGCAACTTGGCATCATGTAGTTTCTGGTCGTGCTGCTTGACGGCGTCCTGGGAATGGGTGGTGAGGTAGTGATCTGCCTGCAAGCGTGCGCGGTCGAGGTCCTTCTCGACCGTCTCAGTTTTCTGGGTCTTTTCCAGCTCAATGCGCGCTTCTGCGGCGGCGCACGCCTTGATGAGGTCCATCAGTTCCGCCAGCGCGCTTCGCTGAGCATCGCGCGCCGTGGCGGGGGGGACGGGTGCCGGCGCGTCAGTCGTCAGTGCGGTCACGGCTTTACTCGGCTCGGCATCATTCTCGGTGTTATTCATCGGTGTGGCCTCATTCTCGCCTGCCGCGCGCTATTCGCAATCCCGCCGGGCCGCCGAGAGAAGATTGGCGAGCTGATCCATCGCATTTTCTGCAAAGCGAGCGTCCATCTCCATCGGCTGGAGCAAATCCCGCTCGATCTCTTCGGCGCGCGGGTCACTCCATTGCACGCGGATGTCGTTCCATCGCGTGGTGAGGTCTTTCATTGCCTTGGCGAGCGAGCCACGCGCTTCATAAACACCCATTGCCAACCGCCTTTCTAATCTCCGGTGGACGGCCTTACTGCACCTTCTGATTCTGCCGGGCCTGGCTCTTCGGCCTCTGCGCGCCGCATGCTCTGACCTTCATCGGCAGCGGCCGGTCGAGTCGGCTCACCTTGAATTCCACCAGCGGTTGAAACTGCCTGTGCGGGGTTAAGCCCGAGGTACTGTTCCAGCTGCCGGGTCATCGCTTCGAGCTTGGCGATAGTGTTAGGCAGGGATGACTGCACAGTCGTCGCAAACCGCTGCACGCTGCCCTTGTAATCATGGGCCACCTTTTCCATCTGTCGCTTCCACTTGGAAACCATGATGACTTTCTGGTGGGCCTCCTCCAGCCGCTGCTTCGCAACTTTTACGGCTTTTTCTTCGTCGATGGTTGAAGGCTTCGAGCCGGTAGAGTCTTTGAAAAGCTTCTTCATCCGCAGCCGTTCTTCAGCCTGCGAAAGCAGCCCGGTGCGCTTTCGAACCTGCCCTTGCCAGTAGGTTGACTGTTCTGTGTCGATCCAGAGCATGGTGCGGATGAGATCACTCTCGGCTTCGCTGAGAGCTACATTGGCCGCTTCCTGGAACTTCTGCAACGCCAGCTTGCTGCGTTTCACTGCATCAATATCTTCCACGCGCGCCTGGCTCATCGTTGCTTCAGGTAATCTTCGATTAGACCCGCCTTCTTGCTGAGGAATTGGACATGCTGCTGTGACGCTTCAAGAAAGCCGCTGAGCGACTTGGCGGTGTACTCGAAAGCCTCGGTGAACTTGATCTGCTCCTGATCGCGCCACGTTGTCTCAAGGCTGCGCATGCGGGCGTGCAGGCTCGATACCAGCCCCTCCAGATCGCGGTTAAACCGATTCAGATCCGAAGCAAACCGCCGCAGCTCGGCAGGGTCTACATGTGCCTTTGACATCGCCGGATTGTAGTCGATTCTGCCGATAAATTCCGAATGGAATCCTGGCTTTACGCTGCCCTGATCTGGCCTTCGGCGGCAGTCCTGAGTGCAAACGGCCAGCGTTTAGCGATCAAACTGCGCATCAAAGGCCAATTTTGATGGCTCAAAATCCCACTGCCGCACTAGTTCGCACGACTCACGGGCACCGTGGTCTCGGTTCATGCGGGAATCTTCCCATTCCACCGATAGCGGGCCGGTGTAACCGATGTCGTTGAGCGCGACGATGATGCGTTCAAAATCAATATCGCCGTGACCAGGCGAACGAAAATCCCAGTATCGGCGCGCGTCGGCAAAGGTCGTATGCCCGCCGAACACGCCGACGGTGCCGTCGCCCTTATCCCACCAGGCATCTTTGATGTGGCAATGAAAGATTCGTTTCGAAAATGTGTAGATAAATCGCACATAATCTACGTGCTGATATCCCAGATGCGACGGGTCATAGTTGAACCCAAACCGCTTATGCCCCTTCACCGCAGCGATGGCGCGCTCGGCTGTCACGATGTCGAAGGCGATTTCGGTCGGATGGACCTCCAGCGCGAAGTTAACATCCTGCTTTTCAAACTCATTTAGTATTGGCACCCAACGCCGTGCGAAATCATCGAAACCACCCTGTAAATACTTCTGATCTGTAGGCGGGAACGCGTAGAGGGCGTGCCAGATGCTGCTGCCTGTGAAGCCGTTAACACACATGGGATACTTAATCTTGCCCGGCGCGGCGTCACGGAGCTTGCGGGCCGCTTTTGCGGTATCGATCATGCGCCTCGCGGCCCGCTTGCGGACGCCTTCCGGATCGCCGTTGCCCCACACTTCGGGAGGCAAAATTGCCTTGTGTCGTTCGTCAATCCGGTCGCAAGTCGCCTGGCCGACGAGGTGCGCGCTGATCGAATAGCTTGTCAGCCCGAAATCGCTCAGAATCTCCCAGCGGCCCTTGCAGTAGTTGCGGTCTTTCAGTGCCTTGTCTACCTCAAAATGATCGCCCCAGCAGGCGAGTTCCAGCCCGTCATACCCAAAGCCGCTTGCCTTTTTGCAAATCTCTTCAAGCGAAAGATCGGCCCATTGCCCGGTAAACAGTGTGACAGGTCGCGCCATCGATTGATCCTCTTGGTGTTAAACCGAAAGCGTGGCATCAAACCGCCGGGAGCGCGGGTTGTCAACGATCCGATGCCCCGCGATGACTGATGCTTGGCGACGGATGCATATTTGCCGTATATTCTCGCGACACTCAGGCAGGAGTGGCGGAATTGGCAGACGCGCAGGACTTAGGATCCTGTACCGAAAGGTGTAGGGGTTCGACCCCCCTCTCCTGCATTGCCCCAAGCGGCGGGATGCGCGCTCAGGGCAGGTGTCTTTATGGTATGGAAGAGCGATTTTTGAACGTCTCACCCCAAAATTCTCACCCGCACGCCCATACCGCGCCGCTGCGGGCTGGACGCTGCCGATTCTGTGCCTGGCTGGTGGCTCTGGCGTCCCTTTTCTTCGGAGCACCGATCGTATGGGCGGATCAGATCTGGCTCGACAAGCCCACGGGCGCGCCGCTCTTTCCGACCGCCAAGATCGTGCGCGTCGAGAACAAGATGCTGGTGTTCCTCGTCGGAGGGAATGAAACCCGGCGCGACCTCGACCGAATTGCTCGAATCGCAGTTGACGACGAAGTGGCTTTGACCCAGGCCGAAGAAGCAATGGCCCTTGAGAAGTTTGATGAAGCGGTCGATGCATATCAGAAAGCCGCTCGATCCAGCACCAAACCCTGGGTGCGCGACTGGGCCGCGGGCCGGCTTGTCGTGGCGTCGAGCCGATCGGGCCGTTTTGACGCGGCCGCGAGTGCGTACATCGCCCTCGTGCTGAAAGATCCTGCAACCGCTGCCGCGCGAAAGCCAAAGCTGCCCGTCAAAGGCTCAACGTTTCTCGATACCGCCGTGGCGCAGGTGACCACGGCGCTGGCGACGCCCCGATTGACCGACGCACAAACGACGGCGCTGCTGACGTTTCTGGTCGAGTTGCATGTGGCCCGGCAGGATGATGCCGCAGCGAGCGCCGCTACCGAAAAGCTCGACGAGTTTCTCGCGCGCGATCCCAATAACCCCGCTGCCGCCCGTGCCAACGCGCGCCGCAAACTGCAGGCCGCGGCGCGGCTTCTGGCAGAAAAAAAGTACGCGCCCGCCCTGGCCGCAGTCGACGCGCATCGCGCGGCGTTTACCGAAACCGATCAACAGGCCGAGGCGATGTTTCTCATTGCAGAGGCGAGATCGGGCATGGCCGATTCTACCGACCGTAAAGCGCTGGCCGATGCGGCGCTGGCATATATGCGTGTGGTGGCACATTTTAAGGACGTCCCGGACAGTCCCCGCGTTGCCGACTCGCTCGCCCGCGCCGCCGCGATATGTGAAGCGATGGGCGATCCCGCCGCCGCCACTCAACTTTACTCCGATGTTGTCAAAAACCACCCAAACAACGAAGATGCAGCGGCGATTGCGCAGCGGGCGCTCGACCGGTTAAAGGGGACATAGCCCCCGGCGGATCGTCATAGTCATTCACCCGACTCGTCACGCAACAGAGATTGAGATTTCATGCAAAAGTGGCTCGAAAAAAATAAGAAGCGTCTGTTGGCCGTCATCGGCGTCTTTTTGATGGTGGCATTCCTCGCTCCCTCTACCTTCCAGGGTTGTCACCACGGCCAAGGCTCGTTTGGCACGATGGCTACGGGAAACGTCGATGCCGTGAACGTGCAGAACGCGGTGGCTGAGTTTGAGTATGCAGCGCAGAACATCGGCGTCCTGCAGACCGATCCGACCGGCGCGCAGCAGTTTGTCTCAATCTTGCAGGCCACTCCGCTCGCGCTGGCAGCAGATCAGTTTCAGGAACACAAGGTGCTCTATTACCTTGTTCGTGAAGAAGCGCGCCAACTGGGCGCGGGCATTTCCGATGAACAGTTGGACGAGGTACTGGGACAGATCAACATCCGCATGCCCGATGGGAGCGTGGTCCTCTACGAGAACATCAAGAAGAAGCCCCAGGGCCGCTTCACCCGCCAGGCGCTGGCCAATCTGTTCTCCATCTCCGCGGCGTTTAACCGTGCTCGCAGCGATATCAAGATCACCGAACCGCAGCGCCGGGCCGATCTGGCCATGCAAGCCCAGTCCATCAGCCTGAACATGGTCGACTTCCCAGCCGACAGTTATGCAAACAAAATCCCCGCGCCGACGGACGATCAGTTGCGCGCCCTCTTCGACAAGCACAAGGACACCGTCGCCGGGCAACCCGATGGCGATCAGAATCCATTTAGCTTCGGCTACCGCTTTCCCGATCGCGTTACGCTTCAATACGTCTCCATTGACCCCGACCAGGTGCGACAAGCCGTGATGGACAACCCCCAAAACGGTGCGACCCCGGAGGATCGGGCCTATTACTGGGAGGTCGAGGCGCGAAAATACTATAATCTGAATAAGTCATTGTTTCCGTCGTCGCAGCCGGCGTCGACGCAGCCGTCCACCCAGCCGGTCGCCACCGAGCCAGAGCCGTTTGAGGTCGTCAAGCAAAGGGCTATCGACGCCGTCATGAAGCCGCAGGTCGATCGCCTTGCCCGGCTGGTGCAGCAGCGCGTGGTCTCAGCGCTAAGCACCGACTATAACGCGTTTAACCGGACACCCACCACCGCGCCGGCCAATACGGCGTTCGGCCATCCCTACAATTCCTTCGACTACCTCAAGGCACTGGCGCAGGATGTTCAGCGGCAGTTTGGCGTGCTGCCGACCGTGGTTAACCTTGCCGACAGGCCACGCAGCGCCTTGGAATTGAGCAAGCTCGACGGCATTCGCGATGCAACCGCCATGGTCCAGGGCAGGGCGTTGCCCTTTGCCGCTTACGCCGTGGCCTACGCGCAGCCGTTGCATCAGGATTCATCCGAGCGGGAGCAGGCGTTTTTGCTCTCGTTGTATCAGCCAAGCCAGACTCTTACCGACTTCGGCGGATCGATATACGTCTTCCGCCTCACCAGCACCGATGCATCCCACCAACCCGCTACATTTGAAGAAGTGAGAGAGCAACTCCTCGCCGATTTCAAGCAGCAGGCGGCGTATGACCTGGCCCTGGCCGATGCCAAACAGCTTCTGACCACCGCGGCCGACGGAAAGCTCTCCGCCGTCGCCGGCGATAGAACGGTGATCGAAACTGCTCCACTTCGATTCTCGCGCACCGAAGAGTTCACCGGCCTTCCACTCTCGCCCGCAGGCTTTCAAAGCCTGATGCGGCAGGCGTTTGACCTGATGTCCGGCGACACCAACCACCCAAAACGCGTGATTGAGCTTCCAAGAGAAGGCCGCGCGCTCGCCGTCGAGCTAACCGAGCTGAAGGGCGATTTTCCGGAAGATTTGCTGCCGATGGTCGAAGCGCAAGTAGCCAACCAGGTCTCCGCCAGGCTCTCGCAGAACATGGCGACCTCCTGGTTTAACTATTACAACGTCGCGCAGCGGCTCAACTACATCGAACCCGGCGCCAAAGCCCCCGCAACCCAACCCGCGCGGGCAACCCGGTAACCCGCCCGCGCGCCGGCCGCCGCCGCACCCCGCAGCACCGCCGCCAAAACTTGACACCACCGCCGGGAAGCCTATAAAACGCGACTCGGTTTTTGCAGCGCCATTAGCTCAATTGGCAGAGCAGCTGACTCTTAATCAGCGGGTTGTAGGTTCAAGTCCTACATGGCGCAATTCCTTATCGTCACATTGGTTTAGGTTCACCCCTCGGCCCCGAGAACGCCGCGCGATCGCGGGGTCTTGGGTCATCCATCGGCCTTTGTCGGCGGCGTGGTCGCGGTGGCGGAAATGGTGCAGATTCGTCACCGCGTTGTACCGGCCGGCCTGATGGCGGTAGGCCCAGCCGTGGGTGTCGGTGGTGGCCGACCAGCCGGCGGTGAGGACGGCGGCGCTGCCGTAGGGGTCGTAAACGAACCGCTGCACAACACCGCGCCCACAATTCGTGGAGTCGGCCAAAGTGTCCATAATCGAGCGCAAGAAACTCACCACGCAAACCTCAAACTCTTGGATGACGGCCCATTGGGTCTGGTTCGCCGTTCTCAATCCGAGATTGCTTCGAACCGCATTCGGGACAATTGGCGTCCGGCGGAAGTCCGCTGGTCGGGTAATAGCACTTGCGGCAACGCTGACCAGCGTTCACCTCCAAAGAGTGTAAGGCCTGGAGCCGAAACTTCTTAAACAGCGCAGTAGACAGCGCGATCGCGCCGACGCAACCGCACGTTACTCGCCCGACTTGTCGCTCCGGAAACGTAAGTTGCATTCCACTCATTAGAGACTCTGCGAGAATTGTCCCAATTACTGAACCCATTGCAGCACCGAACACTATTGTCATATTAAAATGTGTCTTTTTCATGCAACTACTGCCGTATAATCCAAAGTTATCACGCCTCACGGCGACCGTAGTCCACCCCAAACGCCGCCAGCGTGTGGGTCATGTTTGATTACGGACACGTGGGGTGCATTCGGATCCCGATCTGGGATGTACTGCGGCAACCCATCTTCATCTTCATTATTGACTATGACCGGGCGTGGCGGAGGAGTGTTATCCAGTTCCGAACCGATATCGGCACCGATCAGGCCCCCTCCAATTGTGCCAAGCCCGGCACCAATGATCCCGCCAACGCCTGGGAAAATCGCATTTCCACCAAGTCCTCCAAGAATTGCGCCTATGCCGCCACCGATGATGCCTCCGGCAGACTCCTTGCTCATAAGGCCGAGAGGATCCACCCAATTCACCGGAGTCGACACCAGCGCCTGATACAGCGACGCGCCATCGACATACCCCGCGGGGTCCGCCGACATCCACCGGCCCCAATCCGCTGAGTATTCGCGGAATCGGAAGCTGTAAAGCCCAGTCACCGCGTTGAAGCGGCCGCCCTGGTGCAGGTACACCCACGCGTACGCGTCGGTGGTCGACGACCAGTTCGCAGCCAGCACCGCCTGCTTGCCGTACGGGTCGTAAACGAACCGCTGCACAACACCGCCGGCGGCGTCGGTGAGGCTGGTGACGTTGAAGTTATGGTCCTGCTGGGCATAGAGACGGGTGGCGGACTGGCTGTAGCCGTTGGAACTGAGGCGCGGGCCAGGTTTGCCAGCGGGCGGGGGCATGATC
>ERZ761602.1796-NODE-1796-length-37072-cov-11.330254_pt1 | contig 37072 bp, 31 predicted proteins | sample MGYA00512165_ERZ761602 | MGnify/ENA primary metagenome ERZ761602 (study PRJEB28899, sample SAMN02445085) | bioreactor sludge metagenome | biome: EBPR sludge; isolation source: Thorneside wastewater treatment plant | place: Australia: Brisbane, Thorneside...
CGCCTCGCAACGAAGATAAATAGTGATGCGAATTAATGGCAAACCACACTAGTGTAGTGCGGCATAAGTCACTGCCTTTTGTTTCCGATGCATTTTGGCCCGAGGCTCGGCGAGAGGAGGAGCCACAGCTTGCAGCGTCTTGCGGCAAAGCAGCGACTAAAGAGAGAAGATTCGCGTCCGGACGCGCGTGGCCAGCGGGCGTTGATCGATCTGGCGACGATGCATTTCGAGTTGCGTCGCAAGGGCAAGCTGCTGATGGACCCTGACGGAACGAAATCGCGTGAGACGGAACCAGGCACAGTCGCGCCAGGCCAGGCGATGCTCCCTAGACCGAAACCGGCTGGCGACACGCTACCATTCAGTCCTCGGCAAACCGCTTGATACGAACCATGCGCCCAAAACCGATCCTGCTCCTGATTCTTGACGGCTGGGGCCATGCCGAGGCTGCGGCGGACAACGCCATTTCCCAGGCGTTGTGCCCGAACTGGCGGCGCATCAGCCGGCAGTGGCCAAGCACGCTGATCCGCACCGATGGTCTGGCTGTCGGCCTGCCCGACGGCCAGATGGGCAATTCCGAAGTCGGCCACATGAACCTTGGGGCGGGCCGCATCGTCTACCAGGACCTGACGCGGGTCGACGCAGCGATTGCCGACGGCAGTTTTGCCAGCAATCCGACGCTCACCAACATTGCTCGAGCGGTTGCCGCCGACGGGCGCACGCTGCACGTCATGGGCTTGCTGTCACCGGGCGGGGTGCACAGCCACGAAGACCAGATCTTCGCAATGATCGATCTGGCCGCGGGTTGCGGCGCGCGGATTGCCGTGCACGCCTTTCTCGACGGGCGCGATACGCCGCCGCGCAGTGCCGAGGCCTCGTTGCAGCGGCTGATCGAGGTGTGCGGCCGGCATCCTGACGCGCGCGTTGCCAGTGTCGGCGGACGCTATTTCGGCATGGATCGCGATCAACGTTGGGACCGCGTCGAGCGCGCCTGGCGCGCGATCGTCGATGCCGACGCGGTATTCGATGACGCCGACGCCGCCAGCGCCCTGGCGGCAGCCTACGCGCGTGGCGAGAACGACGAGTTCGTGCAGCCGACCACCATCGCCGGCGGCTGCGCCATCGCCGATGGCGACGCCGTGGTGTTCATGAACTTCCGCGCCGACCGCGCGCGGCAGATCACCCGCGCTTTCATCGACGATCAACTTCACGGCTTCGTCCGGCGGCATCGTCCGCGACTGCTGAACTTCGTCAGCCTCACCGAGTACGCGACCGATCTGGCCACTTCGGTGGCTTTTCCGCCGCAGAGCATGGAGCACACACTGCCGCAGGTGCTTGCGGCAGCGGGCCTGACCCAATTGCGCATCGCCGAGACCGAGAAGTACGCCCACGTCACCTTCTTCTTCAGCGGCGGACGCGAGACGCCTTGCGTCGGCGAGGAACGTATCCTGGTGCCCTCGCCGCGCGTCGCGACCTACGATCTGCAGCCGGAAATGAGTTGCCCCGAGGTCACCCGACAGTTGGTTGCGGCGATTGCCGGCCAGCAGTTCGACTTCATCGTCTGCAACATCGCCAATCCTGACATGGTCGGCCATACCGGCATCCTCAGCGCGGCGATCCAGGCGGTCGAGGCGGTGGACGTCGCGCTCGGCACACTCGAAGCGGCGATTCTCGCGGCGGGGGGCGAAATGTTGATTTGTGCCGACCATGGCAACCTGGAGGACATGTGGGACGAGGCCAACGGCCAGCCGAACACCCAGCATTCGGTGAATCCGGTGCCGCTGGTCTACATCGGGCGACCGGCGCGCCTGCAGGCAGGTGGCTCGTTGCGCGATATCGCGCCGACCGTACTCGCGCTGATGGACCTGCCGCAACCGGGCGAGATGACGGGCCGTTCGCTGGTCGAGCTGGTCGACGCCTGATCCATGCGCCTCCTGGTCCTGCTCTTGCTGCTGTTCCCGGCGCTGCTGCCAGGGCAGGCATTGCCGGGCGCGAGCGACGAGGCCAGCCTGGTCGAACGCCTGGCTCAGGTCCGCGAACAGTTGGCCGCCGCCGAAACCGAGCGCGCCCGGCGTGCCGACGCGGTCAATACATCGCTCGGCGAACTGGCGAAGATCGAGCGCCAGATCGCCCAGCGCAACCGTACGCTGCGGCAACTCGCCGAGGAAGCTGCCGCCGGCGAGGCGCGATTGCTGGCGCTGCATGCCGAACGCGCGCGCCAGGAAACCGAGCTGTCCGGCGAAAAGGAATCGCTGGCAGCGCTGATGCGCTCGACCTACGCGCTGGGCCGGCTGGACACGCTGAAGCTGGTGCTGGCGCAAGACCAACTGGCCGATACCGGCCGTTTGCTGGCTTACCAGGCTCAGTTGCAGCGAGTGCGCCTGAGTCGCATCGACCATGTGCGGGAGCTGCTGCGCTCGCTGCAAGCGCTGCAGACCGAGACCGCCGCGGCCCAGCTTGCGCTCGAACAGGTGCGCCTGGCTGAGGCGGAGAATCTCGCGGCGCTGGAGGCCGAAAGGCGCGAGCGCCGGGGCATTCTAAAGCAGCTCGAACTGGCCCTGGCCAAGGTTGAGGCGCGCGTGGAAGCGCTCGATCAGGACCGCAGCGATATCGAGGGTCTGCTGGCGCAACTACGCGACGTCATCGGCGACGTGCCGTCGCTGCTGCCGGGAGATCGACCGTTTGCCGAACTCAAGGGAAGCTTGCCGCGACCTCTGGACGGCAAGATTCTGCTCGCTTTCGGCCAGGTCTACTCGGGTCGCGCAAGTGCCGGCGTGCGCATCGAGGCCAGCCGTGGCGCGCAGGTCCGCGCAATCGCGCGCGGGCGCGTCGCCTTCGCCGACTGGATGCGCGGCTACGGCTTGTTGCTGATTCTCGACCACGGCGACGGCTACATGAGCCTTTACGGCCGCTGCGAATCGTTGCTGGCGAGCGAGGGCGAGTGGGTCGAGGCCGGCAATCCACTGGCACTGGCGGGCGATTCCGGCGCCGCCAGCGAGATTGCCCTGTACTTCGAACTGCGCTACCACGGCCAGGCGCTGGATCCGGCGGCATGGTGGCAGCAGTAGTGTTCTTGATGGTCCAGACTTGTCTGGACGCTACTTGCGGATCAGGATCAACAGCGTCCAGACAAGTCTGGACCCACAAGAGCATTTCGGAACATCGCTTTCGGCGGCTCGAACGCCTCCCCACAAACCCCTTTCATTTCGCGGCCAGCTCGCCAAATATGCGACTCTCGTCCTCAGCCTTGGCCACGTCATGACCACCAGGCATCTCGTACTCGGCATCGTCGCCGTGCTGGCGTTGTCGTCGTCGCCGGCGTCGGCGGACGACCCTCCGGCTGCCGCCGCATCGCCAGCGTCCACGGCGCCTGCGGCAGCTTCGGAAGACGAGGTCAGCGTCGAGGACATTCGCGTGTTCACCGCCGTGTTCCGCGAGGTGCAGCGCTCTTACGTCGAGCCGGTCAGCGCCAACCAGTTGATGAAGGCAGCGATCCGCGGACTGCTGCTCGACCTCGACCCGCACAGCGCGTACTTGAAGAAGACCGATCTGCAGGCGCTCACCGACGACACCAGCGGGCGCTACGGCGGCCTTGGGCTGGAAGTGCAGGTGCGCGCCGGTGCGCTCACCGTGATCGCGCCGATCGACGATACGCCAGCGGCGCGCGCCGGCATCCAGCCGGGCGACGTCATCAGCCGCATCGATGGCATTCCGGTGGAGAGTGAGAATGCCGACGTGGCGATCGACCGCATGCGCGGCGAGGCCGGCAGCAGCGTGAAGTTGACCATCATTCGCGCCGGCCAGCCTGCCTTCGACCTGTCGCTGGTGCGCGAGGTGATCGACGTCACGGCAGTGCGCGGGCGCCTGTTGGCGCCGGGATTCGGATATGTGCGCGTCGCCGCCTTCCAGACCAACACCGCAGAGGAAGTCGCCAAGCGCATCGCGGCTCTGATCAAACCGGGTCAGCCGCTGGATGGTCTGGTGCTCGATCTGCGCAGCAATCCGGGCGGTCTGCTGGATGCAGCGGTCGATGTCAGCGATCTGTTTCTGGACTCCGGACCCATCGTCAGCACGCGCGGGCGAGTGCCGCTGGCGAGTGCGCAATTCGACGCCGTTGCCGGCGATGTGCTGCTCGGTGCGCCGCTGGTGGTGCTGGTCGACGGCGGATCGGCCTCGGCCAGCGAGATCGTCGCCGGCGCCCTGCAGGACCGCCGGCGCGCGCTGATCCTCGGCCAGCGCACCTTCGGCAAGGGCTCGGTACAGTCGGTGCTGCCGTTGGCCAGCGGCGAGGCGATCAAGCTGACCACGGCCTTGTACTACACGCCCTCCGGGCGCTCGATCCAGGCCGAAGGCATCGAGCCCGACGTCGTGCTGCAACCCGCAGAACTGCGCCCGCTCGGAGCCGGCGACCGACCGGTGACAGAAGCCGATCTGCCCGGGCATCTCGGCAACGACAACGGCAAACCAGCGGCGACGCCATCCGCCTCAGCAGCGAACACGCTGGACGAATCCAGCTCGCGGGATTTCGTGCTGACCGAGGCGCTCAATATCCTGCGCGCGCTGGCACGCTGGAATCCGCCGGCAGCGTCGCCTGGCACTGCAGCCGCAGCGGCGACACCCGAAACACGCTGACCACAAACGCGCCGTTTGCGCCCACAGAAGCTGAGCAACTGCAGAAGCGTCCAGACAAGTCTGGACCTCCAGAAGCTGAAGCAGCTGCAGAAGCCGGTGCATGCAGCACTGCTTCTGTGGGTCCAGACTTGTCTGGACGCTGTGGCTTCGCTCCAGGGAGAAGCGTCCAGACAAGTCTGGACCTACAGAAGCTGAAGCAGGTGCAGAGGCCGGTGCATGCACGACTGCTTTTGTGGGTCCAGACTTGTCTGGACGCTGCGGCTTCGCTCCAGGGAGAGGCGTCCAGACGAGTCTGGACCGACCAGAAGCACAGAGGTCCAAACCAGTCCGGGCCCGGCGCCAGCGATCCACCTGCTTCATGGGCGGGCCTGATTTCCCAGTCGCGGCTGACGCTCACGAGCGCCTGCGCGCGATCGACAACGACAAGGTTCGCGATCAACCCCGCGGCGGCGGCGACGGCAAGGCGACCACCTTGTCGCCACTCTGAGCGTCGCGGATTGCCGCCGGGCCGCGCGCCGCCACTTCCTCGATGCGCACGATGCTCTGCATCGGCAGATGCAGCGCTCGCGTATCGGCGAACTCCTCGCGCAGGCGCTCCTCGGTCGGATCGACCAGCACGCCCTCGCGCGCACCGAACTCCAGATCGGTGACCACGGTGAAACCCCACAGTTCGCTGCTGCTCACGCGCCGCGCGTACAGCTCGTAAACCTTGCCGTGGTTGAGAAAGACGATCTTGTAGAGTTTGCGGGTGGCCATGGCTCGCAGGGGTCTGAGTTCTCAGGTAAACCGGGCAAAACGTGAAACGTAAAACGTCAACTGAAGCGAGCGGTAATTGACGTTTTACGTTTTACCTTTGCCTTTCACCCTTCACCGCACTTCATCACACCATGCGTGCATCGCGCCGATACAACCACGGGCGCAAGGTCAGCGCCAGAACCAGTCCGTTGACGAAACCGAAAACATGCGCCCACCAGGCCACCGCCCCCGAGCGCGTGCCCAGGGTTTCCAGCACCTGGAACAGCAGCCAGATGCCGATCAGGTGGATCGCCGGCACCCGCACCAACTGGAAATACAGGCCCAGCGGCAGGATGACCCCAAGATGCGAGGTCGGGAACAGCAACACGTAGGCACCGATCAGCGCGGATACCGCACCGCTGGAACCGATGATCGGCGCGTTGGCCAGCGGCGACATCAAGGCCGTGAACAGATTTGCGGCAGCGCCGGCAACCAGGAACAGGATGAGCGTGCGCCAGGAGCCCAGGGTTCGCTCGACGCCGGCGCCGAACAATCCGAGAAACAACAGGTTGCCGAACAGATGGGTCCAGTCGGCGTGCACGAACAAGGCGCTGACCAGGCGCAACCCGGGACCACCCATCAGCGCGCTGAAATCGAAGCGCAGTTCCGCGGGCACCGTCCCCCAGCTCTGCAGCAGGGCATAGCGCTCGTTCGGCGCCATCAGCGCCTGCCAGACGGCAATCGCCAGACAGGCGGTCACCAAAGCCGGCGTGGCCCAGCGCCAGCGACGCCTGGACTTTTCGTCTACGCGAACGAACATGGTCGATTCGACGACTGGCGGCAGTTGGCGCTCAATAGGCCTGCCGCGGCAACAGGAACCGCTGCCCGCGGTACTCGAATACCGCACCATCCGCGACGATGTCGAGCAGGGTCAAGTCCGGCCCGGGTGCTGGCGTCTCCAGCGTGAAGCGTTTGCCGTTGAGGACGATGAAGCGTTCGCCGGGCTCCGGGCTGAACACATGCATCGACAGTTCCAGCTTGGGCATGTCCTTGCGCGTGGCATAGGGCAGTTGGAACAGCACCGGCAGGACCTCTTCGGGTTTGCTGACGGCAACCTCCGGCGCACTGGGTCCAGAAGGACCATGGTCGACCACTGCCGGCGCCATCGGCTCGATCTGCGGTATTTCGACTGGCGGCGGCTCGACTGGCGGCGGCTCGACTAGCGGCGGCTCGCTAACCGCTGGCGCGGCAACCACTGCCGGTTCTGGCGCCGGCGGCGACACCGGCACCGGCACCGGAGCGGTCGCCGCAGTGCCAGGATCCGGCGTTGCGCTCGGCGTGTACAGCATGGCGCGCTGCGGTGTCGGCAGCCCGCCACCGGAAACCGTTCCGCCGCTGCCTGCTCCGGCAATGCCGCCAAAGACGGTTTCCCCAGTCGAGCGCAGTTGCGTGGCTTCGGACTCAGCTGCAAGGGTTTGCGCCGCCGGCGCCTGTGTTGCATCCGATTCAGGTGACGCAAACGGCGTCGGCGGCACCGCCGGCGCCAGACGCACGGCGTCCTCAGTAGCGGGGGCACCGACCCGGGCGATTGCGTTCGCGGCGCCTTCCGAGTCCTCCCCGCTACGTCCGCGCGCCAACCAGAACCCACTTCCGGCCAGACCGGCCACCAGCAGCACGGCGCCTGCGCCGGCCACCCAGGGTGTACGTCGAACACGCCGCGGTGCGCTGAAATGCGCATGAAGCGTGGGTGGTTGCCCACGCTTGCGCTCAGCTTCGGACTTCTTCAGCGCATCAAGGATCAACGACATACATCAACCTCGCAGCGAAAAACCCGGAAACCTCGTGACAGCATGCCCATCGGCCAAGGCCATCAAGGCACAAAACACTGCCGCACCAAACCAGCTTCAACCCTCTCGGACAACCAGTCAGCTATCCACAAACGCATCCGGGAATCACAGGCGCGCAAGCCGCGGACCTTCCACATCGTAACTGGCCAGGGCCATTTGCGTCTCCGGACCGGCAATGCCGTCGGCGATCAAGCCCAGACGGATCTGCAGTCGACGCAAGCGTCGCTCAAGCTCGGCATCGAAGGTCTCGCCCTCGCCAATCGGACCTTGCAGTCCCTCTTGGACCTCGGCGACCGCCAAACGTTCACGCAGCCAGATCACACCGGGGCCGCGGTCGCCGACGCGCAACGTAACCGGCACCCATTCCGGCGCGCGCCACAAGGCGCGATAGTCTCCCAACCAGTGAAGTTCGATCAAGGACCGCGGCAGAGTTGCCGTCTCGCCGGCAACTTCGAGGCGCACGCGCTGGTCGTCCATGCCGAGCAGCAATGCCGACACAAAACCGTTGCCGCTGCGCAAACGCAAGACCACCGGGCGGCCGAGCGCACCGAGCCGGCTCAACGGTCCGGACCCGCGCAGGCAGTTGATGCCGTCGACGACGCGCCCACCGCAGGCCGCCAGTTGCGCCAGCAAATGCGGTTCCGCCGGCCATTGCCAGAGTTCGACGAGACGTCCCCAAGTGCGAAGGTCGCCCTCGTCGGGGTTCGCCAGCAGCCGCTGCAGCAGTTGCTCCGGCGCTTCGCTCGGCGCCACTGGAGCGACCGCGGCGACCGCCTGGATGGAGGGTTCGGGCGTGCGCGGCCAGTGCCAGGCGGCCAGCGACAATGCCGCCAGAAACAGCAGCGCGGCGGCGCTGAGCCACAACTTTCGGCGACCTCGGCTGCCGCCATGCAGGGCCTCGTCGGCGGACTCATCGACCACGCGCTCGTTGATGCTGTCCAGAGAGCGCGCATAACCGGCGACCATGGCGCGGTCGGCGATGACATTGATCAGGCGCGGAACGCCGCCCGCGCGTTTGTGCAGTGTGCGCAGAGCCAGTCGCGTGAACGGCAAACGTTCGCTGCCGGCCACGTGCAGGCGGTGACGCACGTAAGTTTCGGTTTCGTCGACTTCCAGTGGCGTCAGGTGGTAGCGCGCGGTGATTCGTTGCGCCAGTTGCCGCAGATCAGGGCGATCGAGCAACTCGCGCAATTCCGGTTGCCCGAGCAGGATGATCTGCATCAGCTTCTGCGTCGCGGTCTCCAGGTTGGTCAGCAGACGCACCTGCTCCAGCGACTCCACCGACAGATTCTGCGCTTCGTCGATGATCACGACGACGCGTTCGCCTTCGGCATGCGCGTGCAACAGGAAGGCATTCAGTCGATCGGTCAGGATCTTCAGGCTGCCCTGCGCATCGGCGACATCGACGTGCAGTTCCTCGCAGATCGTTTCCAGCAGTTCGACCGGACTAAGCAAAGGATTCAGCAGCAGCGCGACGCGCGTCATGTCCGGCAACTGCTCCAGCAGCAGTCGGCACAACGTGGTCTTGCCGGTGCCGACTTCGCCGGTCAACTGCACGAAACCGCCCGATCCGCCCTGGCCAACGCCATACAGCAGATGCGCGAGACCATCCCGGTGGCGCTCGCTCAGGTAGACGAAGCGCGGATCGGGCGTGATCGAGAACGGCGCCTCGGAAAGGCCGTAGAAGTCTAGGTACATCAACGCATTCTAGCTGGCATCTGTGCTTGGTACCTCTGAACAGACTGCATCAGGGGTGCAAAGTTCGACCTGATTGGCGTCGAACCTCAGTCGGGTTGGCTTGAGCAAGGTGTCGCGTTCGCCCTGATCTTGGGTGTCACGTTTGCCCTGTGGGTGTCCCGTTTGCCCTGAGCTTGTCGAAGGGCGCTCTCGCGAGCCTCGCCCTTCGACAGGCTCAGGGCAAACGGTACTGGGTGGGCGGGTGCCTGGGCGCCGGCCGAGGACGCCACTGTTGGGCACGGCTGCGCCTCAGCCCAACCTACGTGCGCGAATGTAGGTTGGGCTAAGGCGCAGCCGTGCCCAACATCGGCGCCCTGCTACTGAGGTTCGACGCTAATCAGGAAGTTCGATGATCAGCCGCAGCCGCGCCCAAGCGACGAGCCTGTCCGGCGCCGGCGCGCGGCGGCGCGCTTCCGGCGTTGCCTTCAAGCGCATGCGCGATCTCGCGGCGAGCGGCGCATCGATCACTTCGGAATCCGGGCTCGTGACCGATCGCTGCCGGCGCAGGTCTCGATGACCAGTCCGCGCCGCGACCACGCTAAACTGGCGCGCATGCCCGGCCCGCAGTTCGATCGAGAAGCCGTCGAGCGCTGGCTGACCGAGTTCGGCCCGCGACTGCGTGCCATCGTGCGCTCGCGCTGCCCGCGCGAACTTGGCATCGAGCCCGACGAAGTCGAGCAGGAAGTGCGCATCCGCGTGTGGCAGGCGCTCGGTGAGCATCCGATCGACCATCCTGCGTCTTACCTTTACCGCGCGGCGATGAATGTCATCGTCGATCTGCTGCGGCGGCGCCGTGCGCGCCCGGATCGGGATGGTGATGCCCTGGACAGCTTGACACAACACGCCGCGGACGCTGGCCGGGAGCCGGCGGCAGCCGCCGCCGATGGCGAGTTCGCCGCGGCGGTGCGCGCGGCGGTACGCACGTTGCCGCGGCGGCGCCAGCGCCCGGTGCAACTGCACCTGCAGGGATTCGGATTTGCCGAAGTGGCGCAATTGCTCGGGCTCACCGATGCCACGGCGCGCAATCTCATTTATCGCGGCATGGAGGAATTACGTGAGCGCCTGCGTGCGGGAGGCTGGCCATGAACGATGAACGCTTGCAACAGGCCTGGCGCAGCGCAACGGGGTCCGCAGCGCCATTGCCGGACGCCGATGACTACGCCGCCTTGCTCGACGGGCGGCTCGATCCAGCGCGCCGCGAGGACCTGCTGGCGCGCGTGGCCGAGGACGCCGACGCTGCATCGATGCTGCAGTTGGCGATGGCATTGCGCAGCGCGGCGCAAGCGGCGGTCGCGCCGGCGGCGAACACGGTGACCCCGCTGCGACCCCGCGCGCGACCGCATTGGCGCTGGATGCAGGCGCTCGCTGCGAGTCTCGTGGTCGCGGTCGGAGCCGCCGTCTGGATGCGGCCGCCGGCGCCGGACGTGCTGCGCAGCAGCACCTTGGCGACGGTCAGCGAACCGCTCGATGGCGCACGTCTGGCGGCCGCGCCGACGCGATTGCGTTGGGCCGCGCAGCCGGGCGTCGCTCGCTATCGGGTGCGCTTGTACGACGCTCGCGCCGAACTGATCTGGCAAAGCGCGCCGGTCGCCGAAGTCGAGCTGGCCATCGACGAAGCGGTGCGCGAGCGCATCGGCGCCGGCCACTATTTCTGGCGCGTCGAAGCGGCCGGTGCCGAGGGTACCGGCGTGGGACCGTATCGTTTCGAAGTCAGCCCATGACCGGCGCGACGCGACTGCTCGGCGCTGTTGCAACGCTGCTGTTGAGCGGCGCGGCGCTGGCGCTGCAGATCGATTCAGTCGGCGCCGGCTGGGCGGCCGATCCGCAGGCGCCCAAGGCGCAGGACCGACTGCTGGGCTGGATCGACGAGCAGGGCCAGTTGGTGGCCGTCGACGATCCCTTCGATTGGCTGGCTGTGGAACAGGACCGCGCCGCCAGCGGGCCGATGCGCGTGCGTGTCGTGCGCGGGGACAACGAACTTGAAGTACGCCTGCCCGCCCCGACCTGGGATTGGCGTGTGGCTGCCAGTCCCGAAGAGTCCGGCGCCAGTTGGGGCGCGGACTGGTCGCGGCTGCAGCAGGCGGAGGCGGCGATCCGCGCGGGCGACTGGCCGGCCGCCTACGCCGCCGCCGAGGCATTGGCGCAACAGCGGCCGACACAAGCCGACCGCATCCGCCTGCAGTTGTTCCGCGCGCTGGAAAGCGACCCCGACCGCCGTCGCTGGCTGACATTGGCGCAGGCGCTGGACGCGGATCTGCTGGCGCGCGGCATTGGCGGCGTCCGCGGCGCGCAGGGTGCCGTGGCGCGCGCGCGGGCGCTGTTGCTGCTGCGCGACTACCTCGGCGCCGACGCGGCGGTGGGCGCGGCGCTGGCGTTGCTCGACGCGCATCCGCGACACGGTTTGCTGGCACAGGTGTTCGAATTGCGCGGTTCGATCGCCTATCGGCGCGCCGACAATACGGCCGCGCTGGCCGACTTCGAGCGCGTTGCCCGCCTGCTCGACGAACTTGCGCCGGGCAGCCTGACGCACGCGCAGGCGCAAGGCAAGGTCGCCGCGGTAGCGCTGTCGCGGGGAGAATTCGCCGCCGCCGACGCACTTTTCCGCCAGGCCATCGAGAGCGCCAATCGCGCGGCGCCGGGCAGCCTTGCGCTCGGCCGGCTGCACTTCAACGCCGGCCTCGGCGCATTCCAGCGTCGTCGGCTGGCAGCCGCGCAGGTGCACGCGCAGACTGCCCTGGCGCTGTTCGAAACTGCCGGTCCCGGCACACCTGAAGTGGCGATGGCGCGCGCGCAACTGGCCGAGGTGCTGAGCAAGCGCGGCGAAGAAGCGCGCGCCGAACCGCTCAAGCGGGCGGCGCTGGCGGAGGCGCTGGCGCTGGCGCCGGACAGCTACGAAACCTTGTCGATCCGCATGGAACTGGCGTACTCGCTGCGCTGGCAGCAGCGCATCGACGAGGCGCGCGCCGAGATCGCCGCAGTACTCGAACAGGATGACCCGGCGCGCGTCGAAACCTTGTTTCTCGACGCCCGCCAACTGCGCGCGCAACTCGATCTGGAAGCCGGCGACGCGCTGCGCGCGCGCACCGAACTGCGCGCCATCCTGCCCGGCTATCGCAGCCGCCAGCGCGATCTGCCGGTGGCGCAGTCGCTGCTGATCCTGGCTGCGGCCGAGCGCGAACTGGGCGATCTGGATGCCGCGACGGCCGCCCAGGACGAGGCGTTGACGATCCTGCAGCGCATTGCAGCGGACACCGCGATCGAGGCCGAGGCGCACCTGGAAGGCGCGCGGCTGTTGCGCGCGCGCGCTCAGGTGGATGCGGCGCTGGCCAGCTACCGGCGTGCCCAGCAGTGCCTGGAGCGCCAGCGCGATTATCTGGGCGGCGACGAAGAATCGCGCGCACGCTGGGCCGCGCGCCACCAGGTGTATTACCGCGAGCCGGCACAGTGGCTGCTCGAACTCGGACGAGCCGCGCAGGCCTGGGAGCAGATCGAACGCTCACGCGCCCGCGAGTTCCTGGCGGCACTCGGCGAGCGTCAGGAACTGCTGACCGAGCAACTGCCCGACGCCCTGCGCGAGCGCGCCGAGCATCTCGCCGAGGACTACCTGCGCGCGCTCAAGCCGGCAGCCGCGGGCAGCGCGACGAGGCCGCCGCTCGACGCCGCGCTGGCCGATTGGCAACAGCAACTGGCCACGGTTGAACCGCGGCTGGCCAAACTTGCACAACCTGCCGCTGCCGCCGACGTCGCCAATGCCTTGCCGGCCGCGAGTGCGCTGGTCAGCTATCTGGTCGCCGAGCAGCACAGCTACGCGCTGGTGCTGCGCCCGGGCGACAGCGAGCCGCAGTTGCGACGCCTGCCCAGCGGAAGGGCTCAGTTGACCGTCGAGATCGATGCGCTGCGCGTGCTGATCGCCCGCCCGGACGCGGCGCCAGAATCGCAGGCCGCAATGCTGCAGCGCGCGCAGGCGCTGCATGGGCAACTGATCGCGCCGCTGGCCGATCTGCTGGTCGGCGCACAGAACCTGCTGATCGTCGCCGATGGCCCGCTGCTGCACTTGCCGTTCGCCGCACTGGTCAGTGCGATCGATCCTGATGGCCGCCCGCGCTGGTTGGTGCAGGATGCGGCGCCGAGCATGCTCGCCTCGGCCAGTGCCTGGCTGCAGGTGCAGGACCTGCCGCGGCTGCCGACGCGCCTGGAACTGACCGCGCTGGCCGCAGCGCCGGCTGGCGCCGCGCCGCGATCGCTGCGCGAGGGCGAGATGGCGAGCGATCTGCCCGGCGCGCGCGACGAAGCGCGCCAGATCGGCGCGCTGTTTGGCGAATCCGTGCGCCTGCAGATCGATGCCGATGCGACGATCGCCGCAGCGCGCGTTGCCCTGGGCGATTCGCGGCGCACCCATTTCGCCAGTCACGCCGTGCTCGACCCACGCGATCCGCTGGCGGCCTGGCTGCAGCTCAGCCCGACGGCGGGCGACGACGGTCGTTTGCGCGCGATCGATGTGATGCGCGGGCCGCCACTGCGCAGCCATCTGGTGACCTTGTCGGCCTGCGACACCGCGAGTGGCGCCGCGCTCGGCGACGAGGGTCTGCTGGGCCTGGCGCGTGCTTTCCAGTATGCCGGCGTGCCGACCGTGGTCGGCACTCGCTGGCGCATTCCCGACCGCCCCACGCAGACCCTGATGCAAGCCTTCTATACCGAGCTGGCGCAGGACGTCGCGGCGGACCTCGCTCTTCAGGCGGCGCAGCGGCAACTGATCGAACAGCGCCCTGGCTGGTGGCAGCGCTGGTGGCAGCGCGCGCCGGATCTGTCGCACCCGTGGTACTGGGCCGGATTCGTGATCGTCGGCACATCTTCCGCGCCGGCGCGAGAATCGCGCTGAATCGGCTGCGTCCTACCGGCACCCCCTCGGTGGAGCTCTTCGATGCGAGTCTGCCCGTGCGACCTGCGGCTGCCAGCCAGCCTGACCAGACACTGCCGGATCGCCGCACTCATCGGCCTGTATGCGCTGCTGCCTGCCGCACCTGTGCCGGCCGCCTGGCCGCCGCCGACGCCGGCCGAGATCGCGCTGGAACTGCGCAACACGGCGACCACTGCGCGCGTCGACGAACTGGCGATCGGCGGCGTGCCGCTGCCGCGCGCCCTGAACCTGCGCAGCATTGACGGGCTGGCGGTGGTCAACGCCCAGGGCTTGGCAGTGCCGGCAGGCTTTCGTGTGCTGGCGCGCTGGCACGCCGCGCGGGAGGACGCGAATGCGCCGATCCAGTGGCTGCAGGTGCGTTTTCTCGCCGCCGTGCCGGCCGCCGGCAGCGCGCGCTATCGCTTGCGCACCGATGGCAGCGTGGGCAATCCGGCGCCAGCGCAAGCGCTCACGCTGACTTCAATCGGTGCGCAATGGCAGATTGATACCGGCGCGGCGCGCTTTGTGCTGGGCGGCAGTGCGGCACGCGTGTTCGACCGCATCGAAGCGCCGCTCGGCAATCTGCTGCTCGATTCGAGCAGCCTGTCGGCCAGCATCGACGGCCAGATCGGCGGCGGTTTCGCCAGCATTCGCAGCCTGGCAGTGGAACACGCCGATGCGCTTGGCGCGGTGCTGCGAGTGGAAGGCACCTTCGCCCATCCGGCGGTCGGCGGTGGCCTGATCAGCGGCGGCCGGCGCCTGGAATTCGCCGCCGGTTCCAGCGCGGTCAACGTGCGCGAGTGGATCGACTGGGAGGGCGACCGCTGCGGCCTCGGTACGCTGAGTTGCAATGGCTTGCCGAACGCGCGCGAGCTGCAGCGCTGGCGTGTCGCGCTGACGCCCACGCTCAGCGGCGCGCGCACGTTGACGCTGCAGGCGCAGGCGGGGCAACCGACGGCGAACGTGGTCGCCGCTGCCGGTGCCAGCGCCGAACTGCGCCAGTTGCGCCGCGGGCAGCGGCTGCAGCCGCAGCAGTACACGCTGACGCTGCCGGGGCAGCCGGCGCAGCAGGGCGTGCGCGCCGACGCCGGCGCGCTGCTGCTGTCCGGCAATCAGGGGCGCATCGGCGTCGCGCTGGCGCAGATGGCGGATTTCGAGCCGCAGGCGCTGCGTCTGCTCAGCGATGGCACGATCGCCGCGGACCTCGCCGACGATGGCGTCTGGCTCGGCGCGCGCCAGGGCAGTCATGCGTTGTACCGGATCGGGGCCTGGCCGCTCGCCATCAGCGTCGATGGCGCGCTCGGTCAATTGCGCCGCGGGCTCGACGATCCACTGTGGGTGCTCGCTGCGCCGCAGTGGATCGCCGCCTCGCAAGCCACCGAGGAGTTCCCGATGGGCCAGCTCGCGCCAGCGCTGAGCAACTACGACACGCTGCTCGACGATCTGATCGCGCGTACCCGATTGCTGCGCCGCGAGCGCGGTCTCGAAGGACTGCAGACCTTTGGCCTGTTTCCTCGCGAATGGGGCAATCCGGTCGGCGCCGACGAAATCGACTGCGGTGACGACCCGACGCCGACGCAGGATTGGGACGACCCCTACTGGTGCGCCAGTTGGACCGACTATCACAACACCAGCATGAGCGCCTGGGTGCATGCCTGGCGCCACAGCGATCCGGCGGCGCTGCGCAGTCTCGCCGTGCCGGCCGCGCTGCGCGTGCTGCACACGCAACTGCAGCGGTGCGCGCCGGACGACGAGTTCTTCCATTGCGGCCAGGTGCCCACCGGCTATGGCGGCTATCGCGCCAACAACAACGGCTCGCATCAGTACATCGAAGGGCTGGCGCAGTACTACTGGATGAGCGGCGACGACAGCGTCATCGAGCGCCTGCATCAAGGCGCGCGGGTGCGCCGCGCATACCTGTGCCCGGCACGCGGCAGTGCGCCGCCCGGTCCGATGTGCGCGGCGACCACACCGATCGCCGATCCCTGGGCCGGGCTCAACGACCGCGTCGCGGTGCAGGCGTACCAGATGTTCCGCCTGGTCGGCTTGACCGCGGACGTCAGTTTCCTCAGCGACTGGAGCGGCAACACGGCGCGGGCGCTGACGCAGAATTTCGCGCTGCTGCAGTCGGGCGGACAGACGCTGGGCTTCACCGAGCCCTCCGGCAGCGGCGATTTCAGCGTCATCGGCGGCGCCGGAAGTTACTACACCACGCAACTGTGGATGGCCTCGGTGTACGACTTCAACCAGTTGCAGCGCTTGCGCATCGACAGCAACGATGCGCCACTTGGCCAACCTGCGATCAGCCCGTCGATCGCACTGGACGCCTGGGCGCGCACGCTGCTCGCGGCCGCGAGCGTCGCGCCGGGCGGAAACGGCAGCGCCACCGGGGTATGGCCCAACGAATTGCGCTTCACCTTCAGCGGCGACCGTGTCGGCGGCACGTTGACGCAGTTGCAGCCAGGTTGGGCGCCGGACCCGCCGCCGCAGGTTTGCCAGGATCGTTGCCTGTACGATTCCGGCAAAGCCAGCCTCGGTGCCGCGCTGGCGCGCTCTGCCGATGCGCTGGGAGACAGCGCGATGCGGCAGATGGCGCTCGATCTGAGTGCGCTCACCCTGCAGGTGGTCGGGCAGTTGCCGCAACCGATGAACAAGGCCACCGGCCTGTATTTCGGTCGCCTGCATGCGGCGGTGGCCCGCTTGTCGCAGGGCAGCGCCGACGAGGTGTTTGCGAATGACTTCGAGTGAAGCGAAAGTCAGTGAGAATCGGCAAACAAGTCATCCGCCCGAACCTACGCAAAAAGGAGCGGAATATTGACGTACCGCCCATTGTCGCCGCCGACACTCTGCGCTACCTTCCGCGGCCATGTCCGACGCCAATATCGCGAGCAGCAACCCACCCGGCGCGATCGCCGATTTCGAGAAGTCCCTGGACGAACTCGAGACGCTGGTCGCGCGCATGGAGAAGGGCGACCTGACGCTGGAAGACTCGGTGCGCGCCTTCGAGCGCGGCATGACGCTGTACCAGAACTGCCAGAAGGCGCTTGACGAGGCCGAGTTGCGCGTCGACCTGCTGCTCAAGGGCAATGATCCGGCCGGACGCGTGCGCTTCGATCCCGAAACGCCCTGAGCAGCCGCTGCCGATGACCACGCTCGCGCAGTCCTACCTGACGTGCTCGGCTGCACGAGCCGAACTGGCCCTGGAACGTGCGCTACCGAGCGCGGAACACCTGCCCTCAAGGCTGCACGCGGCGATGCGCTACAGCGTGCTCGGCGGCGGCAAGCGTTTGCGGCCGACACTGGTCTACGCGACAGCCGCTGCCCTGGGCGTCGACGATGCGACGCTCGACCTACCCGCCGCTGCAGTCGAAATCATCCATGCCTATTCGTTGATCCACGACGACCTTCCGGCGATGGACGACGACAATTTGCGTCGCGGCAAGCCGACCTGCCACATCGCGTTCGGCGAGGCCGAAGCGATCCTCGCCGGCGACGCGCTGCAGGCCCTGGCCTTCGAGGTACTCGCCGCGGAGTCCCATTGGTCGCCGACTTCGCAACTGGCGATGCTGCGGCTGCTCGCCGCTGCCTGCGGTTCGCGTGGCATGGCGGGTGGCCAGGCCATCGATCTGGCGGCGGTGCACCAGCAGCTGACACTGGACGAACTCGAGCGCATGCACCGCTACAAGACCGGTGCGCTGATCCAGGCGTCGGTATTGCTCGGTGCGCTGGCCGCCGGCTGCGTTGAATCGGCGCCCGAATACAGCGCGCTGTCGCGCTACGGCTTCGAACTCGGCTTCGCGTTCCAGATCCAGGACGACGTGCTCGATGTGCTCGGCGACACCGAAGTGATTGGCAAACCGCAAGGCTCCGACAGCGCGCGCGGCAAGCCGACCTACCCCGCACTGGTCGGCATCGAAGAGTCGTGTCGCCTGGCGCGCATGCACCAGCATCTCGCGGTCGAGGCACTGACCAACTTCGACGCGCGCGCCGATGTGCTGCGCGATCTCGCGCGCTATGTGGTGGAACGCGAGAGCTGATTGCTGTTGTGGGTCCAGACTTGTCTGGACGCTCTTATCCAGCAGCGTCAAGAGCGTCCAGACAAGTCTGGACCCACCAGAGGCATGGCGTGCCCGTGCCTCTCCCGTGCTCCGCGCCCCGCTTCACCCAACTTTGCGCGCGTTGTTCGCCACGTACTTCAGCAGTTCCTTGAAGTACAGACCCGGCAGCCAGCGCTTCAGCAGCCAGCGGCTGCGCGTGTCCTTGTGCGGCAGCAGCAGGAAACGGCCACGTTCGGATTCGTCGACGGTGTAGCGGGCGACGGCGGCAGCGTCGATCGGGCTCTTCTCCATCAACTTTTCCGCCATGTGCTTCAGTGGCGCATTCGCCGGCCCCTGGAACGACTGCATCAGATTGGTCTTGAAGAAACTCGGGCAGAGCACACTGACATGGATGCCCTTGGGTTGCAGTTCCGCGCGCATGCCTTCGGACAGCGCCACCACCGCCGCCTTGGACACACCATAGGCCCCCAGGCCCGGGGCCCCGGCGAGGCCGGCGAACGAGGCAACGTTGATCACCCGCCCGCTGCGCTGCGCCTCCATCATCGGCACGAACTCGCGCACGCCGCGGACCACGCCCATCAGGTTGATGTTCAAGGTGCGCTGCCAGTCCGCACCACTGGTATGGGCGCACTCGCCGCCGCAGGCGATGCCGGCATTGTTGACCAGCACATCGAGGCCGTTCCAGGCGCCCATCACCTGCGCCTTGAGCGCCGCCATCGCCGCATCCGAGCCCACATCGGCGACCAGTGCCAGATGCCCGCCACCGGGCAGCATCTTCATGGTTTCCTCGGCGCGATCGGCGTACAGATCGACACAAGCCACACGATTGCCGCGTTCGGCGTAACGCAAGGCCAGTTCGCGGCCCAATCCGCTGCCTGCTCCGGTGATCAGTACCCGCCGCCCCGCCATGCTCGCTTCCCGTGGATTGCTCGACGCCAAGCATGCAGACTCGGGCCCGACCAAGCAAACCGCCGTGGAGTAGCCCCGTGAGCACAGCCCTGTTCGATCTGACCGGAAAAACCGCCCTGGTGACTGGCGCCAGCCGTGGCATCGGCGAGTCCATCGCGCGCCTGCTGGCAGCGCAGGGCGCCCGCGTGATCGTGTCCAGCCGCAAGCTGGATGCCTGCGAGACGGTCGCCGCCAGCATCCGCGAGGCCGGCGGCCAGGCGGTCGCCATCGCTGCCCACATCGGCGAACCGGCCGCGATCGACGCCTTGTTCGTCGAACTCGACAGCAAGGCCTTGACGCCCGACCTGCTGGTCAACAACGCCGCCGCCAATCCCTACTTCGGCCCGATGCTGGACATGGGCATCGACGCCTATCACAAGACCGTCGACGTCAATATCCGCGGCTACTGGTACACCACGCAGCAGGCGGCCAGGCGCATGAAGTCGGGCGGCTCGATAGTCAACATCGCCAGCGTCAACGGCGTGCGTCCGGCCTTCGGCCAGGGCGTTTATTCCTTCTCCAAGGCCGCGATCATCTCGATGACCCAGGCTTGGGCGAAGGAACTGGCGCAGCAGCAGATCCGCGTCAACGCGGTGCTGCCAGGCCTCACCGACACCAAGTTCGCCAGCGCGATCACGCAGTCGCCGGCGATCCTGAAGATGATCATGCCGCTGATCCCGCAACAACGCATGGCGCAGCCCGACGAAATCGCCCCGGCGGTGCTGTACCTGCTGAGCGGCGCATCGTCCTACGTTACCGGAGCGGTGTTGCCGGTGGACGGGGGGTATCTGGCGTAGGGCGGAACCTTCGCCGCAGGCGAAGATTCCGCCGCGGAGTTCCCGGCAAGTTCGGCGGCGGATTCTTTGCCTGCGGCAAAGGATCCGCCCTACCGACCTCCAACCTACTCCTTGACCACGCCGAGCAAACGGTCGACGCGCGCGAACACTTCGGGACGCGAGAACGGCTTCTTCATGAAATCGTCGGCGCCGATCTTCTGCGCCCAGAAGTGCTCGGTGGCCTGTTCGTTGCCGCTCATCATGATGATCGGGATTTCCGCCGTCAGCGGATCGCGGCGCAAGGCGCGCAGCGCGGCGAAGCCGTTCATGCCGGGCAGCACGATGTCGAGGAAGATCAGCCGCGGCAACTGTTCCTTGGCAATCTGGATACCGCTCTCGGCATCGAAGGCCTCCAGCGGCTCGTAGCCGTTCTGCTCGAGCATGCGCCGCAGCATGGTAACGACCGTGGTCGAGTCGTCGATCACCAGGATCAGGGTTCCGCGCTTGACGCGTGGACGATTCTTGGTGCGGCGATCGTCGGCACCACTCTTGCCTCCGAACAATCCGCGAATGAAGTCGAACAGTCCCATGATTTTCCCTTGTAGAAGCCGTGGTCGGCTTTTCGCCGCCGCGGAAGCCGGAGCATGCAGACTGCATGCATCCGCATCCTGCGATCTGGTTCACGTCCCCGGCACGCAACCTACCGACCCGCGAAGCATCCGCCAAACAGGGGGCAATGCGCTAGCGGATGTTGGATGTTGGATGTTGGATGTTGGATGCGGACGCCGGACGTGGGACAGCGCGCGCTTCTGGTGGGTCCAGACTTGTCTGGACGCTTCTGATGCCCAAAGCCAACAGCATCCAGACAAGTCTGGAGCCACGAAAGCCGACATCCGTCAAACCGGCGCAAATCAACCGCCCTATGCTATCGGGCTGACGACTATCGACCTCTGGAGCCCACCATGAACTTCCTGCGCATGACCGATCTCGACCTCGCCGGCAAACGTGTGCTGATTCGCGAGGACCTCAACGTGCCGATCAAGGATGGCCGGATCACCAGCGAGCAACGTCTGGCGGCGGCGTTGCCGACGATCAAGGCGGCCATGGCGGCGGGTGCGCGCGTACTGGTGATGTCGCACCTGGGTCGACCGAAAGAGGGCGTGTTCGATGCGGCCGCCTCGATGGCGCCGGTCGCCGCGTGGCTCGCCGCGCATCTGGGCCAGCCGGTGCCGCTGGTGCGCGATTGGCTCGATGGCGTCGAGCTTGCGCCCGGCGCGGTCGCGCTGTGCGAGAACGTACGCTTCAACGCCGGCGAGGAAAAGGACGACGAGGCGCTGTCGAAGCGCATGGCCGCGCTGTGCGATGTGTTCGTCATGGACGCCTTCGGCACCGCCCATCGCGCCCAGGCATCGACCCATGGCGTGGCCAGGTTCGCGCCAATCGCCTGCGCCGGCCCGCTGCTGGCCGCTGAACTCGACGCGCTGGCCAAGGCCCTGTTGCAGCCGAAGCGCCCGCTGCTGGCGATCGTCGCCGGCTCCAAGGTATCGACCAAGCTGGAACTGCTCGGCAACCTCGTCGACAAGGTCGACCAGCTGATCGTCGGCGGCGGCATCGCCAACACCTTCATCGCTGCGGCCGGGTACGGCGTCGGCAAATCGCTGTGCGAGGCCGATCTGCTCGACGCCGCACGCGCCATCGTCGCCAAAGCCAGCGCGCGCGGCGCCAGCATTCCGCTACCGCTGGACGTGGTCACCGCTCCGACCTTTGCCGCCGATGCCAAGGCCACGATCGAAGGCATCGACACGGTCTCGACCGAAGAGATGATCCTCGACATCGGCCCGAAGACCGCCGCGCATTACGCCGAATTGATCGCCAACGCCGGCACCGTGGTGTGGAACGGGCCGGTCGGCGTTTTCGAATTCGATGCTTTCGGCGAGGGCACCAAAGCGATCGCGCAAGCCATCGCCAGATCGCAAGCCTTCTCCATCGCCGGCGGCGGCGACACGCTGGCGGCGATCGAGAAATACGGCATCGAAAACGACATCGGCTACATCAGCACCGGCGGCGGCGCCTTCCTCGAGTTCCTCGAAGGCAAGACCCAGCCGGCCGTCGCCATGTTGCAGGCGCGCGCCGCGGGGTGAAGCCGGGCGTTGGTTGTCGCCGTTGGTGTTGGAAAAGGCAGCAATGTAGGTTGGGCACGGCTTCATGTGCCCAACGCTGGCGGCCGCCGATGTTGGGCACATGAAGCCGTGCCCAACCTACGCGACCGAGGCGCGCGGTTGTCTGGCCCGCGATCCTGCTGTCTGTGGGAGCGACCTTGCGTCGCGAGCTTGAATCCAGAAGCTCGCGGGGCAAGCCCGCTCCCACAGGTTCAGTCAAACCGCTCCCGGCGGCTCCGGTCGCAACCACAGCCACAGCGCGACGACGGTCATGATTCCGCAGCCGATCGCCGCCATCCACCAGCGCGGCGAGGTCAGGAAGAAAATCGCGCTGCAGGCGATCATGGTCAGCGTCGCGGTCCACTTGGCGCGGCGACTGACCGCCTGGTAGCGATCCCAGTCGCGCACCATCGGGCCAAAAATCCGGTGACGGTGCAGCCAGCGATGCAGCCGTTCAGACCCGCGCGCCGCCGCCCAGGCGGCAACCAGCACGAACGGCGTGGTCGGCAGCCCGGGCACGAAGATGCCGATGAAGCCGAGCCCGAGGCAGACGTAGGCTATTGCGAGGTAGAGCCAGCGGGGCATGCGCAGAAGCCGGTTGTCGGTTCTTGTAGGGGCGACGTGTACGTCGCGACCGGTTGCTCCCGTTGCCGTGGTCGCGACGTACACGTCGCTCCTACAACAGCGGTCACCCCATCGGCAGTTGCAATCCCTGCTCGCGCGCGCACTCTGTGGCGATCGCGTAACCCGCATCGTGATGGCGGTAGACGCCCATCGCCGGGTCGTTCCACAGCACGCGGGCGATGCGCCGATCGGCCTCAAGGCTGCCGTCGCAGACGATGACGATGCCCGAATGCTGCGAATAACCCATGCCGACGCCGCCGCCGTGGTGCAACGACACCCAGGTGGCGCCGCCGGCGACCGCGCCCATCGCGTTCAGCAGGGGCCAGTCGGACACCGCATCCGAGCCGTCCTTCATAGATTCAGTCTCGCGATTGGGCGAGGCCACCGAGCCTGAATCCAGATGATCGCGGCCGATCACGATCGGCGCCTTCAGTTCACAGTTGCGCACCATCTCGTTGAACGCGAGGCCGAGTCGATGGCGCTGACCGAGGCCGACCCAGCAGATGCGCGCCGGCAGGCCCTGGAAGGCGATACGCTGCGCCGCCATGTCCAGCCAGTTGTGCAGATGGGCGTCGTCGGGAATCAATTCCTTGACCTTGGCATCGGTCCTGGCGATGTCTTCCGGATCGCCCGACAGTGCCACCCAGCGAAACGGGCCGACGCCGCGGCAGAACAGCGGACGCACGTAGGCCGGCACGAAACCCGGGAAATCGAAAGCGTTCACCAGACCCTCGTCCTTGGCCATCTGGCGGATGTTGTTGCCGTAATCGAAGGTCGGGATGCCCTGCGCGTGGAAGGCCAGCATCGCCTCGACGTGGTCGCGCATAGAGGTCTTGGCGGCGCGTGCGGTGCCCTCGGGATCGGCCTTGCGCCGCTGGAACCACTGGTCGACGCTCCAGCCGATCGGCAGGTAGCCATTGACCGGATCATGCGCGCTGGTCTGGTCGGTCACCGCATCGGGCTTGACCCCGCGGCGCACCAGCTCGGGCAGAATCTCGGCAGCGTTGCCGAGCAGGCCGACGCTGATCGCGCGCCCGGCAGCCGTGTGCGCTGCGATCCGCGCCAGCGCATCGTCGAGATCGCTCGCCTGCTCGTCGAGGTAGCGCGTGCGCAAGCGCATGTCGATGCGGCTCTGCTGGCACTCGATGTTGAGCGAACAGGCGCCGGCCATCGCCGCCGCCAGCGGCTGCGCGCCGCCCATGCCGCCGAGGCCGGCGGTGAGAATCCACTTGCCTTTGAGATCGCCGCCGAAGTGCTGGCGCCCCATCTCGACAAAGGTCTCGTAAGTGCCTTGCACGATGCCCTGCGAGCCGATGTAGATCCACGAACCGGCCGTCATCTGCCCGTACATCATCAGGCCCTTGCGATCGAGCTCGTTGAAGTGTTCCCAGGTCGCCCAGTGCGGCACCAGATTGGAATTGGCCAGCAGCACGCGCGGCGCGTCGCTGTGGGTACGCAGCACGCCGACCGGCTTGCCCGACTGGATCAGCAGGGTTTCGTCCTCGCCGAGCACGGTCAGCGCGCGCACGATGGCATCGAAGCACTCCCAGTCGCGCGCGGCGCGGCCGATGCCGCCGTAGACCACCAGCTCCGCCGGGTTCTCGGCGACCTCGGGATCGAGGTTGTTCATCAACATGCGCAGCGGCGCTTCGGTCAGCCAGCTCTTGCAGGAAATCGCCGCCCCGCGCGCGGCGCGGACCAGGCGGGTGTGGTCGATGCGGGTGCTCATGCGCGGGTCGCTCGCAGCGGGACAGGGCGGCGATGATAGGCGGAGGCGCTGCGAAGAGCATTGGTCCGCAAAGGACGCCAAGAACGCAAAGGAGAGCGACATTGAGTAGGTTGGGCTAAGGCGCAGCCATGCCCAACATTCGTCCGGACGCGTTGGGCACGGCGTGCCGCCTCAGCCAACCTACTTAACGCAGGTCGTAGGAGTCACCTTGGCCGTGCTCTGGCCTACGTGACATCGAGCGCGGCATTTTCACGTAGGCCGAAAAGCACGGCCAACGTGACCTACATTCGCGACAACCTACCCTTCGCGGTCCCTTTGCGTCCTTTGCGGACAAAAAGGCTTTTCAGAACGTCAACAAATCCGCGGCAGTTGCTCGCCATGCAGCCAATCGACCATGCGCCGGCCGCCGAAGATCGTGCGCATTTCGACGAAGCGCTGGGGATCGGCGGTGAGGTAGCCGATCAACGCGGCATCGCGGCCGAGCGGGTGCGCGCGCATGGCGGCGAGAATGCGATCGGCGTCGGCGTGGTTGCAGATGGCCACCAGCTTGCCCTCGTTGGCGACATTCAGCGGGTCGAGTCCAAGTAGTTCGCATGCCCCGCGCACCTCGCCCTTGAGCGGTATGGCCGCTTCGTCGAGGCGCATGCCGACACCCGACTGCTGGGCGATTTCGTTGAGCGTCGCGGCCAACCCACCGCGCGTGGGATCCCGCAACGCACGCAGTGCGCCGGGTGCCGCGGCGAGCATGTCGGCGACCAGCGTGTGCAGCGCCGCGGAATCCGAGCGGATCGTGGTCTCGAAGCTCAAACCGCTGCGGCTGGCCATGATGGCGACGCCATGGTCGCCGATCGAGCCGGAAACCAGGATTGCATCGCCCGGCCGCGCACGGTCGCCGCCGAGATCGACGCCGTCGGCGATGCGGCCGATACCCGCCGTGTTGATGAACACGCCGTCGCCCTTGCCACGTTCGACCACCTTGGTGTCGCCGGTGACGATGGCGACGCCGGCAGCGCGTGCGGCAGCACCCATCGAGTTGGCAATGCGCACGAGCTCGGCAATCGGGAAGCCTTCCTCGATGATGAATCCGGCCGACAGGTGCAGCGGCATCGCGCCGCCCATGGCCAGATCATTGACGGTGCCGTGCACGGCGAGACTGCCGATATCGCCGCCGGGAAAGAACAGCGGCGAAATGACGTAGGAATCGGTGCTGAAGGCGTAACGGCCGGCGCCGAGCGCAAACTCGGCCTGATCGTTGCCGCGCTTCAGGCACGGATTGTCAAAGGCCGGCTTGAACACGGCATCGATGAGTTGCTGCATGGCGCGCCCGCCGCCGCCGTGGCCAAGGTCGATGCGCGCACCGTTGTCGTACCGTTTGGCGCTCATGCCGCCGCCGTTCCGGTGTGCCGTCCGTAGGTGTAGTACGCGGCGCAAGCGCCCTCGGAGGACACCATGCACGAGCCGATCGGGTTCTCCGGCGTGCACAAGGTACCGAACACCTTGCAGTCGTTCGGCCGCTTGGCGCCACGCAGGATCGCCGGACACTCGCAGGCGGCGTTCTCGCGGGCGGCGATCACCTTGAGACCGAAGCGTTGTTCGGCATCCAGGGCAGCGTAGTCCGCTCGCAACTTCAGCGCCGAATACGGCACCTCGCCAAGTCCGCGCCACTCGAAGCTGTCGCGCACTTCGAGCACCTGTCCGACCAGATCCTGCGCCTTCAGATTGCCGGCAGCAGTGACCGCGCGACTGTACTGGTTCTCGATCACCGCCCGACCCTCGTTCAATTGGCGTAGCAGCATCAGGATCGATTGCAGCACGTCGAGCGGTTCGAAGCCGCTGATCACCACGGGCTTGCGGTAGTGCTCGGCGAAGGCCTGGTAGGCGCCGGTACCGATGACCACGCTGACGTGCGCGGGACCGACGAACCCGTCGATGGAAATCGGCGCCTCGTCGGCCGGATGGTGGCTCTCCAGCAGATGCACCAGCGCCGGCGGCGTCAGCACGTGGTTGCAGTAGACCGAAAAATTGTCCAGCCCTTCGCGCTGCGCCTGAAGCACGGCGACTGCCGTCGGCGGTGTCGTCGTCTCGAAGCCGATGGCGAAAAACACCACGTGCTTGTCCGGGTTTTCGCGCGCGATCGCCAGCGCGTCGGTCGCCGAATAAACCATGCGCACGTCGGCACCCTCAGCCTTGGCGCGCATCAGGCTCATCTTGCGCGAACCGGGTACGCGCAGCATGTCGGCATAACTGGTCAGGATGGTGCCCGGCTGGCGCGCGATGCGGATGCCCAGATCGAGGCGGCCGATCGGCAGCACGCAGACCGGGCAACCGGGCCCATGGATCATCTGCACATTGGGCGGCAGCAGATCGGGAATGCCGTAACGGAAGATCGCGTGGGTGTGGCCGCCGCAGAACTCCATCAGGCGGTACTGGCGATCCGGCCTTGCCTCGCGCGCGATCTCGGCCGCAAGCTTGCGCGCCAGTGCGCCATCGCGAAATTCGTCGATGTATTTCATGAGCGCAGTTCCGCCGCGAGTTCGCCGCTGGCGACCAGCAGATCGAGTGTGCGCTGCGCCTCGTCGGCGTCGATCTTGCCGAGCGCGAAGCCGACGTGCAGCAACACAAAGTCGCCAACGGCCACGTCATCCACCAGCGCCAGCGAGATGTCCTTGGTGACGCCGCCCACGCTGACCCGCGCATGTCCGCCATCGAGCAGGGCAATCACCTCCGCGGGTATCGCCAGACACATGGCTGTTGCCCTCCCCGACTGTCGCCACAGGCAGCCCTTGTACCGCTGCCAACTCGTATACGCATTGTTGCAGGTCAAGCTTTCGGACGGTTGCTGGCCCAGCCCTGTTCCGCCAGTGGCGGCCAGGAACTCGCGGGATGAACCCGCTCCCACAGCTGCGCGGCATCCTTGTGGGAGCGGATTCATTCCGCGAGCTGTTGCTCCAGAGGCTCGCAACACAAGGTCGCACACACGAGCCCGCACTGTCTTCGTGCTGCTGCATCGTATGCTGTGCGCCAGCAAACACAACAATCATCGCCTTGAACGCCACCACTGAAGCTGAAACTCCCAGCGCCCTGCGCATCGTTGGCCTGCGCAAGACCTTCGGCAAGCAGACGGTACTCGATTATCTGGACTGGTCGCTGCCGACCGGACGGGTGATCGGTCTGCTCGGGCGCAATGGCGCCGGCAAGTCGACCTTGATCCGCTGCGCGCTCGGCCTGTCGCCGATCGACGAAGGCGACGTGCAACTGTTCGGCGAACCGGTGGCCACGCTGCCGGCGGCGACCCTGCACCGGATCGGCTACGTACCGCAGAGCTTCGATCTGTTCCCGTGGATGAAGGTGCGCCAGTACCTGAATTTCCACGCCGCGTTTTATGCGCGTTGGAACGCCGAGATGGTGAATGGCCTTCTTGGCCGCTGGGAGGTCGATGCAGCCAAGAAGATCGGCGAACTGTCGCAGGGCCAGCGGCAGAAGCTGGCGATCATCCGTGCAATCGCTCCCGATCCCGATCTGTTGTTGCTCGACGAGCCGGTGGCCAGCCTCGATCCGCAAACACGGCGCTTGTTCCTCGAGGAACTGATCAGGATCACGCGGCGGCCGGGCAAGACGGTGGTGTTCTCGACCCATATCACCACCGATCTGGAACGCGCCGACGCCGAGATCGCGCTGCTGAAATCCGGACGTATCCAGTTTTCCTGCGATCTGCCGACGCTCAAGACGCGTGTGCGCCGCATTGACTTCACCGATGCGCTGCCGCCGGCGGATTTCCGCCATCCCGGCATCGTTCGCCATGTGCAGGAGAACGGTGCCGCGCACTGGGTCGTCGATGGCCTCGACGATGCGGCGGTCGCCGCGCTGGCCGAGCGCTTCGGTGCCCGCACGCGCTCGCAGCCGATGTCGCTTGAAGACATCTTCATCGAGCTCGGCTGATGCAGCGCGCCTCGATGGTCGAACGCAGGAGTTTCTGGCGCGCCGTTGGCGCCTTGCTGCGCCTGCCGCTGCAGCGTTTCCCGCTGGGCATGGCGCTGCTTGCGCTGCTGCTGATCGGCGGCTGGGCGCTGCCGCTGGTGCTGGGAAAGCCCAAGGCGGTGATCGGCTCGTTGGCCGTGCATGCCTACGTGCTGACGCTGCTCGGCATGCTGAGCGCGATGGTCTGGGTGTCGGTCTGCCGCCCGGAGTCGCAGATCCTGCCCGGCTTCAAGCGTGCGCTGGCCACGGTCTGGGGACTCCATGGCCTGTACCTGATTCTGTTGCCGGCGGCGCTCGCGCATGCCGTCGGCTTGCCGGCGCTGCTGACTGCCGCCGGAATGACCCTGCTGCTGGCGACTTCGATCGCCAGCGGCAGCGGTCTCAAATGGGCGATGTTCGTCTGGTTTGCGCCGATGCTGCTGGGCATCTGGCCGGAGTTCGCCAAGGAGCTGTGGCTGGTGCTGCGCAACTCGACCCTGGCGCCGCTGCTGTTCGTTGCGGTGGCTGCAGTGATCCTGCGCGCCGTGTGGCGGCGCCTGATGATCATCAGCGATGGCGCGCCAACGCTGTCGCCGGCCGACATCAATGCGTCGGACTTCAGCGCGGCAGCCGATGCCGCGCGCGTGCGCCAGGCCGGCAAGCTGGCGCTGTGGATCCAGGGATTGCAGCACCAGCTTTCCTCGCGCGCCTTCGACGGGGCACTTGCGGCGTTGCAGGACAGGCAATCGGGCGCGGACCGGCGCACATTGCAAATGGTGCTGATGCCGAATGCCCACTGGCGCGGAATCCTGCTCGAACTGGCCTTCACCGCGCTGGCCCTGGGGCTGCTGCTGAGTCTGCTCGCGTTTCAGCGCGGCGGGCCGCCGCCGATCGGATTGGCCGCCAGTTACATCGGCATGCTCACAGCGCTGCGCTTCCAGCAACTGCATCGGGCGACCCTGATGCTGCGAACGAGCCTGGTCGATGTGTATTTCGCGTCGGCCCCCGACTCGCAACTCGCCTTCACCCGCGCCATCGTCGCATCGCTGCGTGGATCGCTGCTGCCGTCGATGCTGTTCGCTGCCGTCTTGCTGCTGCTGGTTGCGACGCTGTATCCGGCAGACCAGCGCGCCGCGCTGATCGGCGGCGGACTCGTCGGTGCCTTCGCCGCCAGCCTGGCCGGGCTCGGCGTGGTGCTGATGCTGCTCGACGCCGAGCGCCCGCGCGTATTGCTGGGGCTGATGGTGCTGGCGATCCTGGGCTCGATTCCGACGTCCTTGTGCGTGGGCGCAGCGCTGCGCTCGCCGACTGCAGGCGCGGTCGTCGGCATTCTGGTGCTGGTCGCCGCCGGCGCTTTCTACCAGCGCGCCCGCGACTACGCCACGCGCTGGCCGATCCGCTTCGACGCCCCGCTATAGCGGGGCACGGGGCGACTGACAGTTTGTCTTGCTCTGGTGGGTCCAGACTTGTCTGGACCCACAAAAGCTGCGCGTTGAAGTTCTACTCCGGCGATCGCAACGCGCTGCTGACGTACTCCACCACCTCCAGCCCATAGCCGGCCAGGCCCAGGTAACGTCGCGGCGTGCCGAGCACGCGCAGCCGGCGCAGGCCGAGATCGGCGAGGATCTGCGCGCCGATGCCGGTCATGCGCCACGGCTGTGCCTGATCCGATGCACCAACGTTGCCGCTCAGACGGGCCAGATTGGCGTCATTGTCCGGTCGATCGCCGATGACGACGACGACGCCAGCGCCAGCCGCCGCGATCTCCGCCATCGAACGCCGCAATGGCATGCCGAAATCGGCTCGGGCGACGCCGAGCACATCGGACCAGAAGTTCTTGGTGTGCACGCGCACCAGTGTCGGTAGCTCGGCGGTCGGTTCGCCGAACACCAAGGCATGGTGCAACTCCTTCGCCAGCACGTCGCGATAGACGATCAGCCGGAATCGGCCGGCGTCGGTATCGACCGTCTGTTCGGTGACCCGCTCGATGGTCTGCTCGGTCGCCAAGCGATGGCGAATCAGGTCGGCAATGCTGCCGATCTTCAGCCCATGTTGTGCCGCGAAGACCTCCAGTTGCGGGCGCCGCGCCATGTGGCCATCGTCGCCCATGACCTCGACCAGCACACCGGCCGGCTCCAGTCCAGCCAGGCATGCCAGGTCGACCGCAGCCTCGGTGTGACCGGCGCGCGCCAGCACGCCACCCGGCTGTGCCATCAGCGGAAAGATGTGGCCAGGCTGGACGATGTGATCCGCGCTCGCATCCGGCGCCACCGCGGTGCGGATGGTGTGGGCGCGGTCATAAGCCGATATGCCGGTGGTGACGCCTTCCGCCGCCTCGATCGACACGGTGAAGTTGGTCCCCAAACGCGCCGTGTTGCGCGGCACCATCGGACCGATGCCGAGGCGCTTGCAGCGTTCGCGCGTGAGGCCGAGGCAGATCAACCCGCGCGCATGCCGCGCCATGAAATTGATGTCCTCCGGCCGCACCTTGCTGGCGGCCATGATCAGATCGCCCTCGTTCTCGCGGTCCTCGTCGTCGAGGATCACGACCATGCGGCCGGCGGCGATGTCGGTGAGGATTTCGGGGATGCTGTTGAAGGGCATGGGATTCGTCGCTGTTGTAGGAGCGACGTGTACGTCGCGAACAAGGTGGTTCGATCGCAGATCGGTCGCGACGTGCACGTCGCTCCTACAACGCCCGCGCCCCAATATCCTTGCGGAAGAACATGCCTTTCCAGCGGATGCTGTCGATGCGCTGATAGGCGTGCAGGCGCGCAGCCGCGAGGTCGTCGGCAATTGCGCATACGGTCAGCACGCGTCCGCCGTCGGTGCACGCTTGGCCGTCGATCAGGCGCGTCGCGGCGTGGAACACCTTGACGCCGAGGAACTGGGTCACCGAAAGGCCGTCGATCACTGCCCCCTTGTGCACGCTGCCCGGGTAGCCTTCGGCGGCCAGCACCACACCGATCGCCGGGCGTGGATCCCACTGGCACTCGATCTGGTCGAGGCGGTGATCGAGGGCAGCGTCCAGCAGGTCGACCAGATCGCTCTGCATTCTGAGCATGATCGGCTGCGTTTCCGGATCGCCGAAGCGCACGTTGTACTCAAGCACCTTGACCCCGCCAAGCCGATCGATCATCAGGCCGGCATACAGGAAGCCGGTGAACGGTGTGCCTTCCCGGCGCATGCCCGCAAGGGTCGGCTCGATGATCGTGCGCCGCACCAACTGATCGATGTCATGAGTGACCACCGGCGCCGGCGAATAAGCGCCCATGCCGCCCGTGTTGGGGCCGCGGTCGCCGTCATCGCGCCGCTTGTGATCCTGCGAGGTCGCCATCGCCAGATACTGGTCGCCGCTGGCAATCACGATGTAGCTGGCTTCCTCGCCGTCGAGGAACTCCTCGATGACGACCCGCCGTCCCGCCTCGCCCAAGGCACCACCGCCGAGCATGTCGACCAACGCCGCCTCGGCTTCGGCCAACTGCATGGCCACGACCACGCCCTTGCCGGCCGCCAGGCCATCGGCCTTGATGACGATCGGCGCGCCGCGCTCGCGCACGTAGGCCAGAGCCGGGTCCAGTTCGGTGAACACCGCGTAGGCGGCAGTGGGGATCGCGTGCCGAGCGAGGAAATGCTTGGTGAACGCCTTGGAGGATTCCAGTTGCGCGGCTGCCTGCGTCGGCCCGAAACAACGCAAGCCGGCGGCATTGAACGCATCGACGATGCCGAGCGACAACGGCGCCTCTGGCCCGACCACGGTCAGGTCAACGGCTTCGGACTGCGCCAGTTGCAGCAGACCCGCAATGTCGGTAGCGGCGATCGGAACATTGCGCATGCCCGGCTCCAGCGCCGTTCCTGCGTTTCCTGGTGCCACCAGGATCTGCTGAACGCGCGGCGACTGGCGGATGCGCCAGGCCAGCGCATGCTCGCGGCCGCCATTGCCTACGACCAGAACTTTCATCGATCGATCATTCCGCAGTCATCGGGGGCCGCAGCATAACGCCCCGCGCGAGCGGTCGCGGCTACCAGCGGTAGCTGAGCGACAACAGGTTCTCGCCATCGTTGTTGCCGCCGTTGTTGCCGTTGGAGATGTGGCGATAGGCCAGCGCCCAGCTTCCGCGTGCATAACCGAGCGAGGTCACGACCTGCCAGGACGTCGACAGAAACTCATTGCGCTGACTCACCAACCCGACGGCGCCGCCGAGGAAGAATCCACCGAAATACTTGCGCAGACCGGCGCCTGCCAGGAACACGTCATCTCCGTTGCGTCCGTCGAATTCGTCGAGGCCGGCGAACTCGTCGCGGCCGGCGATGCCGATCACGACGACCTCGCTATGAACATCGTACGCGCGCCAGCGCTCGATCGGCCGCACCCAGGATCCGACGAATCCAAAGCTGGTCTCACCATCGATTTCGTCGATGTGCGCGTAGCCCAGTTCGAAACTCGGCTGCGCCTGGGCGGGCAAACCCGCGGCGCCAGCGAGCAGGAGCGCCAACAGCCAGCCGGTGCGATTCATGCGGTTCCTTCGGTTTCAGTCCGAGACCAGACGCGTGGCATCGATCACTTGATGCGCTTGACCAGCGTGGTGCGGTTGTAGCCGTCGACCTTCAACCGCCAGGAGCTGAACGCCCCCGGTTCGATGGTCACCGATGGGTTCACCACATTCATGTCGTAGCGATCTTCCTCGACCTGCTGCCAGACCTGGCCGTTGTCCAGCTCGAATCGGGTCTTGCCGAACCAGCCTTTGAAGGTCCCGGCGATGCTGCTCACCACTGTTTCGCGACGCGCATTTTCGAAGCCGACGGTGGACTCGACCGCCGACGGCGCTGCCGCGGCAGTCGGCAGTTGTCCCTGAGCCACCGCGGCCGCCACCGCCGGATCGGCCAGACGTACGCTGCGCTCTATCCACGCGTTGAGGGCTGCCAACTCCGCTTCGCTGAGCTTGTCGAGACCGGCGGCGCGGAAATCCTTGGCGCTCATGCGCTCCTCCAACGACGAGAAGCTCTGGCTTTGCTGGCTCTGCGCGAGAGCAGAGACCGCGATGCAGAGAAGGGCAATGGCGAGCGACAGTCTGCGCATGGGTAGTCGTCAACTTTGAAGGCGCGGGAGTTTAGCCGGAAATCGTCGCACAGTCTGGAGTCGCGCCGCAACGCGCTGGTGCGCCAGTCAGGTTTCGCGACTGGCCTTGGGCAACCCGACGCCCGGCGCCGGTCGCTCGTGCAACACCTCGCGCCGGAAGCGAAACAACTCAGCCGGTCGCCCGCCGGTGGCATGCGTGTGCTGGCCGGTGGGCTCGACCAGTCCGGCATTGGCCACCAGCCGACGGAAGTTCTGGGTGTGCAGTGGCTGGCCAGCCAGTGCCTCGACCACCCGCTGCAACTGACCCAGCGAAAAGCGCTCCGGGAGCAACTCGAAAACCAATGGCCGATACTTGAGCTTGCCGCGCAGGCGACCGAGCGCCGTAGCCAGTATGCGTCGATGGTCGCGCGCCATCGCGCGACCAGGCGCAAGAACCACGGATGCGGGCGGCAAGCGTCGCGCTTCGCTCACCATGCCGGCCTCCCACAGCAGCTCATAGCGTTCCAGCGTGCGCTCCGGATCCCATGGCCAGCCCGCAAGGCCGAAGCACTGGCGGGCGCGCTCGTGATGTTCCGCGTGCTGGTCCACCCAAGCCATCAGCGGCGGCACGATGCGCGCTTCGATCAGCGCGGGGCGTCCGTTGCGCCAGTCCTCCCACGGCAGGAAAGCGTACCAGTCGGCCCACGCTGCCTCGAAACCGGGAGCCAGGCGCCCTTCGCGCACCAACGCCAGATAAGCTGCCGAGATCACCCGCGGCCCGCCGGCGACTTCGCGCGGATCACGAAAACGATCGCCGAAGGTGTAGAGCTGCTCGACATGACCCAGCGCCAGGCCGGTCTGCTGCACCACCCAGGCGCGCATGCCACGCTCCAGCGTCGGATGCGCGACCAGATCGAGTGGGCCGGACGGCAGCGCATCGACGGCGCCTTCTGTCACCACCAGCACGCGCGGCGTGCCGTCGGTGACGGCGACGATCACGGCATCCAGGCTGATCAGGGCGTGTTTGGGCATGCCAGCGATACTAAGCGTTGCCTGTGGGAGCGGGCTTGTCCCGCGAGCCTTTTCTCCGGCGATCCGAAAAGCTCGCGACGCAAGGTCGCTCCCACCGCGCGCACTGCGTCACGGTCTGGTCTTATGGATGCAGTCGGAAAAAGCCTAGAATCCCGGCCCTCTCGTTGCTGCCTCGGCGTTGCTCATGACCGTCTCCCGTTTGCTTCTCGCCAGCGCGCTCGCGCTTGCCGCCACTGGCGTCCGTGCGGACGCCACCTACCACGTGCTGGCGGACGGCAGTTTCAGTCAGGACTGGAGCAACACCGGGCTGATCACCACCAACGACAACTGGAGCGGTGTGCCGAGCATCGAGGGCTATCGTGGCGACAACCTGACCGGAGCCACCGGGACCGATCCGCGCACCATCCTCGCCTTCGGTTCCAGTCCGCTGAACGTTTGGGCCAACATCAGCAATGCGTCGGCGCACGAGTCGGGCGGTGTTGCCGAGGTCGACGCGGGTGCCGACATCGGCGGCAATCCCACGGTCGCCTTTCAGGGCAGCGGCACTGCGGATGCGCCGTTCGTACTGCTGCGCCTGAACACCTCGGGCTGCAGCAACATCAGTGTCAGCTACAACCTGCGCGACATCGACACGGCGGAACTTACGCCGGCGCAGCAAGTCGTGCTGCAGGCGCGAATCGGCGAGACCGGCGACTTCGCCAACGTCGATGGCACTTACGTCGCCATCGCCAACAATGGCGGCACGACCCCAGGCGCCGCCGTACTGACGCCGGCCTTCGGAAATCAGGCGCAAGTGCAACTGCGCTGGCTGACCACCAACGCAGTCAATACCGATGCCTTGATCGGCATCGACGACATTCAAGTCACCGGAACCTGCGCCGATATCCCGCCCACCGTCGCCAGCACCACGCCGGCCAACAATGCCACCAACGTTGCCCCGTCAACCAATATCGGTATCCAGTTCAGCGAAGCGGTCACCACCAATCCCGGCTGGATTGCCTTCAGTTGCACGGTCAGCGGAAATGTCGCGGCGGTGGAGTCGGGCACGGGTTCGTCGCGCACACTTGATCCGGTGCCTACGTTGGCATTCGGCGAGGTCTGCACGGGCACTGTGGTGGCCGCGAATGTCATCGATCAGGACGGCACGCCAGATCCGATGTCCGCGAACTTCGTGTTCAGCTTCACGGTTCAGGCCGATCTGCCGCCGACCGTCGTCGGCACATCGCCGGCCAACGGCGTTGGTGGCGTGGCCATCGGCAGCAACCTCATCATCAACTTCAGCGAGCCGGTGACCGTCGGCGGCAACTGGTTTTCGATCAGCTGCGCCAATTCCGGCGCGCATCCGGCCGTGGTCAGCGGCGGGCCGCAGAATTACACGCTGAACCCGGACACCGATTTCGACTTTCTGGAACTGTGCACGGTCGATCTGAATGCTGCGCTGATCGTCGATCAGGACGGCACGCCTGATCCGATGACCAGCAACTACACGTGGAGCTTCACCAGCGCCGCATCGCCGAGCGACTACTACGCCGGCGTCGACGCCAGCAATGCGACCACGCTGCGCAGCACGCTGCACGCCATCATCGACGACCACACGCGCATCGCCTACACCAACGGAACGCCGAACACCTGGGCGGTGCTCAATCTGGCCGACCAGGACCCGGTCGACACCAGCAAGATCCTGGATGTCTACAAGAACGCGTCGTACACCAAGATCACCGGCGGCACCGGCGTCTACAACCGCGAGCATACCTGGCCCAATTCGCTGGGCTTCGGCAACAACGACCCCGAATTCGCCGGGGCACCCGCCAGCCAGCAGAATCAGCCGTACACCGACACGCACATGCTGTATCTGTCGGACACCGCCTACAACAGCAACCGCGGCAACAAGTACTTCGGCAACTGCAGCGCGTCGTGCGTTGAAGATCCGACGCAGCTGAACCATGGCCAGGGCGGCGGCAGCGGCGTCTATCCGGGCAATTCCAACTGGTACAACAGCGTGCTCTACGAAGTGTGGGGCAAACGCAAGGGCGACATGGCCCGCGCGATGTTCTACATGGATGTGCGTTATGAAGGCGGTACGCACGGAATCACCGGCGCTACCGAACCGGACCTGCGCCTGACCGACGACCCGGACGACATCGTCAACACCGGCGGCAATGCCACTGTGGGTTACATGGGCCTGCTGTCGGTGCTGCTGCAGTGGCACATCGACGATCCAGTGACGCCCGAGGAGATCGTTCGCAACGAGGTCATCCAGAGCTTCCAGGGCAATCGCAATCCATTCATCGACCACCCCGAGTGGGTCGCCTGCATCTGGCAGGATGTGTGCACCGCCGGCGAAGACATTTTCGACAACGGCTTCGAGTAAAGCAGAAACGTTGTCGTGGGCCAGGGCGACGGGTGCGTCGCCCGCGCCCACCTATCGGCTAGATCGGAGCGTGCTCCGCTGCTTTTGCTTCACGCTCTGGTAGAGCGGAGCTTGCTCCGCTGCTCCTGCTTCACGCTCTGGTAGAGCGGAGCTTGCTCCGCTGCTTCTGCCTCACGCTCTGGTGGAGCGGAGCTTGCTCCGCTGCTTCTGCTTCACGCTCTGGTAGAGCGGAGCTTGCTCCGCTGCTTCCGCTTCACGCTCTGGTAGAGCGGAGCTTGCTCCGCTGCTTCCGCTTCACGCTCTGGTAGAGCGGAGCTTGCTCCGCTGCTTCCCCGCTTCACGCTCTGGTAGAGCGGAGCTTGCTCCGCTGCTTTTCGCGGTCTGGGATTGAAGAGCAGCGGAGCAAGCTCCGCTCTACAGAAGCCAAGGCATGCGGTCTGACTACGCGTTTCGCCGTCGGGGATTGAAGAGCAGCGGAGCAAGCTCCGCTCTACAGAAGCCAAGGCATGCGGTC
>ERZ761602.1797-NODE-1797-length-37053-cov-10.545759_pt1 | contig 37053 bp, 38 predicted proteins | sample MGYA00512165_ERZ761602 | MGnify/ENA primary metagenome ERZ761602 (study PRJEB28899, sample SAMN02445085) | bioreactor sludge metagenome | biome: EBPR sludge; isolation source: Thorneside wastewater treatment plant | place: Australia: Brisbane, Thorneside...
GCCGTCGGGGATTGAAGAGCAGCGGAGCAAGCTCCGCTCTACAGAAGCCAAGGCACGCGGTCTGACTATGCTTTTCGCGGTCTGGGATTGAAGAGCAGCGGAGCAAGCTCCGCTCTACAGAAGCCAAGGCATGCGGTCTGACTACGCGTTTCGCCGTCGGGGATTGAAGAGAAGCGGAGCAAGCTCCGCTCTACCGAGGCCAAGGCATGCGGTCTGACTACGCATCCAGCCTGCCGGCGCTGACCAGCGCGCCGCGTCCGTCGTCGATGACCTCGATGTCGACGGCAATCGGGTGGCAGCAGTGCTGGCAGTCCTCGACCCAGGACTGCGGCCCCAGCGTCAGGTCGACTGAGGAATCGTAGCTCTGCCAGCAATGCGGGCACTCGATCTCGATCGCGGCGTCGATCGGCCGCTGGCGCGGATCGCTGCCGGGCTCGAAGACCGGGTCCAGTCCGTACAGCGCGTCGATGTGCGCGGCATCGGTGCGCAGAGCGCCGCCCAGCAGATGCGCCAGCTCCGGTCTGGCCTTGCTGTCCCGGTCGCGCATCAGAAGCTCTTGGCGACCGCCAGATAGATGATCGGAATGGCGAGCAGCAGGGCGAGTTCGTTGAACCAGCGGAAGAACGTCGACCCCGGCAGCGCGCCGCCGGCCATCGACTTCTTCAGGTAGCGGCCGCTGACGATGTAGAACACCATCAGCAACACCACCAGCGTCAGCTTGGCGTGCATCCACGGGCCGCCGATCTTGAAGTGCATCCACAGGATCAGGCCGAACAGCAGTGCGATGCCGAACATGATGTGGCCGAAGCCGTACAGGCGCCGTCCCATCAGTTGCAGGCGTTCGCGCACCGCGGCCTGGTCGCCGGCCTCGGCGATGTTGACCAGAATTCGCGGCAGGTAGAACACCGCCGCCATCCAGGCCATCACGAACAGGATGTGCAGGGTCTTGATCCAGATATAGCTCATCGAGGCACTCGCGTCGGCAGATCCGCCGCAGACTGCCACGCGAAGCGGCCGCGGGGAAGCGTTAGGCGATCGACGCCTGGTGAACTTCGGCTGCCGGTTACCGCAAAAGACCTGCGCCCCGCCCTACAACGAGATGCCGCGGCGCACGCCAACCGGAATGTCCGACAGATGCGCATACTCGCCTTCGCATAACAGTTGCGGGCGTTCGAGGACCGCCAGCGCGAACGCCGTGGCGTCCTGGCCGAAGAACTTCTGGCCATGGATCAACAAGGTAGGCACGCCAAAAACGCCGTCGGCCAACGCCGCGGCGGTGCTTTCCTTGAGCTTGGCTTTCACCTCGGGCTGACCGATGGCCGCAGCGACATCGTCGATTGCGAGATCGTGTCCCACTGATTCGAGATCGGCGGCGGACTCGCTGTTGCGACCTTCCGCCCAGATATGCCGAAAAACCCGCTGCACGACGGGCACCGTCGCTCCGGCGGCAACGATCAAGCGCAACGCAGCCAGCGGGTTGAACGGATGGCGCGGCGGGAAACGCACCGGCACACCCAGTTCCTGTGCACGCCAGATTACATAGCGGTAGGTGAATTCGCGTTTGCCACTGATTTCGGCCGGACCGAGCTGTCCGTGGTGAGACAACACCGCGCCGAGCACAACCGGACGCGGGTCCAGCGCAAGGTCCGGCCGCTCGCGTGCCAGCCACTCGAGCTGGAGGTAGGCGAACGGCGAGATGACATCGAAGTACCAGGGAATCGGAGCCATGTCAGACTCGGGGTCCTGAAGTAGCACAACCTTACACCTGCGCGACCGAATCGACGAGTGCGCCAGCGCGCGGAAAGCTGCAGCAGCTATTGTCGTCGCTTTCCCACATGGACATTCCAGCGTGTTGCGTTGGTTGCTGCTCGGCGTCCTGCGTCTCTACAAGCTCCTGCTCAGCCCGTTGCTGGGCCAGCGCTGCCGCTTTTACCCAAGCTGTTCGACCTATGCCGCCGAGGCAATCACCCGGCACGGCGCGGCGCGCGGCAGCTACATGGCGGTTTGCCGGGTCGCCCGCTGTCATCCCGGTTGCGAGGGCGGCAATGATCCGGTGCCGCTGAAGTTCAGCTGGAAGCCGTGGCGGGGGGAACTGTAGGAGCGACGTGTACGTCGCGACAGGTGATGCGCCACGATCGCGGGTCGCGACGTGCACGTCGCTCCTACGGTCCGGCCACCGGCGCAAGTACCATCGGCACCGGGCCGAAACGCGGTTGCGGCAGGTAATGATCGATCAGCAGGAAGGCAAACAACGCGGCGAGATACAGAATCGAATAGTTGAAGGTCTTCAGCGCGAACAGTTCGTCGGGTGGGTTCATCAGTCGGATCGCGTAATAGAGAAACCCGCTGCCGAGCACCAGTGCGCCGCCGAGGTAGAAGAACCCGGACATGCCGGTCAGGTACGGCAGCAGCGTGACGATCACCAGAATCACGGTGTAGGCGAGGATGTGCCAGCGGGTCACCGTGACCCCGTGGGTGATCGGCAACATCGGGATCGACACCTTTTCGTAGTCGGCGCGACGGAAAATCGCCAACGCCCAGAAATGCGGCGGCGTCCAGATGAAGATGATCAGGAACAACAGCAAGGCATGAGGATCGAGCGTGCCGGTGACGGCCGTCCAGCCGAGCACCGGCGGCGCGGCGCCGGCGGCACCGCCGATGACGATGTTCTGCGGCGTCGCCCGCTTCAGGAACAGCGTGTAGATGACGGCATAACCGATCAACGAGGCAAACGTCAGCACCGCGGTGAGCACATTCACCATGAGCGACAACATCAGCATGCTGATGGCCGTCAACAACAGCGCGAACAGCAACGCCTGTTTCTCGGTAAGGCGACCGCGCGGCAACGGACGGTACATGGTGCGCGCCATCTGCGCGTCGATGCGCGCATCCAGCAACTGATTTATCGCAGCTGCCCCGGATGCCGCCAGCCAGATGCCCAGGCTACCCACGATCAGCGCGCGCCAGCCCGGCAGTCCGGGCGTTGCGAGGAACATGCCCACGACCGCGGTGAACACGATCAACGCAACCACCCGCGGCTTGGTGAGCGCCCAGAAATCGCTGAGGGTTTCGAGCAATGCCTTCATTTGCCGAGCTTGCTCCAGCGCAGCAGATGCGCCAGATCCTTGCGCACGTCGGTGGGATCGACGTCGCTGCCATAACGCATCATCGCATTCCCGAGTGGATCGATGAGGATCACGGCGCCCTCGGCAAGCGCAAGACGGGCGGCCAGGTCAGGCGTCGGCTGCCAGGGGGTCCAGTCCGCGTCGGTGCCGCCGGGTGCGCCAGGCCACGCCACCATCTGCACCCGATCCTTTTCCTTGCCCTGTGCCTCGCGGATCCGGCCGAACAAAGCGACTCTGCGCATGCAGCCCGCGTCACAGTTCGCGGGCACCCGCAGCAGCACCGACCAGCGACGGCCGTCCGCGACCACCTTCGCGGTCGTGACTTCGGCGCCAAGCGCGAGGACCGGCTCGATCAACTGACCACGATTGCGCGTGCTCTGAGGATCCCAATGGAACCAGCGGGTTTGCAGCAGTAACGCAACCATCGCGGGCAGCAAGAAGGCCGCAACGATGAGGAGCAGTTGGATTTGACGTCGATTCATGGGTGGGTGGAGTCAGGTTGGCCGGCGGGAGGCGCGCGTAATGACCGCCACGCCAGAACGCCGTAAATGATGAGCAAGGTCAGCGATAGCCCGAACCACTGCAGCGCGTAGCCGCGGTGGCGTTCCGGGGGGAGCATCTGCGCACGTACGGTTTGTGCGCGCGGAGCGGCGCGATCTTCAAGCACCAAGTCTAGCAGCGGCTCGCCGAGGTGACGCTCGATCTCGTCCAGGTCGATGCCGGTGACCAGCAGCGGCCACTCGCCAGTCGGCGCTTCGCCCAGGCGCAATCCGGCCCCCGGGGGATCCAGCAGCACGCCTTCGAGAGGCTGACGGCCTGCCGGCAGCGTTATCGTCGGCGGCGGCAAGGCACGATCCGGCCAGGCCAGCCAGCCACGGTCGATCAGCAGCGACCGCGGGCTATCAGCCAGACGCAGCGGCACATAGACGCGCACACCGGGCTTGCCTGCGCGGGTCTGATTATCGAGCAGCACCTGGCGGTCCGAAAGAAACTCGCCTTCGACGGCGACCGCGCGGAATCGTGCTTCAACGCCGGACAGGTCGAGGTCGGACAATGACACCAACGGCGCAGCTGCTGCCTTGTCGACGCCGTCGAGCAGCAACTGTTTCGCCGTCGCCCGATCGAGTTGCCACCAGCCCATGCGCGCCAGGCCCGCCGCGCACAGCAAGGTCAGGACTGCAAATACGAGCAATGCCGGTCGGCGGCGGCTCCGGTTCAGGGCATTCTCGGTGCGCATCGCACGTTTACCGTCCATTGCCAGATCCGCGCGTACACTACGTCCCTGTTCGTCATCCGCCCGTTGAGGGGCGTCTTTATGGTAAAGCTTGGCATCGCGCTGTTCTTGATCTTCATTGTCTACAACCTCGGCGCCGGTTGTTATTACATGCTCACCGACCAGGGCAAGACGGATCGCGTGGTCAAGGCTTTGTCGTGGCGGATCGGCTTGTCGATCGTGCTCTTCGCGCTGATCGCGCTGGGCATTTACACCGGCGTGATCGAACCGAACACGGTGATGCGCAAAGGCAGCTGACGTCCAATCGCGAAACATGCAACAGGCGGACACGCGCCCTGCTCTTCAATGCCCGAAAACGACGACGGCCCCGCGAGCGGGGCCGTCGACTTGCAGCAGTGAGTGCTGATCAGGCCTTGCCGGGCACCGGCTTGCCGGCCGGAGCCTGCACCCGCATGGTCGGCTGCGGGCCGCCACCGACGCGCGCACCGGTTGCGAAATAGTCGTGCAGGTCGTGCGCGAATTCGTCGAACTGGCCGAGCGTTACGCGGTTCGCGCGGACGAAGAAGTTGTAGGCCAGCACCGACGGAATGGCGACGCCCAGACCGATACAGGTCATGATCAGCGCCTCGCCGACCGGACCCGCCACCACGTCGAGTGATGCCTGACCGGACGCACCGATCTTGATCAGTGCGTGATAGATGCCCCACACCGTACCGAACAGTCCGACGAAGGGCGCGGTTGAGCCCACCGACGCCAGCCAGGTCAGACCATTTTCGAGCTTGGCGCTTTCGCGGCTGACGGCCTGACGCAATGCGCGGTCGATGAATTCGCTGCGATTCAAGGCTTCAACGAGGCGACTGCCTTCGTTCTTGGAGTGATGCGCCGCGGCATTGGCGCATTCCAGCGCGATCTTCGAGAACGGCTCATTCGCCGGCTGCGATTCCATCGCGCGAATGGCTTCCTGAGGATTGGTCGTCTGCCAGAACGTCTCGATGACCTTGTGCGCGTGCGAACGAATCGACCAGTTGCGCATCGACGCAGTGAAGATGTACCAGACTGTACCGATGAACATGACCAGCACCACCAGGAAGACAAACTTGGCGACGGCGTCGGCCGTGCTCCAGAGGTGCATCAAACCCATTTGTTCCATGACCAAGCCTCGTTTGTTCTGAGTCCAACCACGACACGGGGCGCGCCGCAGAGCGCGCTATCCTACACAGGAAGGCGGCAGTCCTTCCAGTGCTGCGAGTAAACGGATTTCGATGATTCAGCAGGAATGTACGCACCCGACCGCGGTGCTCAGCGTCAATCTCAACAAAGTCGCGCTATTGCGCAATTCGCGCGGCGATCGATTGCCAGATCCGCGTGCCGCAGCGCGGGTTGCCATGGCGGCCGGTTGCGGCGGCATCACGCTGCACCCGCGGCCGGACTTGCGCCACGCACGGCCCGACGATGCCATCGCGATGCGCGCGCTGTGCACGTCCGTGGAACTGAATCTGGAAGGCAACCCATACGCGCCCGCCAGCGATCGCTACCCGGGCTTCATGCAACTGCTGGAGAGCTGCCGCCCGGAACAGGCGACGCTGGTGCCGGACGACGATGGGCAACTGACGTCGGATCATGGCTGGGACCTCCGGCGCGAAGCGCCAAGGCTGCGCCCTTTGGTACAGCGCCTGCGGGCCTACGGCATCCGCGTCAGCCTGTTCATGGATGTCGATTCGCCGGATATCGAACGCGCCGCGGATGTCGGCGCTCAGCGCATCGAGATCTACACCGGTCCGTACGCGCACGCCGCCGCAACCGGGGATGCCCAAGCGGCGCTCGACGCCTGCTCACGCGCCGCCGAACGCGCGCGGGCGGTGGGCCTGGCGGTGAACGCAGGACATGACCTCGACCAACGCAATCTCGGGCCGTTGCTGCGCGCGGTGCCGGCGATTCGCGAGGTGTCCATCGGGCACGCGCTGATCGGCGAAGCGCTTTACGACGGACTGGATCTGACGGTGCGGCGATATCTCGCGGTGATCGCGGACGCCGCAAGCGTGTAGGGCTGCTGTGCGCACAGGGCGGTGCGCTTCGCGGGGATTGCAGCGGGTTTCGCGAACGCCCTCGTGTGCGCTTGTCCACGCATTTTCCGAGCCGCTTTTCTCTCCGCAAAGGACGCAAAGAGCGCCAGGAGAAGAGGGCCGGGAAGCCCCGGCGGCGCGCTTGTGCGCATCGAAGCTGTGGGAGCGGGTTCATCCCGCGCTCTCGCGGATTGAAGCAGCACCCACATAAAGATCAATGACTTACAGAATGTTCGGTTGGAGCGCGATGGCGCGCACCACGACTTGCCGCGATTCGCTCGGGCGCCATCGCTGTCCTCGCGCAAGCTGCAGCTATTCAACGCCGACGCGTGCAACCCCGGCACGTTTGCCGATCGCCATCAGACCAGCGACCGTTTCGAAGCGCACCTCGCCGGCTGCCTTGATGCGGAACTCGCCCTGCGTCGCAGGCGGAAGCCTTCCGGCCGCCTGCAGGCGCGCCGCAAGCATCGACGCCGAGATCAACTCGCCATCGAGCGTCAGTCGCACCTGGTTGCCGATGGCTTCGACCCCGATCTCATGGCGCGCCGAGATCGTGGCCGGGTCCGGACCCGGCTGCTGGTTCGGCAGCGGCAGTCGGTGTGACAACATCGGCGCGGCGATCATGAAGATGATCAGCAGAACCAGCATCACATCGATCAGAGGGGTTGTGTTGAGGTCCACCATCGGCACAGCTGCATGCTCTCGCACCATGTCCGCCTCCGGTTCGCGACGCGGGATGCGTCGGCATCAGCCTACGCCTGCCCAGGGCACGCACATTCACCGCCGCCGACGGGCGTTCATCGGGGATTAGCGAGGAGCCGGAAAACGCAGGCCTATTGCGGCGCCGCGGTTGCCAGCCTGCCGGCTGACGCGGGATCAAGAGCGGCAACGCAGGCGCGTGGCCCTCCAGAGATGCCATGACCCGCCGTTGGCGGCGTCCGCACGCGACGCGCCTGTGGCGCCGCGGCGCCCCGCAAAGGTCCAACGGTGCTGGTCGACAGGTGTCTCTCCGTTCGCCAGACTTCGTTTGCAGTCTGCGAAACGACGACGCCGGGCAAAAGCCCGGCGTCGAAACATCATGAGCCAAAGCTTCAGCCCGGTGGCGGAGCAGCCGGACCGCCACCACCCGCAGGTGTGGCCAGATTGTCGAAGCCGATACGCTCGATGCGCGATCGCTTGGCGGCAGCGAGGATGTTGGCGAGCGCACTGTACGGCACGGTCTCGTCGGCCTCGAGCTTGTATTCGGGCTGATCGTCCTTGACCTTCTTGCCCATCTCGCGGAACTCGGTGAACAGCATGTCCTGGCTGATCGGCTCGTTGTTCAGGCGGATTTCGACTGCGCCGCCAAGGTCGCGCAGCTCCAGGCGCTTCTGTTCGATCTTGCTCTTGTCGGCTGGATCGGTCGACTGCTGCGGCAGATTGATGCGCACTTTGTGCGCCAACAAGGGCGCGGTGATCATGAAAATGATCAGCAGCACCAACATGACGTCGACCAGCGGCGTCGTGTTGATGTCGACCATCGGCGAACTGCCGCCACCGCCACCACTTGGACCTGTACTCATACCCATGACGTGATCTCCTGCGGCTTCGGCTTATTCGCCGGGCGCGGTGACAAAACCGACCTTGCTGATGCCCTTGCGCTTGGCAAGATCGAGCGCACTGCGAATGTGCTTGTACTGCACACTGCGGTCACCGCGAATCTTGATCTCCGGCTGCGGCTTCTTGGCAGCTTCCAACGCCAGACGGGCTTCCAGGCCGTCCAGCCCGATGGGATCGTCGACCCAGTAGTACTGGACCATGCCGTTGCCCTTGTCCTGGACATTCAGCGTGATCGCCCGCTCCTCGGTCGAATCCGGCTCGTTGGCCGCTTCGGGGATAGAAATCGGCACCTTGTTCTGCATCAGCGGCGCCGTGATCATGAAGATGATCAGCAGCACCAGCATGACGTCAACCAGTGGCGTCGTGTTGATATCGGTCATCGGGGCCGAATTCTGCCGCCCGCCACCGCCAGTACTCATTCCCATGTTGCTGTTCCCTCGTTGGCGGCCGTCGTGACAACCGCACTTTGGCGTCTGAAGTTCAGCCCTGGCTCGGCACGTGTTGCCGGTTGCCGTAACGTTGACCGCGGACGCGATTGCCGGTGGCAAAATAGTCCAGCAGATCGTGCGCGAAGGTTGCCAGACGGGCGTTCACTTCCTTGTTGCTGCGCACGAAATAGTTGTACGCCAGTACGCTGGGAATGGCTACGCCCAGGCCGACGCAGGTCATGATCAACGCCTCGCCGACCGGACCGGCGACCACGTCCAGCGTTGCTTCACCGGACGCGCCGATTCGGATCAGGGCGTGGTAGATGCCCCACACCGTACCGAACAGGCCGACGAACGGTGCTGTCGAACCCACCGACGCGAGCATCGTCAAACCCGATTCCAGACGACCAGCCTCACGGTCTACACCACTGCGTACCGCGCGATCGATGAACTCGTGGCGGCTGAGAGCCTCCGCCATGCGCCCGCCGAGGGCATCGGAGTGGTGTTCCGCGGCAAATGCGGCGTCCAGCGCAATCTTGCTGAACGGCTCGTACTCCGGCTGCGCCTGCAACTGGACGATGGCTTCGCGGGGCGAAGACGACTCCCAGAAGGCATCCATCACCTGCTGGTAGCGTGCCCGCACCGACACCAGCCGGAGCGCGTTGTAAAGGATGTAGTACCACACCAGAATCGACATCAGGCCGAGCACGGTGCCGGCGACGATGCCGACCAGGTCGGCGTTCGCGATCAGATGGGCGAAACCCATCTTGCTCAAGGCCAGCGAGTCGGTGTTGCCCATCAACAGATCGAGTCGATCCATGCCCGGCAGAAGTGCCGACGACACGTCGAGACTTTCCTGACTCGGCAGGAGCGGCGCGGCAGCGCTGGGATCGACCGCTGCGGCAGCCGCATCCACGGGAGTTCCGGCGGCGACCGGGTCGAACGGTGTTTCGGGAGTAGCTGGAATCTGATCCTGCATGACCGCTGACCTCAATCTGCAAGCGTGAAGCGGACGGGCACCAGCGCCCAACCCGCATAGGAGGCGCCGTCGCGCACACCCGCGTTGAATCGCCAGTTGCGCGCCGCCTGCATCGCCGAGCGATCGAACTCGCGGTGTCCGCTCGATTTTTCGACCTCGATCTTCTCCGGTCGACCGTCAGCAGAAACCAGGATGCGCAGCATGACTTCGCCCTGCACGCCGCGACGCAACATCGCCGGCGGATAACGCGGCGGACGCGCACGCATCATCGACATGTCGACCGACGGCGCAACCTCGCGCGGACCATCGCCGCGATCCGGAGACGGCGGCGCCGGCGGCTGGATCGCAATGCCTTCCGTGCTGTCGGTGATCACGTCGGCAACTTCGGGCGGCGGCTCCGGCGGCGGATTCTCCGGCTGCGGATCCGGCTTCTTGATCTCGAGCTTGATGATCTTCGGCGGTTCCGGCGGCGGCGGCGGCGGCGGCGGCGGCGGCGGTGGTGGCGGTGGCGGTGGCTCCAGGAACACCACCTCGATGATGTTTTCCTGAGGCTTCACCTGCCCGACCGGCGCCCGTGCCGGAAGCAACAGCAACCCGACCAGTACCGAGTGAACGATCAACGTCACAGCGATTGCCGTGACGCGCCTGAAGTTGAGACCTTTGGGTCTCTGGGAGTAAACGTTAGCAGACATCAGCGTGCTGTCGAGAATGGATTCAGGATTGTCGTGCGCTGGAATCCGCGTTCCCCTGCAACCACCTGCCAGGACCGTCTGCGGAAGCCTCCCCAAGGTCGGGCGAAGCTACACCACTGATTTGCGGCCCACAAGGCAGAATGCTGCAAAAGACGCGACTCAACGTCCCAAAGACTTCAATGCTTGCGTCGCGTTCTTCGCCGACTCAGGATAACTCTGAGCCTTCTGGAACGCGGCGATCGCCGCTGCCTCATTGTTGCTGTCCAGCTCGGCGATGCCCAATTGATAATAGGCGTTGCCGAGTTGGCGCAGATTGCCCTTTTGAATCGCCGTTGCAAAGGCCGCGCGGGCCTCGGCCGGCTTCTCCTGGTCGAGCAACACCTGCCCGGCATAGAGATCGGAGGTGCCGTCGTCGGGGGACAACGCGGCCGCCTTGCGGAAGTTGTCCAGCGCCGTCGGCAGTTCTTCGGAGTCGTAATAGGCTTCGCCGATCTGCAGGTAGCGCTCCTTCGACTCCTTGACCACGCTCTTGGCGATACCTTCGCTCATCACCGCGGCCGCGTCCTTGGGACGCTCCAGTTCACGGTAGGCCGCGTACAGGTTGATGTAGAGATTCTCCTTGACCAGTTTGCCCTGGGAGCGCAGCGCCTCGAGCATGGCGACGGCGTCCTCCGGCTTGCCGGCATCCAGCAACAGCGCCGACAGGAAATTGACGAACTCGGCATCGTCCGGCGCCGTAGCCAGCACTTCGCGACCGAACGCGATCGCCTCGTCGGTACGCTCCAGCGACAGCAAGCTGTTGGCCTTCATCTGCTGCCAGGCACGCTCGGGCTTGTCGCCGGTCGCAAAGGCCTTGTCGATGAACACCAGGGTGTTTTCGAAGTCGTCCTGGTCGAAGTAATTCTTCGCCTGCAACGCCCAGTTGCGGCCGGTGATCGCATCCGCGTCCTTCAGCCAATCGTCGAAGGCGGCGATCGATTCGGCGAGCTGGTCGTTCATGTGGTACAGCTCGGCCAGCGTCAGCTTGAGCTGAAAATGCTCCACGTTCGGCAATGCGTCGGTGGCGATGCCGATCTTGAACTGCTCGATGGCGGTGACCAGATCGTCCTGGTTGTAGGCGATGAAGCCGCGCAATTGCGCGATCTTGCCGCGCTCGTAGGGGCTGGCCTTCGGCGTGTCGAGCTTGTCGAGGCCGGCGAGCGCCTCGTCGTACTGGTCGGCTTCGTAATGGTCGGCAATCTTGGCGAAGGCCTTGACGAACTTCTGGCTCGACTGCGTCGGCTTGTCCACTCGTCCAGTCTTGCTGACCGCAGCTTTCTCGTCCTTTTTCTTGTCGCGCGCAGCATCTGCCGGCGCCACGCTCATTGCGAGCGCCGCTCCCAGCAACATTGCCGCAATCAGGCGAAACTTGACCATGAACCCCTCCCGTGTCCCATTCAGCGACTACTGCAAGCATGCACCAGCACGAACCTCGTGCGGTTAATTTAAGTCAGCGATTCTTGCCCCGCTCGACCGGCAATTGATCCTGCAACCAGGCGGCGATGCCACCCTTGAGACAAAAAACTTTTGCGTGACCCGCCTTGAGCAGCTTCTCGGCAACCTCGCCCGAGCTTGCGCCGCTCTGGCAGTACAGCAGCACGGTGCCGTCCTTGAACTTGCTGATGTCCTTCGCGGCCGGATCGACTTGCGAAGGCGTCAGGTGCCGCGCACCACGGATATGGCCCTTGTCGAAATCTGCACTCGGCCGAAGGTCGATCAGCAACGCATTGCCGGCATTCAGCTGCCGGGTGAAATCGAAGATCGACAGATCGATCGTTCCGCGGGCACGCACGCGCAACTCGAAGACCGCCCACGCCACCAGAAGGACAATGAACAGCGTCCACAGGATCGGATGGTTGGCGACGAACTCGAGAAAACGCGACATCGGGTGCGTGCACCGGAACGGCAAGGGGCGCGGATTATGGCGTGGGATTGTGTGCCCGCCAAGGCGGACATTGTGCCGAATCAGGCATCAATGTCCGGAATCAGGCGACTTTCGAGCTGCGCGATCATGTCCTTCAGCTTCAACTTACGTTTCTTCATGCGTTTGACCGCCAGCTCATCGAGCATCGGCCCGATCTGCAGCGCCGCGATCAGGATGTCCAGGTCGCGATGCTCCTGACGCAGTTCTGCCAGTCGTCGCGCGGTGTCGGCGAGATCGGGATCGGGCATGGGCAGGCCGGTGGTTGCGGACGATGGGAAAGTGTAGCGGGTTGCCGGGAGGCGGTAAAAAGCGAAATGTGAAACGTCAACCAAGAGTCGGCCCGCCCCTTTTCATTGACGTTTCACGTTTTACGTTTCACCTTCCCTCCGAGCCCGCCTCGCCCACCCGCACGACGCCCGCTCGTCTACAATTCGCGCCCCTTCGCAATTGCTGCCGCCATGACCTCCGCCACGCTCTCGGTCAACCAACAGAAGCTGGTCAAGCGCCTGCGCCACCAGGTGGGTCAGGCCATCGCCGACTTCAACATGATCGAAGACGGCGACAAGGTCATGGTCTGCCTCTCGGGCGGCAAGGATTCCTATGCCCTGCTCGACATGCTGATCGAGCTGCGGCGCAAGGCGCCGGTCAACTTCGAACTGGTTGCCGTGCATCTGGACCAGAAGCAGCCGGACTATCCACCCGAAGTGTTGCCGAACTATCTGGCATCGCTGGACATTCCGTATGTGATCCTGGAGCAGGATACCTACAGCGTGGTGGCGCGCGTGGTGCCGGCCGGCAAGACCATGTGCGGCCTGTGTTCGCGGCTGCGCCGCGGTGCCCTGTATCGGTATGCGGAAGAGAATGGCTTCACCCGGATCGCACTCGGCCATCACCGCGATGACATTGTCGAAACCCTGTTCCTCAACATGTTTCACGGCAGCAAGATTTCGGCGATGCCACCGAAGTTGCTCAGCGACGACGGCAAGCATGTGGTGATCCGCCCGCTGGCGTATGTCGCCGAACAGGATCTGGTCGATTACGCGGCATTGAAGGGTTTTCCGATCATCCCGTGCAACCTGTGCGGCTCGCAGGAGACACTGCAGCGCAAGGTCATCAAGGACATGCTGGCTGGCTGGGAGCGCGTGCAGCCAGGTCGCATCGACAACATTTTCAGGAGCCTGATGAACATCCGCCCTTCGCAGCTCGCCGATCGCGCGCTGTTCGATTTCGCTTCGCTCGGCGCGCACGCATCCACGCGCGCCGACGCCCATGCCTGGCTGGCTGGCAACGTCAGCAATCAAACCGGATCGCCCCATGTGGTTTAAGAACCTTTCGCTGTTGCGCCTGCCGGCAGAGTTCGCGCTGGCCGCCGAGCCCTTCGAGGCGGCGCTGTCCGAGCATCCGCGGCGCAGTCCCGGACCCCTGGAGCTGGAGACGCGCGGCTTCCTGTCGCCGTTCAGCCGCGAGGAAGCGGCACTGTCGCACGGCAGTCATGAGGCGATGCTGTTCTGCCTCGGGCAGGAGTCGCGCCTGCTGCCGTCTTCGGTGTTGCGCGACGCCGTCAACGCGCGCATCAGCGAGCACGAAGCAAAGACCGGCCGCAAGCCGGGCAAGCGGCTGCGCAACGAGTTTCGCGAGGCCGCGCTCGGCGAACTGCTGCCGCGTGCATTCATCAAGCGCTCGCGCGTAGGCGCTTATTGGGATGCGCCGTCGCGATTGCTGGTGGTCGACAGCAGCAGCGATCGCAGTACCGAGGCGGTCGCCAGCGCCGTGCGCGACGCGCTCGGCAGTTTCCCCGCACGCCCGCTGGCGACCGAGGCGTCGCTGTCGCTGCTGATGAGCGAATGGCTGATCTCCGGCGACCTGCCCGGAGGTTTCGAACTCGGCGACGAATGCGAGCTCAAGGACCCGAGCGACCAGGCGTCGGTGGTGCGCTGCCGCCATCACGACCTCAGCGCCGACGAGATCCGCGAGCACGCCCGCTGCGGCAAGCAGGTGACGCAACTGGGCATGGTCTTCGACGGTCGCATCGGTTTCGTGCTGGATGCCAAGCTCAAGTTGCGCAAATTGAATTTCCTCGACATCGTGGCCGACAAACTGGATGCCCAGGACGGCGCCGATCCGGACCAGATCCTCGACGCCGAGTTCGCGCTGATGAGCCTGGAATTGCGGCGCGTTTTCGCGCGCCTCGACGAAATCCTGCGTTTTGTCGACTGACCCGTGAGCGGCCGATTGCTGATCCGGCGCGAACGCGCAGCGCTGTCGTTGCCGGCACTGCCGGAAATGGTGTCCGGCTGGCCGCTCAAGGTGGAGCGTCCGTCGCGCGGCAATCGCCTGAAGATCTCGGTCGAGGCCGGTTACGCGCGCCTGGTCTGGCCGCAGCGGGTGACGGCCGGCGCTGCCGTTGCATTCTTCGAGCAGCATCTCGGCTGGCTGCAGCACACGGTGCGCGTCTATCGCCAGGCGGAGGACCGTGCGGTCGCCGACCTGGCACTGGACCCGCGCTGGCCAGGGCGCGTGCCGTGGTTCGGGCGACTGCTGCCGATCCATTTCGAGCCGGGCCCGGCACGCCTCGACATCGACAGTCATGCCCTGCGGTGTCGCGTCCCGAGCGCCGAGGGCGCAGCGGCCAAGGCGGCGCAGCGACTGGTGATCGCCGGTCTCGCCGACGCCCTGGCGATGCGCGCTCGCGTCTGGCTGCGCGAGTACGAGCCGCTGGTCGGCGAGCGTTGCCAGGCGCTGCGCATACGACCGATGCGCACACTGTGGGGCAGCCTGTCGCCGCAAGGCACGATCTCGATGAACCTCGCGCTGGCCTTCGCCGACGACGCGCTCGCCGAGTACGTGCTGGTCCACGAGATGGCGCATTTCGTCGCCCGCGACCACAGCCCGCGCTACTGGTCGGTGGTCGCGCAGCTGTATCCCGACTACGCCCAGCGTCGCCAGGAACTCAACCGCGAGCACCGCTACCTGCAGGCTCTGCTGCGGCGGCTGTACGCACCGCCGCTTGACCGGCCGCTGTAGGAGCGACGTGTACGTCGCGATTGCCGGTGTTCGCGACGTACACGTCGCTCCTACAACGGTCGGCACGCTGTGGACAAACAAGAGTTCGGTCCGCGCGCATCAACCAGCCAGAAACGCCACCATCGCCGCCGCCACCGGCGCCGGGTCTTCGAGGTGCAGGTGGTGGCTGCCGGCCAGCCGCACGATGTTCTGCGGGGCCAACGCTTCGAGCCGGCGATCGGCGTCGCGTCCGGTCAGGTAGGGCGTCGGCGGATCGGCGAAAATCGCCAGGGTCGGCGCGCTGATCGCGTTCAGGATTCCGAGGTACTGCGCCTCGGTACCGCGGATCGGCGTCGGCAGCGTCTGCCGCGGATCGGAGCGCCAGACGTAGCCGCCGGGAGCCGGCATCAGCGCGCGCTCGATCAACGCGTCGGCGGCGGCTGGCGACAGTCCATTGGCGCGCATCCGCGCGCACCGCGCGGCGTCGCGATCGGGATGGACCTTGAGCTGCTTGTCGTGCAGCGCCAGGCGCGCATCGATGGCGCGTCGCAGATCGGCCACGCATTCCTCGGCGGGCCGCGCCAGCGGGCCGAGCGCTTCGATCAGGACCAGCTTGCGGATGCGCTCCGGAAAGCTGGCGGCGATCAGCGTTGCGATCGCGCCGCCCATCGAATGCCCGATCAAGTCGAACTGCGCCAGTCCCAGCGCCTGCGCCAGCGCCATGACATCGCTGACATAGTCGACGAAGTGGTACCAGGTTCCCGGCGGTCGATGCCCGCTGCGACCGTGGCCGGGCAGATCCGGCACCCACAGGCGACGCCCCGGCAGCAAGCGCGCCAACGGGGCAAAACTGCCGGCATTGTCGAGCCAGCCGTGCAACAGCAACGCAGGCGGCGCCGACGCGGGCCCCCAGGCGAGGCCAGCCCAGGTCTGCGCGCCAACCGTCAGCTGCCATTCCTCGGCGTCGGCAAACAGGCTCATCGGCGAACTCCGGCCAGCCAACCCTGCGCGCCCTGCACCTGCGCCACACGTGCCGCGCGCCCGGCATCGATGCCGCCGACGGTCGGCCAACCCTGAAGCTGCCGGGTAACCAGATCGCACATCATCGCCACATGATCGGCGCGATGGTTGAGTGCCGGGATGTAGCTCAGGCGCTCGCCACCGGCATGCACGAAGGTCTCCGCGTTCTGGTCGGCAATCTCTTCGAGCGTCTCCAGACAGTCGATCGAGAATCCAGGACAGGCGACGTCGACGCGGCGCACGCCGGCGCGGCCCCAGGCCTGCAAGGTCTGGTCGGTGTAGGGTTGCAGCCAGGGCTCGCGACCAACGCGCGACTGGAAACTGACGAACACTTCGGCCTCGCTCAATTCGAGCGCTTCGCGCAACAAACGCGCGGTGACCTGACACTGGCAATAGTAGGGGTCGCCATTGATCAGGTAGCGCCCCGGGATGCCGTGAAAACTGAGCAGCAGGCGCTCGCCGCGCCCATGTGCCTGCCAGTGCTCGCGGACGCTGGCTGCCAGTGCCCCAATGTAACCCGGCTCGCGATAGTAGTCGCTGACGAAACGCAGCTCGGGCAACCAGCGCCAGCGCTGCAACTGGCGGCTGACAGCGTCGAAGACCGAAGCCGTGGTGCTGCCCGAGTATTGCGGGTACAGCGGCACGATCAACAGACGACGCAGCCCCTGGCCACGCAGGTCCTCCAGCACTTCACGCAGATTCGGATTGCCGTAGCTCATCGCCAGCACCACCTTCGGCGCCGCGGCGCCGAGCGCCTGCTGCAACTGCGTGCGAACTGCATCGACCAGCGCCTGGCTGCCGACCAGCAACGGCGAACCCTGCTCGGTCCACACACTCGCGTAAGCGCGCGCCGAGCGTGCTGGGCGGATGCGCAGGATCACGCCGTGCAGGATCAGCCACCAAAGCCAGCGCGGCGTTTCCACCACGCGCGGGTCGGACAGGAATTCCGCCAGATAGCGACGCAGCGCGGGAGCTGTCGGCGCGTCCGGCGTGCCCAGGTTGACCAGGACCACCGCGGTGAGCTCCGACTGCTGGTGCCCCTGCTGCTGCGTGCTGCCGAGAAACTTCGCCATGCCAGGTTGTGCTCCACCGTGCAGATAAGGTGGGCAAGCATGCGCGATTAGCCCGCATTTCTCACACCGGTTGCGGATGATCGCGAAGGGCATTGAGCCGAGCGCAAGGCGCGACGGCGAAGAATCGTCGTTCCAGCGGAGCTGGAGAGCGTCCAGACAGGTCTGGACCCACCAGAGCCGGAGCGGGTCAGGGTTGCACGCGGCAGTCGAGCAGCCGTCTTCTCGCAGCGCTTGCGTGCTGATACACTCATGCCATCGGCTGTGACGCTGGTCAAGATAATAAAAACAATGAACATTCGAAGCGCCATCACGGCGGCACTTCTGGCTGGCGGCTTGCTGTCCGGAGGCTTGGCCTCTGCGGCATCCGGATTCGTCGTCAATTCCGACGATGTTGGTGTGCGCGACTTCGACTCGCTGCACCGGGTCGAACTTTCCAGCGGTCAGGCGATCAAGGTCGGCGAAGTTCGCGTCAGCGAAAGCTCGGCGCCGTTCGCTGACGTCGAAGGCCTGGCAATGAGCCCCGGCGGCGTGCTCTACGGTATCGACGACGCCAGCAAGACACTGCTGCAGATCGACATCCAGAGTGGTCGCGGCATGGCGGTGAATGGCCGCGAAGGCAACACCGGATTGCCGCGGACGACCAACTTCGATTTCGGCCTGACCTTCGACTGCAGCGGCGCGCTTTATGCCAGTTCCGACAGTCGTCGCAGCCTCTACCGGATCGACACCAGCACCGGCGTGGCCACCCTGGTCGGCGTCGAAGGTGGCCTCGGCGCACAGATCACCGGCCTGGCGGCACGCCGCGACGGGGTCTACGGGATCGGTTCGTCCGGCGACGAAAACCTCTATCGCATCGACACCACCACCGGTCAGGCAAGCCTGGTCGGTGCGCTCGGGGCAGGCCTGCAGTTTACCGATGGCGGGCTCGACTTCGATGCTGCCGGCCAACTGTGGGGCGTCGCCGACATGACCGGCAGCTCGATCAACGCCGAGCCGAGCATCCTGTTTCGTATCGACCCGGCGAGCGGCGCTGCCACCCAGGTTGGAACCACGCTGACTGGCGTCGAGAGCCTGGCGATCACCGAGCCGGTGTGCACGGCACCAGAAGGGGAGCCGATTCCACCGGCGATTCCGACGCTGGGCGGGCCCGGGCTCGGCCTGCTCGCCGCGTTGTTGGCACTGTTGGCGATGGTTGCGCTGCGTCCGCAGCAACGCTGAGCCTGCAACCCGTTCATTGCTGCATCATTCGCTGTACGGCATGCTGGGTTCCACTGGCTCCCTGACCCATTGCTGTCTCGGCTGCAGGTCCTGGTTGCCTCCCTGCCATACAGGAGCTGTGTAGATGCGACGCGTACTGACCATTTTTCCCGCACTGCTGCTGACGATCGCAACACTGGCGCTGCTGGCGAGCACGCCCGCATTGGCTGGACGCAAGGAACAGAAGCGCGCCGAGTCGGCCCTGGCGGTACTCAAGCAGGTGCAATCCACACCCGACAGCGAGATTCCGGCGTCCCTGCTGTCCAAGGCTTATGCGATCGCCGTGATTCCGGAGGTCGTCAAGATCGGCCTGGTGGTTGGCGGCCGCCACGGCAAGGGCTTGATTTCGGTGCGCCAAGCCGACGGAACCTGGTCGAATCCCGCCTACATCTCGTTGACCGGAGGCAGTTTCGGGTTCCAGGCCGGCGTGCAATCGGCCGACATCATCCTGGTCTTCCGCACGCCGCGCGGTGTCGACAACCTGGTCGCCGGCAAGTTCACGCTTGGCGCCGATGCCTCGGTGGCGGCCGGACCGGTCGGCCGTCAGGGCTCCGCCGCCACCGATATCGAACTCAAGGCGGAGATTCTTGCCTACGCGCGTGCCCGCGGCCTGTTCGCCGGTGTCGCGCTCGACGGCTCGGTACTGGCACTCGACTACGACGCCATCGAGCGCGTCTACGGTGGCGGCACCTCGCCACGCGCATTGTTCGAAGGCAGGGTGCAGGGCGCACCTGGCTACATCGTTGATTTCCGAGACCAGCTCGAAGAACAGACTTCGAACTGAATTCCCGGTGCGGTGCGCCGTCGAGGTGCCGGACGGAACGCCCACCTTGTCATCTGCCATTGACCCGCGAGGGTTATGCTCGCGCGTCGATAGCCACTGGAGTAGATCATGGGAACCTGGAGCATCACCCATTGGGTCGTGGTCTTGATCGTCGTGCTGCTGGTGTTCGGCACCAAGCGCCTGCGCAATATCGGCAGCGACCTCGGCGCGGCCCTCAAGGGGTTCAAACAGGGCATGGCCGAAGGCAGCGAGCCGGCGAAGCTGGAAGCCGACCCGAAACCGGCGGAAACGGCCGTTCAAGGCGACAAAGAGTCGATGCCGAAGAGCTGACCCCGGTGTTCGACGTCGGCTTTTCAGAGTTGATGCTGATCGCGGTGGTTGCGCTGCTGGTGCTTGGTCCCGAGCGTCTGCCCGGTGCCGCGCGCACCGTCGGCGCGCTGCTGCGCAAGGCGCGCGCGAGCTTCGAGGCGGTCAAGGCGGAGGTCGAACGCGAGGTTCGCGACGAAGAACTCAAGCGCGTGCTCAAGAGCATGCCGCAGCCGTCGGAGACCCTGCGCAGCCTGAGCGAACCGCTTGAGCGCGAGGCCCGCGACATCAAAGACGCGATCAAGACCATCGACGATGAAGCCCGCCGCTGACGACGACGATGGCGGCCAGGGTTTTCTCACCCACCTGGTCGAATTGCGAACGCGGCTGCTCTACGCCGTCGCCGGCTGGCTGTTGCTGGCGCTGGCGCTGATGCCCTTCGGCAACCGGCTCTACGGCATGCTGGCGACACCGTTCACGGCGACCCTGCCCGAAGGGGCGCAGATGATCGCCATCGACCCGGCCTCGCCGTTCTTCACGCCGCTGAAGTTGAGTTTTTTCGTGGCGCTGATCATCGCCATGCCGTGGGTGCTTTACCAGTTGTGGTCGTTCGTGGCGCCGGGGCTTTACCGGCATGAACAACGCCTGGCGATGCCACTTCTGGTGTCGAGCACACTGCTGTTCTACGCCGGTTGTGCCTTCGCCTATTACCTGGTGTTGCCGACCGTGTTCGCCTTCATGCAGGCCGTCGCGCCGGAGGGCGTGGCGGTGATGACCGACATCAGCCGCTACCTGGACTTCGTGCTGGTGATCTTCCTGGCTTTCGGCGTGACCTTCGAAGTGCCGGTGGCGACCGTCATCCTGGTCGCGCTCGGCTGGGTCAGCATCGAGCAGTTGAAAGCCGCACGCTCATACGTGGTGGTGGCCGCATTCGTGATCGCCGCGATACTCACGCCGCCGGACGTGGTCAGCCAGCTGATGCTGGCCATTCCGATGTGCATCCTCTACGAGATCGGCATCATCACGGCGCGCATCGTCATCAAGCGGCCGGCGACGGTAGCGCCGGAGTAACGGTGCTGGTTGTTGCTGTCGGTGTTGGTAACAGCGCGTTCCGGCACGGCGCCCCGCGCATTTCGCTTCCGACCAATCCCGACAGCAACCGCCAATAGCGGCCCTTTCAGATCGGCGGTGGCGGGGGCTCGCTCGGCGTGGCCGGCGCGTTCGGCACCAGTTCGACATCACCGTAGATCTCGGCATAAGCCTCGTAGGCCGCACCGAGCAGCACCGGCACCAGCACCAGCAGGCCGAGCCCAAGCGGCACGATCGCCAGCAGGGTTAGCACGATGCAGGCGGCCCAGAACACCACCACCGCCGGCAAATTGGCGATCACGCCGTCGAGGCTGGACTTCAGCGCCTGGGGCGCTTCCATCTGTCGGAACAGTACCAGCGGCACGGCGAAGTAGGTCAACGCGATCACCACCAGGGAGATCAGCGCGCCAAGTACCCAGCCGATGAAGCCGCCCGACAATGCGGCCTGCAGCAACGACCCCAGCATTGGCACCAACGACACGATGGCCAGGTGCACCATGCGGTCCTGGTCGCCGAAGGCGCTCCACAGGTCGTCGAACTGCATTGTCCTGCCGGTCGCCTGGCCACGCAGGCTGCGCAACATGCCGGCATACAAAAAGGTAGCTACCACCGGCACCAGGATCTGGCCCAACCAGGGAATCCACGCGAGCACGAAAGCAATCAGCAAAGTGACCGCGACCATGCCGATCAACAGCCCGCCGCCCGCCTTGAAACCCGCCCATCCGCCTTGCAGCCAGTTGATCCCCGCGCCCGGGTCCACGCTCCTGATCATCGCCCCACCCTCGCCATTCGCAACGGCCACAGCATAACGCCACGTCGACGTGCGTAGGCATCCAGCACGCCGCCAACGATCGGAGGACACAGAATGGGTTTACCATCCAGAAGCCAATCCGGCGCCACCACGAGGACAGCCCCATGAGCGACGCCCCGGAGCAACAACCCGCAACCCCGCCACCGCGGGCCGATTATCAGCGCGCCGCACAGGACGCAATGCACAGCGCGAAGTCCGCCGCCAAGGATGCATTCGCCACGTTCATGAAGCTGATCTACAACCCTGTCGGCGCGCTGCCGGAAGCCTACGGCGCGCTGGCACCGGCGCAGGCGATCGGCGTTGGAGCGGTATTCGCCGTGGTTGCCGTGATCTGCCTGCTGATCAGTGGTGGCGGCGTGCTGGCGATGGCCAGCGGCGGCATGATGTCGATGGGATTCAAGGGTTTCCTGATCGGGCTGGGCACGACACTCGGCGCTGCCGCCGGCATCGCCGCCGGCAGTTGGTTGTCGCGCATCCTGTGCCGCGGTCAGGGCAACCTCGCCTTCGACATCTTCATCGGCGGCGCAGCGTTGCTGCCGATCGGCCTCGGCACGTTGGCCAGTTACCTGCTCGGCGTCGTCGGCATCGGCGGTCCGATCGGCCAGTTGCCGATGCTGGTGGGCATCAGCCTGATGGTGCTGGTGGTGTTTACCGGACTGGCGCGCGTCGCCGGCATCAAGGAGGGCCTGGCCAGTTACCTGGTCGCCGGCGTGTTGGCGGCAGGCATGTTGGTCGCCTACCTGATCGGGCGGATGCTGGTCGGGATCCTGTACTGAGCGGCTCCTGGTGGGTCCAGACTTGTCTGGTCGCTTTTCCCGACCCGGCGAGAAACGTCCAGACAAGTCTGGACCCCAAAATCCACGGCCGCCGCTCACTCGATCGGCGGCAATACCCCGAGCACTTCTTCGATGGTGGTGGTGCCGCGGGCGACGTGCATGGCCGCCGACAGTCGCAGCGGGCGCATGCCTTCCTTCAGCGCAGCCTCGGTGAACTTGGCCAGTTCGATGGTCGGGTTGATCATGCTGCGCAGAGTTGGCGAGATCTTCAGCATCTCGTAGATGCCGGTGCGGCCCAGGTAACCGGTGTTGCGGCACTCCAGGCAACCGACCGGAGCACCGATGCGTTTGGGCACTTCTGCGCGCCACGGATGGCACAACGCCTTCCACTTGATCTCGTCGACCTTGGCGTCGAGGCGCTTGCAGTGCGGGCACAACGTGCGCACCAGGCGCTGCGCCATGATGCCGACGATGGTGCCCTGCAGCAGGTAATACGGCGCACCCAGATCCATCAGGCGCTGGATGGCGCTGGCGGCGTCGTTGGTGTGCAGCGTCGACAGCACCAGGTGGCCGGTCAGTGCCGCCTGGATCGCCATCTGTGCGGTTTCCAGGTCGCGGATTTCGCCGACCATGATGATGTCCGGGTCCTGGCGCAGCAGCGTGCGCACGCCTTCGGCGAATCCAAGATCGATGTTGTGCTGCACCTGCATCTGGTTGAACTCGGGCGCCACCATCTCGATCGGGTCCTCGACCGTGCAGACGTTGATTTCCGGGGTCGCCAGGCGCTTCAGCGTCGAATACAACGTGGTGGTCTTGCCCGAGCCGGTCGGGCCGGTCACCAGCACGATGCCGTTGGGCACCGCGATCATCGCCTCCCACAGCTTGCCTTCGCGATCGGAAAATCCGAGCTGGGCGAATTCTTTGACCACGATGTCGGGATCGAAGATGCGCATCACGACCTTCTCGCCGAATGCTGTCGGCATCGTCGACAGGCGCATTTCGACTTCGCGCCCGGACGGGCTGCGCGCTTTCAGGCGGCCGTCCTGCGGACGCCGCTTCTCGGCCAGGTCCATGCGTCCGAGTACCTTGATGCGCGCGGTCACACCAACCATCACCGGCGTCGGCAACTCGAAGGTCTTGTGCATGATGCCGTCGATGCGGAAGCGCACCAGGGAGAGTTCGCGCCGCGGCTCCAGATGAATGTCGCTGGCGCGCTGCTCGAAGGCGTACTGCAACAGCCAGTCGACGATCTGCACGATGTGCTGGTCGTCGGCGCCGAGGTTGGCGCTCTTGCCGAGTTCCAGCAATTGCTCGAAATTGATGATCTTGCTGCTGACGTCGCGATGGCTGTCGCGATCCTTCTGGTCCTTGGCCTTGCGCACGCTGCGGGTGACGCCATAGAACTCCATCAGATAGCGCGACACATCGAGCGGATTGGCCACCACGCATTGAACTTCCCGGCGCAGGATGTGCGCCAGATCGGCACGCCAGCTGTCGATCATTGGCTCGCTGGTGGCGAACACCACATGTTCGGGCGTCACCGCCACCGGCAGGATGCGATAGCGCTGGGCGTAGGCCTGGCCAATGACCTCGGTGACCTCGCCCATCTTGATCTTCATCGGGTCGATCTTGAAGTACGGCAACCCGGCCTGCTCGGCCAGCCATTCGGTCAGGTGTTCCAGCGTCAGCGTCTTGCCCGGTTCCAGCGCGTTCTTCGGCTTCAGGTTGGCGATTACCACCAGCGGGTGCAGGTCCAGGCGACCCTGCCCGGAGCGCGCATCGAGCAGCACGCGATCGCCATCCTCCTGCGTCAGCGCACCGTCTTCGATCAGCGCCGCCACGACTTGCGCCAGCACCAGTTTGTGATTGGGCGTGAAGCGCGGCGCGACAACGTCCATCGACAGTTCGCCCGGAACCACACGCGCTTGCTTGACCGTTGACATTTGTTGCGCTCGTACGTGGCTTGAGCGTGCATCCTACCCCTACAGCGGTCGCTGGCGTGCGCGGCAGCAGACGCAACAGCGCAGCCATCGTTCCACCCTGCGGGCCACCCTCGCAACAGACCAGGGAAATCTCATGAGCAACAAGATCATCCAGCGCTTCGAAGTTGGCACCCGCATGTCGGAAATGAGCGTCTACAACGGTATCGCGCACCTCGCCGGACAGGTCGCCGAAGATGGCGGCGCCGACATCAGCGGCCAGACACGACAGGTCCTGGCCGCCATCGACGCCCTGCTGGCGCGCGCCGGCAGCGACAAGACCAAGATCCTGATGGCGCAGATCTACCTGTCCGACGTGCGCGACTTTGCGGCGATGAACGCGGTGTGGGACGAGTGGGTGGTCGCCGGACACACCCCGCCGCGCGCAACCGTGCAGGCGCCGCTGGCGCGACCGGAATGGCGCGTCGAGATTGTGGTGACTGCGGCGGTGTGAAGAGCGGGTGTTGGATGTAGGTGAGCGCTGCTGTTGGTGGGTCCAGACTTGTCTGGACGCTTCTGGCTTGAGCACTTGAAAAGCGTCCAGACAAGTCTGGACCCACCAGAGCCAGAGCGAGCTTGAGAAGCGTCCAGACAAGTCTGGACCCACCAGAGCCAGAGCGAGCTTGAACAGCGTCCAGACAGGTCTGGACCCACCGAAGCCAGAGCGAACGCTCCGCGACGCTGCTACTTTTCCAGCACGACCTCCACCTCGCGCTCCGCAACGCGCCCATGGTCGTCGACCACGCGTAGCTGGTGACGTCCGGCAGCCGGCGGCGTCCATGCCAGCGCCTCACCGACGGCGCTATCGCCGAGATAGCTCGCGCCGGCGAACCAGTACAGGCGGGCGACATCGGCGTCGGCGCTCGCTTCAAGGTCGATCTGGCTCTGCTCGGGCCGCGATACGCGCAGCGCATAGGCGGTCGCGCGCAAGGGCGAGGTGATCTGCGGTGCGCTGCCGAGCCAGTGCTCGGCGCCAGCACAATCGGCGCCGGCCGGCGGCTTGCGCCGCGGAATGCCGGCCTGCGCATAAACGGCGGCGAGGTCGCTCGGCCAGAACTCGTAGACCTCAGTGCGCACGCTGGCCGGATCGCGCGCGCCGCACACCGGCTTGCCGCTGAGGCGGTCGACCTGGATCGCGCGATGAATGCGACTGACGCGGATCGGCGACACGCCGGGGATGAACCAGGTATCGCCGCGTTTGGGACACCAGGTGTTCGGCAATTCGCCGGAGGCGCGGCAGATTTCCACACGGCGCAGGTTCAGCGGCCAGCGCCGCGGCGGTTCGGCCAGATCGATGTGCGCCGCCTGCAGCGCGTCGACGATGTTGAAGAACAGCGGAGCCGCCGCATCAACGCCGATCAGCGCCGGATTGCCGCGCCCATCGAAGTTGCCCAACCACACCACCAGCGCGTACGGCCCGACCAGGCCAGCGCTCCAGGCATCGCGAAAACCCCAGCTGGTGCCTGTTTTCCACGCCACGCGAGGCGCGTTGGTCTGCGCCAGCGTGCCGAGATCGGGTCGCGGGTTCTTCGCCAGCATGTCGCGCACGATGAAGGCCGCTTCCGCGGTCAACAGCGAGCGACCGGGCAAACGGCAACGCTCTTGAGCCAAACCCGTTCGCCCTGAGCTTGTCGAAGGGCCCGCCTCACGCGCCTGGGCTTCGACAGGCTCAGCCCGAACGGAATCCGAAGCCACTGAACACCCTTGTGGCAAGCTGGCCGACGCTGCGGTCCAGCGCAGTGGTTTCCAGTCGCCGTCGTTGCCGAGCATCGCGTAGAGCTGGATCAGTTCCTCCATGGTCACTTCGCCGCCACCGAGCACCAGCGCCAGACCATAATGCTCGGCACTGGCCAGACGCGTGATGCCGGCATTACGCAGGAACTCGTAGAAGCTCGGCTGGCGCAACTGCGCGGCGACCAGCACCGCCGGGATGTTGCGCGAACGAATCAGCGCCTCGGTGGCGGTGACCGGGCCGAGAAATCGCCCGTCGAAGTTCTCCGGCATGAATGGCCCGAAGGCGCTCGGCACATCGCGCAGCACGCTGGCCGGATGCAGCACACCCTGATCCAGCGCCAGGCCGTAGATGAACGGTTTCAGCGTCGAACCCGGCGAGCGTTTGGCGGCGGCGCCATTGACCTGGCCGGCGATGTCACGGTTGAAGTAATCGGCCGATCCGACCAGCGCGCGCACGCCCATGTCGCGCGTATCCACCAGCATGACCACGGCGTTGCGCAATCCCTTGCTGCGCCAACGCCCCAGATGGGTGGCCACGCGCTGCTCGACCAACCGCTGCAGGCCGAGGTCGAGGGTCGTCGCAAGTTGCGGTTGCGCCTCGCTGCGGCGCCAGCGCTCGACCAGCACGCGCTCGACGAAATGCGGCGCAGCGAACGGCAGGTTTGCCGGCGCGCGCAAGCGCAGCGGCAACGCCATCAGCGCGTCGTCGCCGCTGTCGGCATGGCCGGCATCGCGAACGCGTTGGTACAAGCGATCGCGCGCAGCGGTGAGTGCCGGACCGATGACGCTGCCGTGTGCATCCGCGGCCGGGCGACCGCGCCGTGCCGGTGCCTGCGGCAGCACCGCCAGCGTCAGCGCTTCCGGCAGCGTCAGCGCTGCGGCGGGCTTGTCGAAGTAGATCAGGCTGGCGGCGCCGGCGCCTTCGATGTTGCCGCCATACGGCGCCAGATTCAGATAGGCCTCGAGGATCTGATCCTTGCTGTAGCGTGCTTCCAGCAGCAGCGCATGACCGATCTGCACCAGCTTGCCGCGCGGCGAACGCGTGTCCAGGCGCCCGAGCAACCGCGCCAGTTGCATGGTCAAGGTCGAGCCCCCGATGCGCGCGTCGGCGGCGACATAGGTGCTCCACGCGCCACGTACCAGGCTGACCGGGTTCACCCCCGGATGCCAGCGGAACCAGGCATCTTCGTGCAGCAGCACGCCATCGATCAGCTTGGGCGAAATCTCGGCAAGCGGTAGCCACAAGCGATAGCGATCGTCGCTGGCCAACGTCAGCCGCAAAAGTTCCCCGTTGAGGTCGTATACCGCGACCGATTGCGGTGCGTGCGCGGACAGTGGCGGGTGCGGCAGCAGGCGCAGTGCGAGCACGACGAGCAGCAACGCGAGTGCGCACAGCAGCACGCGTCGCAGACGCTGCCAGACTCCGGTTCCAGGGTGCGTTACGGATGCCGACATGGTCTGGCGCGTGAGAAGGAGCGAAAGACAACCGGGCCATTGTAGGAGCGACGCGTGCGTCGCGACTGCGCAGCGTCGCAGAATGCAAGTGTACGCTCGCCCACGCGCGCGCTCGCCAGCGGGCGAAATGCGGGCGACAGACGACCGGATTCGGTGCATTTGCGGGCGCAAGTCGCCGCTTTGACGAGCGAATGCCTCAGCGCCGCCCTGCTATCGTCCGCGCCCACGTCGACAGCCCCTGCCGTGTCCACCGCAAACATGCCCTCACTCAGCGACACCCTGCTCGGCCGCGCCGTCGAGCACGAACCGACCTACAGCCCTGATCTGCTGATGCCGATCGCGCGTGCCGGTGCGCGCGCGGCGCTTGGACTGACGACGGCATTGCCGTTCGTCGGCAGCGATCGCTGGACCGGCTTCGAGCTCAGCTGGCTGCAGCCCGGCGGCAAGCCGCAAGTCGCGGTGCTGCGCGCCAGCGTGCCGGCCGATTCGCCAAACCTGATCGAATCGAAGAGCTTCAAACTGTATCTGAACAGCTACGCGCGCGAGCGACTGGCCGGCGCCGCGGATGTGGCGCAGCGCATCGGCGCCGACCTTGCTGCGGCCGCGCGAGCGCCGGTGGCGGTCGAATTGTGGCTGCCCGACGACTGGCACCAGCTGGCGCCTCGATCATTGCCCGGCGTCTGCATCGACGAGTTGGCGATCGACATCGACCACGACGGCGGATTGCGTTGCGACGCACTGACGGCGAACGCTTCAGATCCGGTCGCCGAAACCCTGGTCTCGCACTTGCTGAAATCCAACTGCCCGGTCACCGGTCAGCCCGATTGGGCCAGCGTGATCATCGACTATCGCGGGCCGGCCATCGATCACGCCGGCCTGCTGCGTTACCTGGTGTCGTTCCGCGACCTGCGCGAGTTTCACGAACAGTGCGTCGAACGCATCTTTCTCGACATCACGCGGCGGTGCGCGCCGCAGCGGCTGGCCGTGGAAGCGCGCTACACCCGCCGCGGAGGCCTCGACATCAATCCGTACCGGGCGAGTGCAGGCGCGCCGGTGATTGATGATCGTCGGACCTGGAGGCAGTGATGCGCGTCAGTGAATAGTGAGTAGTGAATGGTGAGTAAGAGCCGGCACGTCCGCTGGCCTCGCTCACAACGAAACCACCGCAGATTGCCGCGCGCGCCGATAACGCCGGGTTTTACTCACTACTCACTACTCACCATTCACTGCTGTTCAATCCCAGAACCGGAACTCCGCATAGCCCACCTGTGCCAACAGCAACGGCACGCCAACGGCATCGGTGAGCAGCGCCACCAGCAACCAGAACGCGCGCGCCACCGGAGGCACCAGGAACAGCAGCAGGAACAGCGCGAGTACGGCATAGCCGGCGTAGCGATCGAACTGGGCGCGCAAGCTCGGTGGCAGGTACGGCCACAGCGCGCCGTAGCCGTCGAATCCGGGTAGCGGCAGCAAGTTCAGCACGATCGCGCTGGCCTGCAGCAAGGCCAGGAAAGCCAGAGTCGGCGCGTAGTCGCTGCCAGCGACGGCGGGCAGCCCCAGCACCCACGCCAGCAGCACCAGCAGTGCCAGGTTCATCGCCGGACCGGCCAGCGACACCGCGCTGTCCCAGTGCGCCGAGCGCAACCGACTGCGGTCGATGTAGACCGCGGCGCCCGGCAGGCCGATGCCACCCATCACCAGAAACACCACCGGCAGGATCAGTGAACCCATCGGGTCGAGATACTTGACCGGGTTCAGCGTCAGGTAACCCTTGTCCTTGACGCTGGTGTCGCCGCCCCAATAGGCGACGCTGGCGTGCGCAAATTCGTGCAGGCACACCGAGAAGATCCACAGGAACAGCACCAGGGCAAAGGCACTCATCGGCGCACCCGATTGAAGGTGAGCGATCCTCGCACAAGGCGCAGTTCCTGACAGGGCCAGACTTGTCTGGACGCTTCTCGCTTTGGTCGGTCCAGACTTGTCTGGACGCTTCTCGCTTTGGTGGGTCCAGACTTGTCTGGACGCTTCTCCCATCGCCTCCGGAAGAGCGTCCAGACAAGTCTGGACCCACAACAGCAGGAACAGCCTCAGCCCGGACGTACCGGCGTCGCCGCCTGATCTCCTACCACGGTGGTCCACGACCGCACGCGCCAACTCTTCACCAGACCATTGGCGACATAAGGATCTGCCCTGGCAAAACTTTCCGCGGCTTCGCCGGTGTCGCCCTGAAACAGCAGGATGGCACCGTCCGCGGGATCCGCCAGCGCGCCTCCGAGCAGCAACTCGCCGCGCGCATGGGCGTCCCAGGCCAATTGCAGGTGCGCATTGCGGAATTCCGCGCGGCGCGCGAGGTAGTCGGGGGCGACGTCATAGATCAGCAGGAAATGCATGGGCCGAGTCCGTGCAATGGAGAGCGCATGCTAGTGTGGTTTGCCATTGATTGGCGGAAGTGATTTCCGACTCAACACGAATCGCCCGACCACCCTGGATGAGCGCATTCGGTAACTATCGGTAGAATCTCGGGCTTGCCCGCGCGCGGTTTTCGCGCGCCTGGAACAGAACCGCAGATGTCTGATCGCCTGCTTCCGCGCTGGTTGACACACTTTTCCGCTGTCGTTCTGTGTTGCGGCATGGCACTTGTCGACAGCGCGTTCGGCTTGGCGGCGGAGACATCGGACGGCCTGCCGCGGCACGACCTCGAGATTCGTGCACTGACCGAACCCGAAGCAGTGCTCGCTCAGTTGCCTGCCGCCATCGACTCTGCGACCGCAGCCGACGACCAGCGCGAGCTGGCATTGCTTCATCTGGCGCGCGCCAACGCCTGTCGCGTGATTGCCGACTGGCAATGTCAACGCGAGGCAGGTGCGGCCGCAGCCGCGGCCAGCGAAGGTGCGAACGACCCGATACTTCAGGTGCGCGGCTTGATTGCCCAGGCGCGCGGCTACATCGCTTTGCAGGACTACACGCGCGGCGAACAGTTGTTGGGCAATGCCCAGGCGCTGCTGGCCGTGACGCCGTCGCCCGAATTGCTGGCCGATGTTTTTCTCGCTTACTCCTCGCTCAGCGAGTTCATCGGCAAACACGAGTCCGGACTGCGTTATGCCGGGCTTGGCCTGGAAGCCCTCGGCGACCGTCCTGCGCTCGGCATGCGCACGCGCCTGCTGCGCAATCAGGCGCGGGCGCAGACGCGGCTGGGACAACTTGCTGCGGCGCGGCAGTCGTTGCACGAAGCACAACGCGTGGCACAGGAGCTGGTCGATCCAAAGCTGCACGCCGAACTGGCGCTGGAGACAGCGCGGGTCGCGCGCCTTGCCGGCGATATCGCCGAGCAGGTGCGCATGGGCGATCGAATTCTCGAGCTCGGCACGCAGGTGCAGAATTCGCAGTTGGGAGGCCTCGGCGAGGAAGTGCTGGGCCTGGCGGCGCTGGATGCCGGGAATCGCGACCGCGCGCGTCAGCATCTGCAGGCCGCGGCCGCGGCGTTCCGCGCGCTGGGGCTGGACCGCGACGAACTGCGAGTTACCCGGCAACTGCTCGATCGCCTGATCGAGGATGCCGCCAATCCAACGATCTGGCGCTCCCTGGCGCAACGCTTCCTGACGCTGGAACGCGAGATCGCGCTGACCGATCGCGCCAAGGCTGCCGACGATTTCGAGGCGCGACTGAAGTACGCGCAGCAGGAGCTGCAGGTGGTGCGCCTGGAAAACGAGGCCACGCTGGAACGCGAGCGCGCGCAGGCATTGGCAGAGGGCCACCGGCTGACGCGCTGGTTGATGATCTCGGCCATGGTCACGCTGGTGGTGCTCGGCTTCTTCTTCGTTCAGCAACGGCGTTCCAACCGCCAGCTTGAAGCCGCTCTCGCCGCACGCCGCGAAAGCGAGGCCAAGGCCACCGACCTGCTGCGCCTGAGCAAAGGCATGGTGTTCCTGCACGATCTGCGCGGCGAGCTGGTGATGGTGAATCTGGCCACTGCCGAAGCGCTTGGGTCGCTGCCCGAACAACTGGTCGGTCGGGCGCTCGGTGAGTTCCTCGCCGATACCTCGCGCGGCGAGTACGAGGCCTATCTGCAGCGACTGGCGCAGCAGCAGCAGGACGAGGGCACTCTGGTCGTGCGCAATGCAGCCGCCGGCGAACGCCTGTGGCGCTACAGCAGCAGGCTTTCCGAGACCCGGGGATTCGCCATCGGCCACGCCGTGGATATCACCGACCAGGCACGCGAGGCCGAAGCGCTGCGTGCCGAGAATTTGCGCGACGCGCTGACGCAAGCTTACAACCGTCGCTATCTGCCGCGCTTCGAGCGCGAAATGGGCGAACGTGGCTGGGCCGTGATCAATGTCGATCTGGACCAGTTCAAGCTGATCAACGACACCCACGGACACGACGAGGGCGATCGTGTGCTGGTCGCAATGACGCGCTACCTGGAGCAACAAGTGCGTGCCGGCGATGCCGTGGTGCGCAGCGGCGGCGACGAGTTCATCCTGTTGCTCGCCGATGGCGATGAAGCGCGTGTACAGGGACTGCTGGCGCGCCTGCGCGCCAACATGGCACAGGCTCCGTGCCGCTATTCGCTGGGTCACGCTCTGCGTCAGCGCAGCGAGCCGCTCGGCGACACCCTGGCACGCGCCGATTCCGAGATGTACGCGCTGCGACGGGCAGCGCGCGAGGGACGAAAGTAGGCGTCTCGCAAGACGACTGTTGCCAGGGGCGTCGCGTGCGGACGCCGCCAACGGCGGGTCATTGCATTTCGGGAGGGCCACGCGCCTGCGTGGCCGCTCTTGATCCCGCGCGACGCTATGGCCTCAGCGCAGCTCGGCGTCGTGCAATACCCAGCCGCTGACGGCTTGTCGCGCGGTCCAGTTCAACGTCGGATCGCCGTTGAGGCTGTGCCATGCGCCCAATCGCAGCTTGCCCTGGCTGTCGCGGATGGCCAGCGCGTACTGCACCTGGTTGTCGAATACGCGCGCATACACCCGCAAGGCAAGGCCGTTCGCGTCGTCGAGCACGAAAACCACGCGCGCGACGTCATCGAGCACAGCGCGCAGCGCCAGGGTCGGCAACAGGTAGCTGCCGGCCTGGCTGTTGACGATCGGGTCTTCGAAACCATTCTTGAACAGGAACTCCAGCAGGTCGGTGTCGGTCGCGCTGTTGTTGCCGGGCAGCAGGTCTTCGATCGTGGTGTCGGCCGGCAGTTCGACCAGCGCGGTGTTCACCAGTGGCGCCGGGCCGCTGCCGGCGTTGCCGAAGAAGGTGTAATTGAGCAAGCCGCCGACCGGGAAAGCGCCGGTGGTTGCATCCAGATCGCCGTTGCCACCTTCCTGGGGACAAACCACGCCGCCGCTGGCATCGCAGGACCAGACCACATCGAGCAGTCCGGCCGGGACCTGATCACGCACGCGGATGTTGGCCGCAGCGTCCGGCCCGAGGTTGCGCACGGTTACGGTGTAAACCAGCAATTCACCCGGCACGTAGGTTGCGCCCGCATTCGACTTGGTCACCTCCATGTCGCTCAACGCAAAGACCAAAGTCAGCGCATTCCCTGCCCCACTGCTTCCCGAGGCCAGGAAATTGCCGTCGCTCGGCGCGAACGCGGCGCTCACCGTGCGCGGGCCCAGCGTGTCGAAGGTCAACGCGCAACTCGGTGTCGCCGTCGGCACCGTCACACTGCAACTCGACGCACCGCTGCTCAGCGTCACCGTACCCGCCGGCGATCCCGCACCCGGCGCATTCACGCTGAGCGCGAAGGTGAAGGTGGTCGGCTGATTGATGCGGCTGCGCGGGGGGCCGGATACGCTGATCGCGGTGCTGGCGGCATTGACCTGATGTGTCGTGCTGCCATCGCTGGCGGTAAAAGCGCCGCTGGCTGGCGTGTAGGTCGCCGTCAAGGTCTTGGCACCGGCCGTCGTGCTGGTCAGTTGGCAACTGGCGCTGCTGTTTGGCGCTGTGCCGGGGACCAGGGCCACCGGGCCGCAACTGACACTGCCATCGCTGATGCTGACTGTGCCCAAGGGCGAAAGCGCCACGGCAGCGACGTCCACGACCACCGTGTACGGCTGGCCGACCACGCTGGGATCAGGCAATGTGCTGCTGATGGTCGTGGTTGTGGCTTGCTGGTCGTCGTCCTCGATGGTGCCCGTGCCGAAGATGCTTGTCGGGTTCGCGTTGCTGATGCCGGTCAGGTTCAGGATGAAGCTCTCGTTGCCCTCGAAGATCGTGTCGCCGACGATCTGCACTGGAATCGTCAAACTGGTCTGGCCGGCCGGAATCGTCAGGACAGCCAGTGGCAGCGGCAGGTAGTCGTTGTCGGCGACCGTCGCAGTGCCATTCACCGTTGCATACGCGAAGCTGACATCGCGCCCGGACACCGCCGACAGGCTGACCACGAAGTCCATCGGCGTGTTGCCGACGTTGCCTTCTGGCTGGCTCGGACTGGTGATCGAGAGCACCGGCGGCAGGTCGTCATCGACGATGGTGCCGGTGGCGACATTTGCACCCAGGCTGACGTTGCCGACCGCGGTCAGCGCCGACAGCGTCAGCGTGAACTGCTCATCGTTCTCGTCGAGCGCATCGTTGTTGATGACCACGTTGACCGTCTGGCTGGTGTTCGTGTTCGCCGCGAAGCTCACCGTGCCGCCGACGATCGCCGTGAAATCGGCCGCCGTCGCGCTGCCAAAGGCGCTGTTCAAGGTCAGGGTCACGCCCGATTGCACCGGGTTGCTCAAGGTCACCGTGAAGACCATCGGGCTGGTGGCCTCGGACTGGCTGACGCTGACCGGATTGAAGGCCACCACCGCGCTGTCGTTGTCGTTGATGGTCAACAGACCACTGCCATCGGTGATGGTGGTCACGCCGGTGGTGTTGGTCACCGCCCCAAGGTTCAGCGTGGCGTTTTCCGTCGTTTCGACAATCAGGTCGCCCACCACCGGCACGCTGATGGTTTGCGTCAGCGCGCCGCCAACGGCAAAGGTCAAGGTTCCGGAGGTCGGCGTGTAGTCGCTGCCCGCCTGTGCCGTGCCCGCAGTCATGCTGTAGGGCACGCTGAAGGCGGTCAGGCTGTTGCTGCGCGCGACCGTGAACACCGCGTTGCTGAAGCCGGCGTTGCCTTCGGTGATCGTGACGTCGTCGATGCTGAGATCGGCGCCAGCATTGGTCAGCGCATAACTGAGCGATGGCGTCGCGCCATTCGCAGCAGCGGCAACACTGTAGGTCCCGACCGTCGTGTTCGCTGTCGCCGTGGTGCTGGCGACGCCACCGGCACCAATCGGCGCCGGATTCGGCGCCAGACTGGCGCTGGCTCCGGCTCCGGGCGGCGTGAAGGTCACCTGACCTCCCTGCACCGGTTCGCCCGCAGCGATGGCGGTCACCGTCGCCGTCAGCGGGTTTGCAAAGACCAGGCCCGGACCGGCGCTCTGGTTGTTGCCGCCGCTCAAAGCCAGCGTGAAACCGCGCGACTCGAAGGCGCCGATGTCCACCGTGCCCTGCTGTGGCCGCGCGATGCCGCGCTGGTCGGTGGCCGGCGCTCCCGTATTGCTGCCAGCGTTGATCGCCGGGCTGCCGGGCAGCAGTGCCCGCGTCGGCAAGGTTCCGCCGTAATTGGCCAATGGCGCGAGCAACGGATTGTTGACGCCAACCAGATTGCCATTGACGCCATTCACCAGATTGCCGCCAGCGCCGATCAGGTTGTTGGCACTGGACGGATCCACGGTGGCTTCAAGGTCGTTGGCAACGCCATTGACCGTGTTTCCGGCGATGATGGAATTGCGCAACAGGGTCACTGACGTGCCGCCCGAAGCCTCGTGCCAGAACGCGCCATTGCCGGTCGCACTTGCAGTGCTGTTGCCACTGATGGTGCTGTTGTTCAGCGTGATCGAGACGGTTCTGCCGACACCAGGCTGCGAGCGGATGGCGGAGTTTTCATTGACACTGCTGTTGCCGGTGATGGTCACATTGGTCAGCGTCATGCTGGTGTTTGCAGTGATTCCGACGACGCGTATGGCTTCACTACCGCCGTTGCCGTCGATGGTCGTATCGACCACCGTCGCCGTGCCATCCTGCATCGCGATCGCCGAGATGTTGTGACAGGTGTTTCCGGTGAATCGCAAGCGGCTGACACTCAACGTGCCAAAAGCGGAGACCAGGCCACCTGATGTAATCGTGCAGGTGCTGGCGCTGATGACCATATCGGCAAGCGTCAAAGTACCGCCACGCTGGAAAACGGCACCGCCGAAACCCGAATCGACCGGAGCAACGCTGTTACCGGCCGTCAGGGTGACACCGGACACGGCAAGCGAGATGTTCGTGCTGCGCAGTACGCGCGTGGCGTTGTTGCCGGAAATCGTCAGCAGGGCCGCACCGGGGCCGGCAATGCTCATGTTGCGCGCCGGGGCGAGTTCCCCGGACGTCAGCGTGATCGTGCGCGGCATTGCGAAGAACACCGGATCGAAGGTGATCGTCGCGCCGTCACAGGCGTCGGCGATCACCTGGCGCAACGATCCCGCACCGCTGTCGTTGGCATTGGTGACGATCGTGGCCGGGCAGGTGTTGAAGTTGTGCACGAAGGACACCGCGTTGGCGCCCGTCGCGGTCAGATAGGCGGCATCGACGAAAGCCACGAAGTTGTCCCAGGGGGTCCCGGACTTCTGACCGACCGCGACGACGAGGCCGCTGCCGGTGCCCTCGACTCCCGTACCGCCCTGGGCTGACCCGGCGCAGCCCGGCGCCGGATTGGCGATGCGCAGGTCGCCGATGGTCGTCGCTGCAGGATCAAAGCCGGCGCCACCCACCGGCTGAGCGATGACCTCCGTCCACAGGTCGACGGTGTTCGGCGTGAATTGCCCGACGCCGGGCAGGGCCTGACCGGCGTAGTGCCAACGTCCATTGGCACCGGCGCCGATGGCTGCATTGTCGTACCAGACGTCCAGCGTCGGCGCACCGAGCGTGTAGAAGGGCTCGTGGATCAGAATGCTGTCTTGAGCTGGCTCCCAGACACCGTCGCCGTTCCGGTCGACGTAGATGTTCACGTAGGGCGTCAGATTGGCAGCAGGCGCCGAACCGTTGGTGGCGTCGACTAGATGACTGAAGCCCAGCGCGGTCAGCTCGCTGAGTCGCGTACCCTGGAGCGACCGCGTGCCCAGGAAGGACTTGCCGCCCAGTCGGGAACAACCGGCGCCGCCGGTCCCGGGGCCCGTGCTCAGGCGTGCGGCGCTGTCGCCATAACTCGGCAGCAGCGTCGGCGGTGCGGCCAGGTCGAGTGTGGGGTCGGGCGGCGTCCCGCTGCCATTGGTGTCGTAGGTATCGAAGACCCAGAAGCTGCTGGCGTCGCCACCCAGTCCATTGATCTGCTGCTCGGTGATCGTGGCGGTCGGCAGCGGCGCAAGCGGCGCCGCGACAGTGTTGCTGCCCACCGCGGCGGACAGCGCGATCAGGCCAAAGCTCTGCAGTAGCCTCGAGCGGACGACGCTGGGTAGGTCCATGCGTGCTCCGGGTTCCGAGCTAGTCAGTGACCCGATGTTACGAATCTGTTCCTGTTCAGTGCAATAAAAACTATGTGAAGACGGATGCAGCCTGCGCGTGCACCGGGCCCGCAAAAGCCCTGCGCCGTGTTGACGATCTGCGCCGGCGACCCATCCAGGTTGCCCCGGCAGCAACCCCGAACCAAGGCATCGCGCGCTGACCGCTCGCCTTGC
>ERZ761602.1798-NODE-1798-length-37028-cov-8.391177_pt1 | contig 37028 bp, 42 predicted proteins | sample MGYA00512165_ERZ761602 | MGnify/ENA primary metagenome ERZ761602 (study PRJEB28899, sample SAMN02445085) | bioreactor sludge metagenome | biome: EBPR sludge; isolation source: Thorneside wastewater treatment plant | place: Australia: Brisbane, Thorneside...
CTTGTGTCCTTCCTCGTCGGCGGCGTGCTCCTGTTCTTGCCCGCGTACGGATGGCGCCGGGCAGTCTTGTGGGCGGCGGCGACGGCGCTTCTCGCCTTGGCCTTGCTGCTGCGATTTGAACTCGCTTTCGCCTTCCCCTTCCTGGTGCTTGCGCGCCCGCGCGCTGAAACGCTTCGCGACTTCGTCGCGAACGCCGCCGCGCGCGCCCTGCCCGGCGTTGGCGCGATCGCGATATTTTACGCAACGCGGTTCGCCCTGCTCGACCCTCATGCCGCGGGCGGCGCGAACGCGTTTCTCGATCAATGGTACGACATCGCGAACACGCCGAAGGGCGTTGTCGCCGCGGGGCTCTCCGCCGGCGTCGCCCTGAGCGTGGCCGCGCTTTGGGCGACGGCGCGCGTCGGCGGCGCGCTTTGGCGCGACCGCGCAGCGTTGACATCGTCGCTCCAAAGCCACGCGCGTTTTCTCGCCCCGCTCGTGTTGATCGCGACGGCGGCGGTCTTTTGGTTGCCCAACCCGCTGCCTGCTCGGCACTTCGTGTTGTTTGTGCTCGGGACCGCGATCCTCGTCGCGCTCGCCTTGGATCATGCGCGCCCCAACGACGTGCGCCGCTTGATGCTCACGGCGTTGGCGATCGTGGTCGTCAATCAGGCGGCGGCATTTGCGACCGCGCCGCTCGCCGCGCGGCTTTCGCCTTCGAAACTCGAAACGCCCGCGGGCGTGCTCGTGCCCGCGCCGGCCGAGCCCGCTTGGACGCGCCGCGCCGCGCTCCGCGAACGCAGCGAAAACGCGCGCAGGCTCGCCCTGCGCATCGCCAACGATTCCTGCGCCCACCATCTGGTGGTGTTGAGCGATCAATCGCCAGCCCTAGTGACGGGCTTCCTGCAACGCGGGCGGCGCCCAAGCATCGAAATAGGCGGCGCGTTTCCTGGCGCGCATGCTTACTTCGTCCGCGAAAACGGACGCACCATCGCCTTCATCCAGCGCAACGGCGCCCACTCGACGGACGCCTTGCCCGCGGTTTTGTCCGATCCCGACTACGCGGGCGCGGCGATCTTCATCGACCCGATGATGCGTCGACGCGATGACTCGAACGACATTCCGCCGGAGCGCGCCGAAACATTCGCCTGCGGCGTACGCGGGCCAACGCCTTAAGGGCGCGCGTTCGGGCGGAAAACCGCGGCACACTTTTTCTAACGCGCTTAGCGGCGCGCGGCGAACAGCAACGCTTCAAGATTGCCCTCGCCGCCGCGGATCGGCGAGTCCACGACCGACAGAACCGTGAAACCGGCGAGCCCATCGATCGCGGCGGCCGTGGCGGCGATCGCCTCGCGCGCAACGGGTTCCGACAAGACGCCGCTCTTGCTCGCTTTCGGTCCCGCCTCGAACTGAGGCTTGATCAGCACAATGAGGTCAGCGCGTTCCGCCGCCAGCGAGAGTGGCGCCGCGAGCACCTTGGCGGCGCCGATGAAGCTGGCGTCGCACACGACCAAGGACGGCGTTTGCGGCAGATGCGCGGACGTCAGCGCGCGCGCGTCGGTGCGCTCAAGATTGATGACCCGCGGATCGTCTCGAAGGGAAGGATGCAACTGCCCCTGACCGACATCAACAGCGTAGACCGAGTGCGCGCCGCGCTGCAGCAAGACCTGCGTGAACCCTCCCGTCGACGCGCCAACATCGAGACACACGCGCCCCTCGGGCGAAACGTGAAACACATCGAGCGCGTGCGCGAGCTTTGTCCCGGCGCGCGACACCCAGGGAAACGCTGGTTCGACATGGAGCGCGGCGCCATCGGCGACGAGATCGGACGCACGCATGACGCGTGCGCCATCAGCGGTTACGCCGCCCGCTTCAATCGCGGCGCGCGCCTTGGCGCGGCTTTCCACGAGCCCGCGCACCACCAGCAACACGTCAGCGCGTGTGCGAGACACCTTGCACCTCCTCGCCCCGCGTACTGCCGCAAAGGCACCCCCTTGCCTAGGCGCGTCCGGGCGCGCAAGCATTCCCGCCAACGGGAGGACGACCAATGACCGAGGGGATTTCAAGACGGGAAGCGGTAGGCGCGGTCGCGGCGGCGGGCCTGACCGCAGCGTGCCAACCAGGCGAGCAGGCGGCGCAAAGCGACGCGCTCGGCGCGCTGGACGGCGTTGGCGTCGCGGCCGCGATCCGCGCGGGCGACATCACCGCGCAAGAAGCGCTCGACGCCGCGATCGCGCGCAGCGAACGCGTGAACGGAGAGCTCAATTTCGTCGCCGCGCAAACCTACGACTTCGCGCGAACACGCGCGGCGGGAGCGTTGAGCGGACCGTTCGCGGGCGTGCCGACGCTGATCAAGGACCTCATGCCGGTCACCGGGCTGCCGACGCATTACGGCTGCCGCGCGTTCGCCAACAATGTCGCCGACGCCCAGCCGCCGTTCATGGACGCTCTGCTCGCCGCGGGCTTGGCGCCCTTCGGCAAATCGACGACGCCCGAGTTCGGCCTCACCGCGACCACCGAACCCCTGCTTGGCGGGCCGACGAAGAACCCGTGGGACATCACACGCTCGTGCGGGGGATCGTCCGGCGGCGCGGCGGTCGCCGTGGCCGCGCGCGTTATTCCCGTCGCGCACGCGAGCGACGGCGGCGGGTCGATCCGCATCCCCGCGTCCTGCAACGGCGTGTTTGGGTTGAAACCCTCGCGCAACCGCACGCTTATGGCGCGCGATGACGACGGACCGCTGCCCATCTCGGTGAACAATTGCGTCAGCCGCAGCGTCCGCGACAGCGCGGCGTGGTTCGCGGTCGTCGAACAATCCGGCGACGGCGCCGCCTTTCCGCCGGTTGGCGTCGTGGAAGGACCGAGCACGCAGCGGCTCCGGATCGCGCTCAACATTCCCGATTTCCGCGGGCGCGAGCCCGACCCCGAAGTGCGCGCCGCGATCGAAGCGGCGGCCACGCTTTGCCGCGGGCTCGGGCACGACGTGCGCGAAGCGCGTCCCGAGTTCGATGGCGAGACGTTCTCGCGCGACTTCATCCTGCTTTGGGCCGCCGGCGCGGCGCAGGTCGTGCAGCTGGTGCAGGCCAATGCCGGCGCGACGCCGCTGGATCAATTGCTTGAGCCGCTGACGCTCGATCTCGCCCGCCACTACCAGGAACAAGGCCCCAACGCGTTGGCGGCGGGCGTGCGCCGACTGCGCGAGGTGGAAGCGCGCTACGCCGCGTTCTTCGCAGACGTGGACGTGTTGCTGACGCCGGTGCTCTCGAAGCCGCCGCCGCCGCTCGGCGAGATTTCGCCCACGCTCGGCATGGCGGAAGGGTTTGCGCGGGTCATCGATTATGTCGGGTACACGCCGCTGCAAAACGTGGGGGGCGCGCCCGCCATGAGCGTGCCGTTGGCCTGGTCGCAGGCCGGGTTGCCGATCGGGGCGCACTTCTCGGCGGCGCCTGGGCAAGAGCGCAGGCTCCTGGAACTGGCGTTCGAACTGGAGCAAGCGCAACCCTGGGCGAGCCGGGCGCCAGGCGTGAGCGCGGCGTGACGGGCTCCACACTACCGCCCTCTTTGGGCGTTACCGGCCCGGCATGACTTTTCGCTTGTCCGCCAGCGTCGTCGCGGTCGTCGCCTTCGCGACGGCGACCGCAAGCGCGCAGCCGCGCGCGCAGCAACCCGGCGCGCAAACGGCTGCGCAATCCGAGGATTGGTACCGCGGGCAATTGGTTGAACTGTCGGAAGTGCTCGGCGGCGCGCATTATCTGCGCATCCTGTGCGAGGGCCGCGACGATCAGCGCTGGCGCAACTACATGCGCGGCGTCATTGACCGCGAACCGAGCTACAATGGGCTTTTGGTCGAGGGATTTAATCGCGGCTATCGCAACGAGGAGGCGCGCTTCCCGGTGTGCGACGCGACCACGCGTCAGATGGAGGCCGAACTGCGCGCGCGCGGCTTGCGCGTGGCGCAGGCGCTCAGCGCGCGGCACGCGGACTGAGCATGGCAGACGATAGCGACCTCAAGCGGCGCGCGCTCGATCTCATCCTCGAGGCCTGGGACAAGGCGCTCGCCGACGGCGCCGATCCAGAACTGATCGCGTCGGTGGCGATCTACGCCGCGCTCGCCGACATGGTCGATCGACACGGCGCCGAGGCGGTGGCGGCGTTCTGCGCGACCTTGCCCGAGCGCGTGCGGCGCGGCGAGTTCACCTTGGAAGCGCCTTAGAACGCGTCGCCCACACCGCCTCGAGCCACGCTAAGGGCGGCGCGCCCTCAACCGCGGCGCCCGCGCGCGCAAGAAACAAGTGCCGCGCGATCTCGGCTTGGCGCTCGATGTTGAAGTGCGCGAGCTTCGCGTTGGGCGCGGAGCTGTAGCGGTAGGCGCGCTTGCCCAGGGCGGCGAGTTTCGCGGCGGCGAGAAACGTGCCGCGCTCGGCCTGCCAGACATGCGCGAGTTCATGAACAAACCAACCCTGATCCTCGAGCCGCGCGCGCGCGAAATCGCGATGGGCGCGCCACTTGGAGAAGATGATGGTGCGGCCCAGCGGCACCATCGCGCCAAACCCCAGGGGCGATGCCTGAGCAACCCGCACCGCACGCCATTGGACTTCATCGCCAAACATGGAACGGCCCAACGCGCGTTCGCCGACGGTCAATCCGCGCCGCTCGCCGCTGGCCATAAGCTCAGAGATTGTCGCGGCCGCTGCCATGATCCGCATTATGGGACGCTTTCGCCACATAAAGAAGCGACCCGGCCGAAGCCGGGCCGCTGGGCGCGCTGGGAGCGACGTTGAGGGCGCGCCGTTCGCGTTAGGGCGTACGATCGATGCCGTACTCGCCCGTTTGGGTCCTGGTTTGGCCGTCGCGACCCGTCACCGTGCGCGAGAACGTCCCGGTCCCGTCGCCATTGCCGGTGCGTTCGGCGTCGACGGAACGCGTGGTTCCATCCGCGAAGGTGACGTCGCGCTCAAGCGTGGCGCCGTCTTCCGTACGCGTGCGGGTCTGATCCCAGCTTGTCTGGCGACCCTGGCGGTCGGTGACGACGCCGCTTGACGTGCAGACCCCTTCCGCGCAGCTGGCCGAGGAAGAGCGCGTGATCGCGGAGCCGTCTTCAAACACGGCCGAGGAATTGACTGAGCGGCCGCCGTTCTCGTGCGTCACGGACCGCGTGTAGTCGATCTGACCATGATGCGGCGTGTTTATGTCGCCAGTCAGCGTGCGACCATCCTCAGTGCGCGTGCGCGTGAACTCGCCGGTCTGCACGCGCGTTTCGCCGTTGCGACCGGTGACTTCGCGCGACGCGGAGAAAGTCCCCGGCCCCGTGCGCAACACGTCGGTCTCAACGGTGCGCTGCGGGCCGTCGTTAAACGTGGTGGTGCGGTTGTGAGTGTAGACGCCGTCGGAGCGGTCCCAGGTACGCTGATTCTGGGTCGTGCGCTGGCCGCCATTGGGCCCGGTGATCGTAGTGTTTCGCGTGCGCGACCCGTGCTCGCGGGGGGTACGCTGGCCATGAGCCGCGCCGCGCTGCGTGGCGGCGCCGCCGCGAGCCGAACGCACCCGCGCGTCGGCGTCCTGAAACGCCGCCATCACCGGCGCCGCAAGCAGGATCGCCGCCGCAACCACGGCGAAACGATTGGTCTTGAGCATGGAAAAACCCTCTTCAACAGCGTCGCTTCCACCCCTTCAAACGCGCGGGGCGGCAAAACCCGTCGCGACAATCGCCGCAAGCTGGCTTACAAAGCCGCCATGGCCGCTGCTTTCGAGGTCCTTGTCGGCAGGATCGAAACCTTAGCGCTCGACGCGGTGGTGAACGCGGCGAACAAGGCGCTGCGCCCCGGGACAGGCGTGGACGGCGCCATCCGCGCTGCGGCGGGCCCGGAGTTAACCGCACTGACCGACACGCTGGCGCCGATCGAGGACGGCGCGGCAGTGCTGACGCCCGGCTTTGGCCTGCCGGCGCGCCACATTATCCACACCGCCGCGCCGATCTGGACCGCGCCAGGGCCCGAAGGCGAGAAGGTCGCGGGACTGGCGCGCTGCTACACGGCGTCGATCACGCTCGCGCACGAGCATGCGCTCGAGTCGCTGGCGTTTCCCTGCCTGGGCACCGGCAATTTCGGCTGGCCGCGCGGCTTTGCCTGCGCCATCGCCATCGCCGCGTGCGAGCAAGCGCTGGCGGATGCGCCGACCGTGACGCGCATTGTGTTCTGCTGCTTCACGGAGGCGGATGCGGAGATTTATCGGAAGGGGTTGGGGTGAGGGGGAGCGGGAGCGACCGTTGATGGCCCATTTGAGCCGCTGGTGCCGCTTGGCCCGCATCGATATGCTTGTCGACATGGACAGTCTCAAAAGCCGTCGCCTTTTTGCGATCTCGCTAGCCGTGCTCTTGCCGGTCACGGCTCATGCGCTTGGTGCCGGGGTTTTTGCGTTCTGCATCGCTGCGGGGGTGATAGGTGGAGTTTACTATTCGTGGGACAAACTCAACGCTTGAAGGACTCAAGCCAAGAGACTCAAGCCAAGAGAAGTGATCTGCTCGTTGGAGCGTTAGCGTACGCTTTCGGCGAGATCACGCCGTTGCCGGGGACGTTAAGCGATTGACCGCAATCGGTTGAGTGGGCCACTCGCGAAAATTGCCGCCGCGACGCACGCTGGCCCGTTGCGGACATTCGGCCACCTGCGAGAATGGGCGTTGTGACCAATAAGGCGACAGAGCAAACGAGCGAGCTTTTCAGCTATCGCGGCATGGCCCGGCGCGTGTTCCAAAACGCATGGCCCAAAGCGTTACTCGGGGGGCTCATCCTTTTGATCTTCCTTCGGGACTGGCGCGCGCTCGCGGTGTTCTCCGTTTTGTTGGCCTTCACGATAGCCCAGGACGCGTATAGCTACGGTCGGTGTTGGGAAAAGCACGAGGAACTGAAGCGGGTCTATCCAATGGATTATCCGCCGCTCCTCGAAGAGAAGCTTCGAGAGCGTGGAGCGGCAGCCCTCATTGATCTTCATTGGGCGGAAGTGCGCGTTGCACTGATGAAGAGACTCGGCCTCGAACGAATGCCGTGACTGTCTGGGTTCGGCGACATCGCGCCCGTCGACTGCACTCCCTCCAAACGCCAGCGCCGCCCCTCACCCCTGCCCTCTCCCACATGTGGGAGAGGGTCAGCGTTTGCCGCTGTTCACATCGCCTCCAAAAACCGCAGCGGTTCGCCGCGCGCGGGCGCGGTGAGTTCGCCATCGCGCATCACCACATGCCCGCGGATAATCGTCGCCATCGGCCAGCCATGCGCTTCGAAACCGTCGAACGGGGTCCAGCCCGCGCGCGTGGCTTGGTCTTCATTGCGGATGGCGCGGCGCGCCTGCAAATCCACCAGCGTGAAATCGGCGTCGTAGCCTAAGGCGATGCGGCCTTTTCCTTCAATGCCAAACACGCGCTGCGGCCCGGCGCTGGTGAGATCGACGAAGCGCGCCAGCGAGAGGCGCCCTTCGTTGACGTGCGTCAACATCACGGGAACGAGCGTCTGAACGCCGGGCATGCCGGAGGGCGATTTCGGATAGGGTTGCGCCTTCTCTTCACGCGTGTGCGGGGCGTGATCGGTGCCCAGCACGTCGACGACGCCCTGCGCGATGCCCAGCGACCACAAGGCGGCGCGATCCGCTTCATAGCGGATCGGCGGGTTCATCTGCGCGAAGCCCTTGAGGCGCTCGTATATTTCCGGACCCTCGAAGGTCAGGAATTGCGGCAGCGTCTCGACCGTGGCCACATCCTTGGCCGTCGCCAGGAATTCCATCTCCCTCGCCGACGAGACATGCAGCACATGCACGCGCTTGCCATGCTTGCGCGCGGCCGCCACGAGGCGTTGCACGGCGCGCAACGCGGTTTCATCGTCGCGCACTTCGGGGTGAGACGTCCAATCGCCCTCGCGCACCAGTTTCTTGCGTTCGTTCAAGCGCGCTTCGTCCTCGGCGTGGAAGGCGCCGCGGCGGCGAATTGCGGCCAGCACGCGCTCGAGCCCATCGTCGTCGCCGACCAGAAGCGAGCCGGTGGACGAGCCCATGAACGTCTTCACGCCGCAGCATCCGGGCAAACGCTCCAGCTCGCTCAACTGATCGGCGTTGTCGTGCGTGGCGCCGATATAGAACGCGTGATCGACGTGGGCGCGGCCCTTGGCGCGCGCGAGCTTGTCGTTGAGCGCCTCGGCGCTCGTCGTGGGCGGCGCGGTGTTGGGCATTTCGAACACCGCCGTAACGCCGCCCAAAGCCGCGGCGCGCGTGCCGGTTTCCAGGTCTTCCTTGTGGGTGTTGCCGGGCTCGCGGAAGTGCACCTGCGTGTCGATCACGCCGGGCAGCACGTGCAGCCCGGCGGCGTCGAACACCGCGCCGGCGGATGCCTGCCCAAGATCGCCAATCGCGGCGATCTTGCCGCCGTTGACGCCGACATCGGCGCGCCCCTCGCCCGCGTGATTGACGACGACGCCGCCCCGCACAATGAGATCGAACGTCTTCATCACAAGCCTCCGGCGCGCAGAAGGTCGAGGGCGGCGGCCTCGACAGCGTCAACGCTCACTTCGCCCATGGCGGCGACGGCGTCCAGCGCCGGCATCGCCGCGACTTCGTGAAACGGGCGTCCACGCAGCGTGCGCGTGCGCGGCCCCCACGGCGCGCGGACGCGTTCGTCCGTCGGCCCGAACAGGGTCAAGGTCGGCGCGCCCGCGGCCGCGGCGATGTGGGTGAGCGCATTGTCGTTGCCGATGCACAAGGTCGCGCGCTCCAGCAGGGCGGCGGCGGCCAGGAGGTCGACGCCCTCGCCCGCGTCGCGCGCGGTTACGCCGTCGGCGTCGAGGCTGGACACGATGGAGGACACAAGCGCGCGGTCGCGCGCCGCCGCGCCCAGCACGACGATCTCGGCGCCGGCCAGCGGCCCGCTGGCAAGACGACGCGCTACCGCCGCGAACCGCTCCGCTGGCCAGCGCTTGCTTTCATGCGCGCCGCCCGGCGCGAGCACCATGAGACCGCCGCTGCGCGCCAGTGCGTCGGCCTCGCGCCGCGCGCGGTCGTCGATCCACAGCGCTGGCGCCAGCGCGCGATCGGCGCCGACCGCTTCGGCCCAGGCCTCGACCCGGTGGCGTAACACCGCGCCGGGCGCCAGCACGCAACGTCGGCGCGCCGCCGCGAAGGCCGTCCGCGCGTCGCCACGCGCGTCAAGCAGAAGGTCGTAGGGGCGGCCCCGCAGGAGCGCGAGCCAGCTCGCCAGCAGCGGGTCGCCCCCCAGGACGACCGCGCCGGGCACAGCGCGAAATAGCGGCGCCGCATCGGCGGTGGCGGCGATGTGGACAGAGTCGCCCGCGCGCGCGACATGCGCCAACGCGCCGCTCGCCAAAACCGCTTCGCCGAGATCGGCGGGCGCCAGAAACAGGATCGTCGCCATCTGCGCGCGGGTTAAGCGCGCCGCCCGTAAACGCCAAGTCAACGCGCCTGACGCTTGCGGCGGGCCTTTAGCCGCGCCAAGTGATCGATCTATGTCCCGCCACCGCCTCAACCGCACGCTGATCCGGGTCACGGGCGCCGATGCGCGCCCGTTCCTGCAGAACCTGCTCACGCAGGACCTCGATCGGCTGAGTCAGGCCGGCGTGCTGTATGGCGCGCTGCTCAGCCCGCAGGGAAAGATCATTGCCGACATGATGATCTGGGACGCGGCGGATGGCGGGGTCCTGCTCGACATCGACGCGCGTCGGGGCGACGACGTGATGCGGCGGCTTTCAATGTATAGACTGCGCGCGCAGGTCGCCCTTGAGGAGGTTTCAGACCAGCATGACGTGCTGGTCTGCGAAACGGCGTTTGACGGCGCGCAGCCGGATCCGCGCTTGCCCGCGATCGGCTGGCGCGCGGTAACGGCGAAAGGCGCGGGCGCCGACGGACCTAACGCCGCGAGCGCTTACAGAGAACGGCTTATGGGCCTGGGCGTTCCTGACCTCGCCGCCGATGCGGAAATCGAGGAGGTATTCGCCCTGGAAGGCCTGCTCGAAGAATTGAACGGCGTGGCGTTCCACAAGGGCTGTTTCATCGGTCAAGAAAACGCCTCGCGGATGAAGCGACGCGCGACTACGCGAAAGAAATTCTGCCCCATCGCCTTCGATGGCGCGCCGCCGCCGCCGGGGACGCCGGTGCTCGACGGAGACAGCGAACTCGGGTCCGTGCGCGCCAGCGCGCCGGGACGCGCCATCGCGTTGCTGCGCCTGGACCGCGCCCTTGAGGCCTCCAACCCGCTGACAGCAGCAGGGCGCCCGGTCCGCCTTGATCCGCCGTCTTGGCTGCGCCTTCCGGCTGACGCATAATCCGCCCCGGAGGCGGGACTTATATGAAGCGACTGATCTTGACCGTGGCTGTGCTGGTGGTGGCCGGCTGTGCATCGAACGGGAACGAAACCTCGGTGGAGGAAGCGGCGCGCGCCGAATGCATGGCCCAAGGCATACCGGATGGCGATCCCATGCAGCAGTGCATAGCGCGCATGGAAGAAACCGTTCGCGCCGCGCGCGAACAGCGCAACCTGCCCCCGCCGCCACGCCAGCAAGGGCAACCGCCGCCCCGCTGACGCCCACCCCAGCCAAGCGGTTGACGCCCTCGGGAGCGGGGTCTAAGCGCGCTTGGCTTCACGCTCTGGGGGGCGTGTTCGAGGACATCTTCGCCCGTGACCGCCGTTATCTCCGCGACCGGCCTTTGGACGCCGCCAGAGTCGATTTCCAACGCCGAGCTTGTCGCGTCGTACAACGCCTACGTTGAACGCCACAACGCCGAGCACGCGGCTGACATCGCCGCGGGCGTCGCGGAACCGCTGCAACCCTCCAGCGCGGAGTTCATCGAGAAGGCCTCCGGCATCAAGCACCGCTACGTGCTCGACAAGGCCGGCTCGCTTGACGTTGACCGCATGGTCCCGCGCATCCCGGAGCGCGCCAACGAACAGGTTTCGCTGATGGCGGAAGTGGCGGTGCGCGCCGCGCGTCAAGCGCTGGAGCGCGCGGGCCGCGACCCCGCGGATGTTGGCGCGGTGATCTGCTCATGCTCGTCGCTGCAACGGCCCTACCCGGCGCTGGCGATCGAGGTGCAAAGCGAATTGGGCGCAGGGGGCTTCGGCTACGACATGAACGTGGCGTGCTCGTCGGCCACGTTCGCGATCCAGAACGCCATCGACATCGTGCGCGCGGGCCACGCGCGATCGGCCCTGGTGGTCAATCCCGAACTCTGCACCGGACATCTCAATTTCCGCGATCGCGAGACCCACTTCATTTTCGGCGACGCCGCGGTGGCGATCTTGGTCGAACACAGCGACATCGCGCCGCCAGGCGCGTGGGCGGTGCTGGGCACCAAGCTGCGCACGCAGTTCTCAAACAACATCCGCAACAATTTCGGTTTCCTCAACCGCTGCGACGAGGCCCACCGCGACGACGCCGACAAGTTGATCACCCAGCAAGGCCGCAAGGTGTTCAAGGAAGTCGTGCCGATGGTTTCCGAGATGATCCTTCAGCACATGGCTGAATTGAACTTGAAGCCGGCGGACCTGCGCCGCATGTGGCTGCACCAAGCCAACTCAAACATGAACCGCCTGATCGCGGAAAAAGTGCTGGGGCACGAAGCTAGCCAAGACGAGTCGCCGACCGTTCTCGATGTTTACGGCAACACCGCCGGCGCGGGCTCCATCATCGCGTTCAACAATCACTCCGCCGATCTCAAGGCCGGCGACACCGGCCTCATCTGCTCCTTCGGCGCCGGCTACAGCGCCGGCAGCATCTTCGTCAGAAAAGCCGCGTGAGCGCGGCCGACGCCAAGTTCCGGAGCGACATCCAGGGGCTGCGCGCCGTCGCCGTGCTTTCCGTCGTGCTCTACCACGCCGACGCCGCGCTCTTGCCCGGCGGCTTCACCGGCGTCGACATCTTCTTCGTGATCTCCGGTTTCCTGATCACCGGCATCCTGCTGCGCGAATTGAAGGACGATCGCATGTCGATCGCCGGCTTCTACCACCGGCGCATCAAGCGCCTGTTCCCGGCGCTCTTCACCTTGCTCGCGGCCACGCTCATCGCCGGCGCCCTGCTCATGGCGCCCAGCGATTTCGAGGAACTCGCGCGCACGGCGCTGGCGACGGTCTTCTTCCTCTCGAACTTCGCGTTCCACGACCTCTCCGGCTATTTCGACGGGGCCGCCGCCGACAAGCCGTTGCTGCACACCTGGTCGCTGGCCGTCGAGGAGCAATTCTACATCCTCTACCCGCTGCTGCTTGCGTTTCTCTGGCGGCGTGTGCGCGCGCAGCTCGGCGCGATCATCGTGATCGGAACGGTCTTGGCCTTCGCGCTCAGCGTCTATGGGTCGCTGCGGCACGCAACGGCGGCGTTCTACCTGACGCCGTTCCGCGCCTTTGAGCTATCGATCGGCGCGCTGTTGGCGATCTACCCGTTGCGCCTCGCGCCCGCCCTCCGCCACGCCGCCTCGCTGTTGGGGCTCGCGCTCATGGGCGCCGGGTTCGCGTTGATCGGGCACGGAACCCCTTTTCCGGGCGTGGCGGCGCTGGCGCCGTGCATGGGCGCGGCGCTCGTGATCGCGGCGGGCGGCGGCGGCGAGCGCTCCTGGGGCGGGGCTTTGCTCAGCGCCCCGCCCATGCTGTTCTTCGGCGGAATCTCCTACTCGCTTTATCTATGGCACTGGCCCGCGTTGTCGTTTGGCCGTCATTTCTTCATGGGCGAGCTCACGGCGCCGCAAACGGCGCTTCTGCTGGCGATCGCGCTCGCGGCGGCGACGATCTCCTGGCGCTTCATCGAGCAACCTGTGCTGCGCGCAAGCGCCAAACGCGGCGCGGTGTTTGTGTGGGGCGGCGCGGCGATGCTGGTCACGAGCGCCGTGGCGCTTGGCGTCATGAAGCTGCATGGCGCGCCGCAACGCTTTTCGCCGCAAGCGCAAAACCTCTTCGCCGCCGTGGGCGATCACAATCAGCGCCGCCGCGAGTGCCATTCCAACGAAGACGATCCCATCCCTTACAGCCGCAACTGCGTCTTCGGCGCCGAAGGCGCAGAGCCCGTCGCCGCCATCTGGGGCGACAGCGCGGGCGCGGAGCTCGCCGTCGCGCTTGGACAAATCCTGGCCGAGCGCGGACAAGCCGTCATGGAAATCACCTCGTCGGCCTGCGCGCCGGCCGTGGACTACCAACTGCCCGAGCGGCCGACCTGCGCGGCGCACAATCACGAGACGCTCGACAACGTGCTGCGAGACGATCGGCTGCGCGTCATCATTCTCTCGGTGAACTTCGCGCGCTATCCCGCGCCGGAACGCCCACGCCTCTTCAGCGAGATCGAAACCATCGTCACGCGCCTGCGCGCGGCGGGCAAAACCGTGGTGCTTGAATACCCGGCCCCCAATCCATGGATCGAGGCGCCACGCGTTCTGGGGCTGATGGCCGCGCGCGGGCAGCCGCTTGAAAGCGCCGGGTTGGCGTATGCGGCGTATATCGAGGAGAACGGACCGGGGATCGCGTTCTACGACGACTTGGCGCGGCGTACGGGCGCGCTCCCGTTCAAGCCCGCCGAAGTCGTGTGCGACGGCGCGTTCTGCCCGGTCTATCGCCCCGGCATTGGCGTGCTCTACTTCAACGGAAACCACTTGAGCATATCAGGCGCGCGCTATGCGCTCTCGGCGTTTCCGTTCGACGCCTTGCAGCCGCCCGGCGGCGCCGCGCCGAACCGGTAGACGCGTCCGCCAACGGGGCGCGCGTGAGCCGTCATCGCTTTCCGCGGCCATTCAGCCGGCGACCGTGGCGTGATACGGTTCGTTGGGATTGTCTGCGCGCACCAGCGCCTCAACAGCGGTGCGGATGAGTGTCTGCGGCGGCGTCCAAGGATAAGCGGCGATGGTAATCTGGTTGTGCGCCACGCCGTGAAGGACTGCCATCAAAAGATCCGCCTTGACAGCGACGGCCGGGTCCGTTGGCGCCACGCCAAGCGCCTCCGCCAAGGCGTTCAGAATGACGCCGAACCGCAAGATCAGCGGGTCATCTCGCACGAATACGCTCACCTCCGCCTGACTTATGCCACTGGACATGAAGACCAAAAAATAGTGGTCACGCCGCGTAAGCCAGAACGTCACATAGGCTTGCGCTAGCGCCTGCAATCGTTTTGCCGGGTCAGTGTTGGCAGCGGCAATTTCATCCAGTTGATCGAACAATTCGGCGAATACGCGCCCCCAAAGATCGCGCAGCACATCGATTTTGCGGTCGTAGTATTTGTAGAGCGTCATGACGGTGTAGCCGGCCTCTTCCGCCAGACGTCGCATCGAGACAGCCGCGTAGCCCTCTTCATGGAACAGCCGAAATGCGCACGCGGCGATCCTGCCGCGCACCTCCTCGATCCGGGCGGGAGAGCGCGCAGGGCGGCCTCGGGCACGCGGAGCGCGAACATCATCGGTCATGGGAACACTATGCCTTGACAAGCGAGAATATTAAACTATAACGCGCTATATTAAATTAGGGTGGACTCATGCGTTCGTTGACCGCCGGCCTGCTGACTCTGTTGCTCGGGCTCATCGCCCCTGAAGCGCACGCGCACCCGTCACTTGCGGAACTCACCGGCACCTGGCGCACACAAATGCACCACGCCCTGGTGAGCATTTCAGCCTGCGAAGGCAGCACACCGTGCGGTGCGCTGGTTTGGGTCGACCCGGAACTAACGGAGGGCGCGACGACGGATGCGCGCAACCCGGATCGCCGCTTGCGCAATCGCCCACTTGTCGGGCTCCGCATTCTCTGGGGCCTTCGGTCAGAGGCGACGCAGTGGGCCTCAGGGCGTGTCTACAACCCTGACACCGGCCAGACGTTTTCAGCATCCCTTCGCCTTCTGTCCGAAGACACGCTTCTGGTGACGGGATGCCTTGGCCCTCTGTGCCGCTCTGAACGCTGGATCAGGCAGCAGCCAACTCAAACGGAGATACGCACATGAACACTCTTGTACAGCCTGCGACTCTCGCTCAGTCCGAGCGCCGGCTCATCCAAGCGCTTTTCGTGACCGCCGCCGTTTGGAACTTTGCCGGTTCGATCCCTGGAATTACCAACGCAGCGGGCATGTTCGCCCAAGAGTTCGGTCGCGACCTTTCCGATCCGGTTATGGTCTCGGTGTACCGGGGCGCCTGGGCGACGTCTTTTCTTTACGCGCTTGGTTTTCTTTTGGTGGCGCGCAATCCGGAGCGTCACGTCGGCATCGTGCTTATGGGCGGGCTCGGCAAGGCGCTGTTCGCCATGAATCTGGCGTGGATGTATTTCAGCGGCTGGACATCGGATTTCGCGGTTGTCGTGATTGCCGGCGATGCGGTGTTTGTCGCGTTGTTTGTGACTTATCTCTTTCGCCTGCGGCGCGCGGGACTTGCTGTTCTCTGACCTGACATCCAAAGTCTCTGCGTTGAACCGGTGTAAATTGCGCCAACCACGAGACTGCCGAGATCGATCAGCGCCAACTCGGCGCCGGCGAACGCTAGCCTGACAGACAGATCGGGCTCAAAAAGCGGGCGTTCCGCACAAGGAACGCCCGCCTCATTTCTATCGCCTCACCAACCGCACTCTTCGGTGCGGTTCTGCTCCTGCAGGTAGCTCATCAACGGCTGGAAGTAGCGCACCATGGACGAGCCATCCATCTGGCGCGTGCCGGTGAAGGCTTCGAGCGCATCCGGCCACGGGCGCGATGCGCCCATCTCCATCATGGCGTTGAAGCGCTCGCCCACTTCGCGATTGCCATACACCGTGCAGCGATGCAGCGGCCCTTCCCAGCCGGCTTGGCGGCAGGCGGCTTCGTAAAACTGGAACTGCAGCACATAGGAAAGGAAATAGCGCAGGTACGGCACGTTGTTGGCGATGTGATACTTGGCGCCCGGATCGAACGCGTCGCTCGGCCGCTCATTCGGCGGCGCAATGCCCTGATTGCCAAGCCGAATCGCCCACCAATCCGCGTTGTACTCCTCGGGCGTGGTGCGTCCGTCGAACACTTGCCAGCGCCATTGATCGAGCGAAATCGCGAACGGCAGGAATGCGATCTTGCCGAGCGCGCGCTCCATCAACAGGCTGACGTCCGCCGAGGCGGGCGGAATGCGGTTGCGCTGCAAGAGATTGATCTGCGCCAGATATTCCGGCGTCACATTGAGCGCGATGAAGTCGCCGATCGCCTCGTGAAAGCCGTCATGGGCGCCGTTCTGATAGAGGTACGGCTGGTTCATGTAGGCGCGCTGATAGTAGTTGTGGCCGAGCTCGTGGTGAATGGTCTCGAAGTGCTCGGCGTTGATCTGAATGCATTGCTTGACGCGGATGTCCTCGCGATTGTCCAAGTCCCAGGCGGATGCATGGCAGACCACGTCGCGGTCGCGCGGGCGCGTGAGCAATGACCGCTCCCAGAAGCTGTCGGGAAGCTCCTGCAATCCCAGCGAAGTGTAGAACCGCTCGGCGGTCTCGGTCATGCGGCGCGCGTCGTAGCCGGCGCGGGTGAGCAGACGCGTGGTGTCGTAGGTCGCGGCGGCGCCGCGCGGACGCATCATCGGCATCAGTGTCGACCAATCCTGCGCCCACATATTGCCGAGGATGTCGGCGCGGATCGGCCCGGTGCGCGGCTGGATCGCATCGCCGTAGTGCGCGTTCAGGCGCGCCCGCACGTGGCAGTGCAGCTGCTCGTAGAAGGGCCGCATCTGCCCCCAGAGCCGCGCGACCTCGGCTTCCATTTCAGCGGGAGGCATGTCGTAGTTCGACAACCACATCTGCCCGACATTGGCGAAACCAAGGTCGCGCGCGCCTTCGTTGGCGATTTCAACCATGCGCGCGTAGTCGTCGCGCATTGGACGCGCGGTCGCGTGCCAATCGCTCCACATCTCCTCGAGGTTCGCCGCGTTGCGCTCCGTGCCCATCATGGTCTCGAGATCGTCAAGCGTGACCTGCCGGCCTTGATAATCGATCCGCCCCGTCGAATAGGCGGAGGACAGCCGGGTCGTGATCGCTGCGAGTTCATCGGCGGCGCCCTCGCGTTGCGGCGCGGGAAGCACGAGGCTTAGGCGCAGCAGATCGACCTTGCGGCGGGTGTCGGCGGGCAAGTCGACGTTGGCGAAGCGCCCCGCCCCGCTGGCGAGACGCACGCGCGCTTCCGTTCCTTCCGCCGAGGCGCGTTGCAGCAGCCACTCGGTGTCGAAGTTGATGAAGTTCTCATAGACCCAGGCCGTACGGCTTTCGAACACCGAACGTTCCGCCAATTCCCGCTCGGCGGCGTCGACATAAGCCTGCGCCTCGACGGCGGTGGGCGCATCAGCGGCAGGCGACGCGGTGTCCGCCGGCGCCGTCGCGCACGCGGCGGTAAACGCTGCGATGGCGATGAGAGACGCCGCCGCCTTGAGCAATGGTTTCGCGATCATGTGTTTTCCTTCCCCCGGTTCGGTTTGGCTATTTTTAGAATCCTTCGGCGGCCAGCCACTCGATGCCGTCCGCCGACATCATGAAGACCGCCGCCTGCTGCGGATGAGCGCCGATCGCCGCGAAAAAGCGCTGCGCCACCGCATTGCCGACGCCGGTCGTGATCATCAGCTCGCGCGCGCCGATCTCGCGCGCACGCCGCGCCACCGCCGACATCAGCTTGCGCGCCAAGCCGGTTCGCCGCTGCTCCGGCACGACGTAGAGTTCGTTGAGAACGATATTGGGGCACGCGCGCCGGACGTCGTAGCTCTTGGTGAACATCGCGTGGCCGGTCAGCGGCGCATTGTTCTTGTCCTGCGCCACCCAGGCCTCGAACAAGGGATTTTGACTGAAGGCGTGGGCGCGAATGCGATCGGCGTCGAGCACCGAAATAACGCCCTCCTCGGCGGCGGCGGCCGCGGCGTGGCGGGCAATGGCGTCGGCGTCCCGTGCGTTGGCGCGTCGTATGAGCAAAGCGAGCCTCCGCCCCCATAAAGACGGCGGACGGCCCTCAAGGCAAGCGCTCAAACCTCAGTGGTGACCATCCGTGAGGACAGGATGGTCCTCACGTTTTTCCCAAGCTGTATCCGGGTCGCGCCGCACCATCGCGGCGCCGATCAGCGTCAGCGCGACGACAGCCGCGACCGCAACCAGAAACCAGAAGAACATTTCGCTCTCCAACGTCCCCGCGCCCGGCCCATTGGCCTCAGCTGAATATGGGGGTCATTGGCCCGGATTTCCACCGCGCACGCTCAAGGGGCGACGCCGCCTTCAGACTCGAGTGGCTTCGGCGATTCGGAACGTGAGCGCTTCGCCGTCGCCCTCGCGCACCGTGACATACTCCCCGGCGCGCAGCTCATGCGATCCTAGCTTGAACAAGGGCTCATCCGGCCCTTCGTCGGCTTCATCGTACCAGAAGTACCAATTGTCGCCGCGATGGCGCAGCCAGCCGTCCGCCGCCGTCTCATGGGGGTGGAAACGGCGCACCGTGCATTGGTCCCTCTTCTCCCGCCACAAGGCCGCATCGAGTTTGTGGTCCTTATCGAGGGGCGCTTGGATCACGTAACCATGGTTGTCGTCGCCGTCGGGAAAACCAGCGCCCGGGTTGCGGCCCAACCTCAAAATCACGCGCGTCAAACCAATCATCGCTACTCCTTTTCACGAACCCGCTTATGTATGGACCGCCATTGTTACATTGAGGCGGCGCAAAGACGAGAGGGGCCATGGCCAGGGCGGCGAAGGCGCAGATTTCGGCCAAGGGGGAAGCGCCGCGCGCCTGGCAGCGCATGCTTTCCGGCCGCCGCCTCGACCTGCTCGACCCCTCCCCGCTCGATGTCGAGATCGAGGATATCGCGCACGGGCTGGCGCGCGTGGCGCGCTGGAACGGGCAAACGGTGGGCGCCCACGCCTTTTCCGTCGCCCAGCACTCGCTGGTCGTGGAGGATTTGTGCCGGAAACTGGCGCCCGATTGGAGCAAACAAAAGCGCCTGATGGCGCTGTTGCATGACGCGCCGGAATACGTGATCGGGGACATGATCTCGCCGTTCAAGGCTGCACTTGGTCTCGACTACAAGGCCTTCGAGGCGAAACTCGAAGCTGCTGTTCACCTGCGTTTTGGTCTGCCCGCGGAGACGCCGGCCGCGGTCAAAACCGTGATCAAACGCGCCGACATCATCTGCGCCTATTTCGAGGCGGTGCAACTCGCCGGCTTCACGGAGGCGGAGGCGAAGCGTTACTTTGGAGCGCCGCCGCGCGGTTTCTCGCTCAAACTCACGCCGAAACCGACCGCGCAAGTGCAGGACGCCTTCTTAAAGCGCTTTCGGGCGCTTATCGATCCGGCCTAAACTCAACCATGGCCATCGTCGTGTGTCCCCTGTCTCGCGCCCCAGCGATCGCGCACGAGAAAAAACCGTCGCATGTGGTGAGCTTGCTCGATCCCGGTTCCGCGTTTCCCGCGTTCGCCGGCTATGGCTTCGACCGCCACCTATGCCTCGAGATTCACGACATTGAAGCCGCCGCCGAAGGCCTCGACATGTGCTGCGACGCGCGCATGCGCATGATCCTCGATTTCATCGGCGGCTGGGGTCGCGACGAGCCGATCCTGATCCATTGCTACGCGGGAATCAGCCGTTCGACCGCCACCGCCTACATCACGGCATGCGCGCACAACCCATCGATGGATGAAGAAGAGATCGCGCTGGCGCTGCGGCAAGCCTCGCCCACGGCCAGCCCAAATCGGCGCTTCGTCGCGCTCGCCGACGCCGAACTCGGCCGCGGCGGACGCATGGCGCGCGCGATCGAGAAGATCGGGCGCGGCCCTCCTTGGTACGAAATTGGGGAAGCCAATCCGTTCATGCTGCCCGCGCGATTTGGCGCATGAACACGCCGCGCGTCGTCATCGGCCTGTCGGCGGTCATTGTGGCGGTCACCGAGGACGCGCCCTACGTCCTGGTGACGCGCGAGACTCAAGGCGCGATCGCCGGGTTGCCGTTCGGCCCGTTCGACCCCGCGGGCGACCGTACGCTCGAACTCTCGCTGCGCGGCTGGGTGAGCGAGCAAACCGGGTTTGACATCGGTTATGTGGAGCAATTGTACACGTTCGGCGACCGCGGCCGCGAAACGCCGCTCGCCGACATCAAAAGCGCGGGTCCTGAGCGGGTGATCTCGATCTCCTACCTCGCGCTCACGCCGTCTCGCGCGGTGTTGCATCGCGCAGGCGCGGGTTGGCGTACGTGGTACGATTTCTTTCCGTGGGAAGATTGGCGTAACGGACGCCCCGCCATTATCGACGCGGTGATCGCGCCCAAACTGCTGGCATGGGCGCAAAGCGACCCCGACAAGGACCAAGCCGCCCAGCGGCGCGCGCGCGCGCGCCTGGCGTTCGCGCTCGATGGCGCGACGTGGAACGAAGAACGCGCGCTAGAACGCTACGAGCTGCTGTACGAGGCGAGACTGGCGCCGGAAGCCGCGCGCGACCGCGCGCGTTTCGAGGGACGAGAACCGGCGCCGATCAATGGCGCGCCTGGCCTTGGCGAACCCATGATCTCCGACCACCGTCGCATCCTGGCGACAGCGATCGGCCGCCTGCGGGCGAAGATCAAATACCGCCCCGTCGTGTTCGAACTCGCGCCGGCGCAGTTCACACTGCTCAGCCTACAACGCATCGTCGAGGCGATCGCCGGTCTGACGCTGCACAAACAAAACTTCCGTCGCCTGCTCGATCGCTCCGGCTTGGTGGAAGGCACAGGCGCATTCGACGCAAGCGCGGGCGGACGTCCAGCCGAGTTGTTTCGCTGCAAACGCGCGACGCTCGATCAACGCCCGGTCGGCGGCATCCACGTTCCGACGCCGCGCGGGAGCGACGCTTAAGAGACCTGCTCCTCAGCGCCGTAAGCCAACGGATCGACTTGCACGCCGTCGACGTTGATCTCGTAGTGCAAATGCACGCCCGTGGCGTTGCCGGTCATGCCCATGAGGCCGATCGCGGCGCCGGCTTCCACGGGCATTCCGGTGCGCAAATTGGGATCGGCTTCGTTCAGGTGCGCGTACAAGGTCCGCACGCCGCGCCCATGGTCAATCTCAACCACCAGCCCGTACCCGCCACGCCACTCCACGGCGCTGATCCACCCTTGCCCCGCCGCATAGACAAATCCGCCTTGGCGGTTGGCGAGATCGAGCCCGCTGTGTTGGCGTCCGCCGCCGGTGGCGGTTCCGCGCCACCCAAACCCCGACGACAAGCACGCGACGTCGGTCGGATTGCGCAGCAGCGCGCCCGCGGGCGTATTCACATAAGGCGTGTAGCGCAGCACCTCCGCGCTCGCGCCGATGTCGCCGATGTTTGAGCCGCCGCCCCCGTTGCATGCAAACAACTGACTTTGCAGCGGCGCGCGTTGGCTGGTGTATTGGTTCGGCGGCGGGGGTTGGTAAACCGTTCGTGACGGCGCGGGGTACGGCGTGTTTGTAACAGCGCAACCGGCGACGGCAAAAGCCGCCGTAACGGCGAGTGCGATGTGTCGCATGCTCGGGCTCCCAACGCCGATGAACCGGGCACTCTACTCGGGGCAGCTGAATATTGGCTGAACGAAGCGCTACGAATTATTCACGATACAGGGGCGCCGCGCGGCAGCAGCGTCCACCAGCGCGCCGGCGCGTTCATCTGCTCGGCGGCGCGGCCAGCGTCCGGCCCAATGCCGAAAAACACGTCGCCACGCAGCGGACCGCGCCGGATCGCGCCGCCCGTATCCTGCGCCACCAGCAGCCGCTGGAAGGCGTCGTCGCCATAACGCCCGTCCACAAAAACCAGCGCCCCGTAGGGATGATATTCGGGATCGACCGCGATCGAACCCAGCGGCGTAAGCGGCACGCCAGCGGCGCCGCGCGCGCCCGCGCTTGGATCGCCGATCGGTTCCTCGCTGAAGAACACGTAGGATGGATCAGCGTTCAGGGCAGCGCGCGTTGCTTCTGGCCCGCGTTGGTCGCTCCATGATTTGAAATTCGGCCACGTCGCGCCGTTCGGCAGTTCGCCCGCGTCGCGCAAGGCGCCAAGCGCGGAGCGCCAGCGGTAGCCGTTCTGGGCCGCGAAAGAAGCGCGCGCCTGCGCTCCGTCCGGAAACGCCAAACGTCCGGAACCTTGTATCTGCAAGTTGTACACATCAATGGGATGCGCCCATGCAAACGCCTGGCTCGCGTTCTGAACGATGTCGCCTCTCCGCGGATAGGGCCGGATCTGATCACCGACGATCTGGCCAGTGAGCCGGCGCGGCGCGCCGCGCAACGCTTCATTATCCAACGCCTCCGCGAAAGCGGCGACGTCGATGCTGACCATGTCGCCCGGCTTGCGCAGCAACGGCGCGGAGAAAACCGCGTCCGGCGTACGGCGCGCTTCTATAATCGGTTCGTAATAGGCGGTGAGACGCGCCTCTCCTGGGCCAGCGACGGCATGAGGCGTGAAGTGGTTTTCGAAAAACGCCCGCTCGCTTCCGGCCGAGACCGTCGCGGCAGCAGCGCACGCGCTACTCCACTCGCCCACCGATCCGCCATAGCGCCCGCCGCCCGGGAGCGCCTGGGTCGCATCCCGCAAACGGCGGCCATCGCACGCGCGCCGGAACGCGGTGAGCGCGGGCGCGAGATCAGCGTTGTTCCAGCCGGGCAAATCCGCGAACCGCGCCGCGCGCAAGGAGAAAGCGGTTTCAGCCGCTGGCCGGCCGGGCGCCGTGCTCGGCGCCGGGGCTGTCGCGCAGGCGGCGACAAGCGCAAGCGCTAGAATGCCTAGGGTTGCCTTCCGCATCATCGCCACTCCTCGTCGCACACAGGTTTTGGCTAGTGGCGTCGACTCGCGTCCGAAAGGGTTTTTCTTGCGCTTCCCCACCTTCTGAGATTAATTTGTCACAAGTTATGCTCATTCGAAGCATAAGGGTGCTGGCGGACCCTTCTCCGGGTCCGTGTGCGTCCTATATATGCTCCGACTGAGCATAAGCCCCGTTCCGGGGCAGGGAGGCCGCGCATGGCCCGGATTATTGACACCCCCCTCCACGAAGCTGGCGGCAGCTGCGACGCGCGCGCCATTCACGGCGCGTGGGGCGCGCTCGACGCCGCCGCTCGGCGCGGGCTGCTTTACACGCCGGAGGTCAAGGCCAAGACCGACCACCTGTACGAAAAGGTCAAACACGTCATCCCCGCGATCGAGTGGCCGGCGTACGCGCCACTGATCGCCGCCATCAACGACATGAAGCGCGCCAAGAACGCGGTGGTGCTCGCGCACAACTACATGACCAGCGAAATCTTCCACTGCGTGGGCGATTTTCGCGGCGATTCCCTCCAACTCGCGCGCGAAGCGGCGGAGACAGAAGCGGCCGTCATCGTTCAGGCCGGCGTCCACTTCATGGCTGAAACCTCCAAGATTCTGGCGCCCGAGAAGACGGTGCTCATCCCCGATTTACGCGCGGGCTGCTCGCTTGCCGCGTCGATCACGGGCGCTGACGTGCGTTTGATCAAGGCGCGTTACCCCGATGTGCCGGTCGTCACCTACGTAAACACATCGGCGGAAGTGAAAGCGGAGAGCGACGTCACCTGCACATCCTCGAACGCGGCGGCGGTCGTGGAATGGGCGGCGCGCACGTGGAATACGGATCGCGTCATTCTCATCCCGGACGAATACCTGGCGCGAAACGTGGCCGCGCAGACGGGCGTCAAGATCATCGCGTGGCATGGCCGCTGCGAGGTGCATGAGCGCTTCACGGCGCAAGACATCGCCGAGATGCGCGCCGCTCATCCTGGCGTCGTGGTCCTGGCGCACCCTGAGTGCCCGCCGGACGTGATGGCGGCGGCGGACTTCGCGGGCTCGACGGCGGCGCTGCAACACTATGTCGAGGAGCGGCGCCCCGCGAAGGTCGTGCTGCTCACGGAATGCTCGATGAGCGACAACGTCGCCGCGGCGTCCCCGTCCACGGATTTTGTGCGCCCATGCAATCTCTGTCCGCACATGAAACGCATCTCGCTTGAAGGCATTTATGATGCGCTTCGAGAACTGAAGCACGAGGTGACCATCCCCGAGGACGTGCGGGCGCGCGCGCGGCAAGCTATTCAACGCATGCTCGATCTGCCGAAAGAGAAACCGCGCGCTTTCAAGGTCGGCATGCCAGAAGCCGCGGTTGAGCTTGTCTAGGCCCGGCGACGCCGTTCTGATCGTTGGCGCGGGGTTAGCGGGGCTTTTTCTCGCGCTCAAACTCGCACCGCGTCGGGCGATCGTGCTGAGCCCGACGAAACTCGGTCTCGCGTCGTCATCGGCGTGGGCGCAAGGCGGGATGGCGGTCGCGCTCGCTCAGGGCGATTCCGCGGATTTGCACGCGCGCGACACGATCGAAGCTGGCGCTGGCTTGGTCGACCCCGTCGTCGCCCGCTTGCTTGCCTCCGAAGGCCCCTCCCGCGTGCGCGATCTCATCGCGCTCGGCGTGCCTTTCGACCGGACGCCCGACGGCGCGCTGGCGCAAAGCCTTGAGGCGGCGCATTCGCGGCCCCGCGTCGTGCGGGTGGCGGGCGACCTCGCTGGCAAGGCGATCATGGACGCGCTCACGGCGGCGGCGCGCGAACACGCCCACATCGAGATCGTCGAAGGTCGCCGAGCTGAAGCGCTTCTTCAGGACGCCAACGGGCGCGTGCGCGGGGTGCGCTGCGAGGACGGGACTGAGTTCCGCGCCGCCGACGTGGTGCTCGCCACGGGCGGCGTGGGCGGACTTTACGCCGTCACCACCAATCCCCCGCAAGCCACTGGCCAAGGGTTGGCCATGGCCGCGCGCGCCGGCGCGTTGATCGCCGACCCCGAGTTCGTCCAGTTCCACCCAACGGCGATCGATGTCGGCCGCGATCCGGCCCCGCTCGCGACCGAAGCGCTGCGCGGCGAAGGCGCGCATCTGGTGAACGGCGCCGGAGAAGCGTTCGTCTCCGACTTGGCGGCGCGCGATGTGGTCGCCCGCGCCATCCACGCCGAGCGCGCCGCCGGGCGCGGCGCATTCCTGGATGCGCGCCAAGCGGTCGGCGCGCGTTTCCCCGAGCACTTCCCGACCGTCTTCAACGCTTGCCTGGCGGCGGGCATCGATCCCCGTTCAGAACTTATCCCGGTGGCGCCGGCGGCGCACTACCATATGGGCGGCGTCGTAACCGACATCTGGGGCCGCACCACGCTTGACGGACTCTGGGCCGTCGGCGAGTGCGCATCCACGGGTGCGCACGGCGCCAATCGGCTCGCCTCCAACTCGTTGCTGGAAGCGGTTGTATTCGCCGCGCGGATCGGCGAGCGCTTGCGCGGCGACGGCGTCGCGGCGGACACGCCGATCGTCACGCCTCCGCCGGTTCCATTGCTGCCGGACGTCGCTCGCACCGAGCTGCGCGCGCTGATGCAAAACCATGTTGGCGTCGTCCGCGACGCGCGCGGGCTGTACGCCACGCTTGAGCGTGTCGGGGCGCTATGCGCCGCGCACGGTCCCTGCCATCCTCTGACGGCAGCCCGACTCATTCTCGCCGCCGCGCTTCAACGCAAGGAAAGCCGCGGCGCTCATTTCAGGAGCGACTACCCGCATGTCTCCGCGCCGAAACGCAGCTTCCTCACCTGGCAAGACATTGGGACGAACATGGACGCTGCCGCCGCTCCCTGACGTCGTTCTCGAACCCATCGTCAAACTCGCGCTCGCGGAAGATCTCGGCGTGGCGGGCGACGTCACGACGGATGCTCTGATCGATCCGGAGACCCAAGCGCGCTGGCGCCTGGTAGCGCGGCAGGCCGGCATCGTGGCGGGCCTCGACGCGGCGATCCTGGCGGGCTTTCTGATAGACCCCGAAACTGAGTTCACGGTGCATGCGCAGGACGGCGCGCGCGTCAAGGCTGGCGACACGATCATGGAACTGAGCGGCGCGGCGCGATCGCTGCTCATGGCGGAGCGCACCATGCTCAATTTCGTCGGCCGCCTCTCCGGTGTTGCGACGCTCACGCGCGCCTATGTTGACGCTGTCGCGGGCATGGACGCCGTGATCGCATCCACCCGCAAGACCACGCCCGGTTTGCGCGCGCTCGAAAAACGCGCGGTGCGGCTCGGCGGCGGCGGCGCGCATCGCTACGGCCTCGACGACGCCATCCTGATCAAGGACAACCACATCGCGGCGGTGGGTTCGGTATCCGCAGCGCTTGAACGAGCGCGCGCTTATGCAAGCCACCTGATGTGCATCGAAGTCGAGGTCGAGTCCCTGGAGCAACTGAAGGAGGCGCTGCCCTTCGCGCCGACCGTGATCATGCTGGACAATTTCACGCTCGGCGAAATGAAGGCCGCGGTGAAGCTGGCGAAAGGCAAGACGCTGCTGGAGGCGTCGGGCGGTATCACGATTGAGAACGTGTTCGCGGTCGCCGAAACCGGGGTTGACGTGATCTCCATCGGCGCGCTCACGCATTCCGCGCGCGCGCTCGATGTCGCGCTCGACGCTGTTTAGCACCCGCTCCAAGCTCACGCTGGACCGCTTCCGCGGAGTACGATTTCCGCCTTTGCGCCATTGAGTTCGCCATGGACTTCGGCGATCGCCCCGAATGGGGCGCGAACGCTGCACCAGCGCACATGCTGATCTTTGCGCGCAACGGCCGCTCGGCGGCATTCCTGAGTCGTTGAAAAGAAATGGCGCGCCCGAAGAGATTCGAACTCCTGACCCCCAGATTCGTAGTCTCATTTTGACCCTTTTACGGGGTTCGACCGCGCTTCACCGAACCACATAAAAACGAGTCTTTTCAATCGTTTCCGTTGCATGGCGTTGCATGGCGTCTTACTTGCTTTCATGCGAGTGCGGCGACTCGGTGGCGACTCGGCCCTTTGAGTCGCCGCACTTTGGAGCGGTTGGACATGGCGACGGTGAAGCTCACGCGCCCCGGATTGAAGGCGCTCTTGAAGGGCGCGAAGGACGCCCCGCCGGCCAAGCCGACGATCTGGTTTGACGAAGAGACTCCGGGCTTCGGCGTGCGCGTCTTCCCCACGGGCTCGGCGAGCTTCGTGCTGGAATATCGGCCGCGCGACGGCGGGCGCGACGCCGCCAAGAAGCGCATCAAGATCGGTGCCGTTGGCGAGATGACGCTTGAGGTTGCCCGACAAGCGGCAATCGACATGAAGGCCGCCATTCGCCTCGCCAAGCCCGGTGAAGGCGCGGACCCGGCGGAAGAGCGCACGGCCGTTCGGCGCGCCGAGACGTTGGAAGAGCTAATCCAGGCGTACCTAGACCGGCATGTGAAGGTGAAGCGCAAAGCGACCACGCTGACGCTTTACGAAGGCTACCTGCGCAAGCACATCGCGCCCCGGCAGGACAAGAAGGACCCGACGAGTCCGCTTCTCCCCGGATCGCTCGGCGGCAAGAAGGCCATCGCCGTCACACCGGGCGCGGTGGACAAGCTGCACCAAAAGATCGGCGAAGATCATACGCGCACCGCAAACGCCGTGGTGACGCTGATAGCTGCGGCTTACACATGGGGAGCCAAGAAGCGTGTGGCGGGGCTGACGCCGGCGCACACGAATCCCGCTGCGGGGATTGATCGCTATAAGGAGAACAAGCGTCAGCGCGCCTTAGAGCCCGACGAATGGGCGTCGCTCGGCGAAACGCTGACACTTGCCGAAACCGTTGGTTTGCCGCGCGCGCCGTCTGAATCGAAGCACGCGCCCAAGGTCAACTTGATGATCGACAAGCACGCCGTCGCGTGCATCCGACTTCTTGCGCTGACGGGATGCCGCTTGCGCGAGATTTTGCACCTGGAATGGGCGCACGTTGATTTTGACAACGCGCGGCTCAACTTGCCGGACTCGAAGACGGGCGAAAAGGTTGTGCTTCTTTCAGCGCAAGCGCTCGCCATCCTTCGCGGACTGCAGCCTACCAACTATCGGTTCGTCATTGCAGGCGAGACGGCCGGCCAAGAAAACGAACGCCCGCGCGCCGATCTGCACCGCCCTTGGGCGCGGATCATTGCACATGCGGGCTTGGGTGCGCGCGGCGTCAAAGGTGACAAGGACTATCGGCCGCCGTTGCGCATCCATGATTTGCGCCACGCGAACGCCGGTAACGCCGTCGCCATCGGGAGCAATCTCGTTATCGTGGGCAAGCTCCTTGGTCACAAGGATTTACGCACGACCCAGAAATACGCGAACCCGGTGGACGAAGCCGTCAGCACGGCCGCAAACGCGAACGCCGCCGACATTGAAGCCAAGATGGCTGGCAAGCGTGGCGTCGCCACATGAGCGATTGGCGAGACAATCCGGCCCTTGAGGCCCCTTCGTCGCGAGAAGCGCGAGCCCGCGCGACCGCAGCCGCGTGGGAACGCGCGACGCCGCCGGTCTTGAACGGGAATGCCCACGCTCACTTCCTGAATGCGGTCGGTCTTGAGGTCGCGTGCGACGCCGCAACTGAAAAGGCTCTCTTCGGCGTGCTCGAAACGCTCGCCCATCAATGCGTATATGGGAGCCCAAGACGGCTGGCGCTAAGCAAGCGCGACGATCTATTGCCGTTGCTGAAATGGTGGAAGCGATGGCGAGACGCGCCCACCCCGAAGGCCAAGGAGAATCTGCGGAACGCGTGGGAGGCGTCCAAGGATAAAGGCCACGGCCTGCCGTCGCCATTCGAGCATCCCGACGTATTCGAGCGGCGTCTGACGGACGCCGCGCTCGCTCGGCGGGTTGAATGGTCCATTCTCGGCGAGTGCATCGCGCGGCCGGTGTTGGTCGCAGCGGTGCGAGCGGCGGGGCGGACAAGGAAGACATGGTGGGAGCTTCGTAGGCAGTCAGCGCAAACGAGCCCTCAACGCGGATGGCGGCGTCTGGCGGAAGGTGGGCGTTTCCCCGAAACCGAACGCGACCGGCAAGTTGAGATGTTGCTTGCCGTGTTTTGGCTTCTCTTCGGCGTCGAACCGAAGATCAGCATTGCTCGCGCGCGCCCACGCGTCAGAGGGAACGAACGTGAGGCCACCGCAGCGGATGGCGGCGCCGCCGTGCGCTTCATCGTCGCCTTTGAGTCGGAGATCGCGGCCGATCCTCGTTTGCCCAAGGCGGTGCTCGACCATCTCGACCGCCTGTTAGAACGCCGGCCGCGCGCGTGGGAGCGCTGGACGCTCGCGGTTAACGCGGACGGATCGCCCGCGCCGATGCTTGTTCGCGCGGAATTTGCACCTTTTCAGAAATAGCCCGCCGGGGCTCTAGGTTGCTTCATCATCGCTCCATCAAGCCCGCCTGTGGGCTTCATGGAGACTGATCGTGAATATCCAATCCGATGATCTTGGCCGTCCGGCGCCGCTGGCGGTCGATACGCGAGGGGCCGCCGCGTTGCTTGGCGTCTCCAAGTCCTACCTCGAAAAACTGCGCTTCCTTGAAGCCGAGCACGGCCCGCCATTCCTGCGGTTGGGGCGGAAAGTGATTTACCGCGTCAGCGACTTGGAGCGCTTCGCGGAGTCCCTGCTTGTCGAACCGGCGGGAGGCGCGAAATGAAACTGCTCCCGCAACAACTCATTCGCGGTGTCGAAATCGCGGCCCAAGCGCTCGACGAAGACGCGACGCCAATGGAAATGGCAATTGCCCTCACAAGCGATGACGTGGGCTGCGTTCCGCTCATGCGCGCTGGCGCCGGCTATCAAGCGGTTCCACTGCCCGGTGCATTTTATGATCCTTGGGCGCTCGCTAGCCGCACCGCGCGCGATGTGAAACGCTCCGCCGAGCGTTGGGCGAAAGCCGACGCGGTGGGCATCACCTTCCCGCACGGTGGGCCTGATTGGGTTCTGAATCCACGCACGCGGAAGCTCACCAAGTTCGTGATTCACATGGATGCGGGCCGGCGCTGACCCAAACGAAAAGCGCCGCCCCGCTGATAACGGGAACGGCGCTTCGTGGAGATCGACACAATGACAATGAAATATAGCGTCGGCGCGGAGCCGTCGCAACGACTCGCCCGCGAATTTCGCCGCGCCAAGAATCACAGCGTTGCATTCGCGCGCACGGCGAAAATCCTACAGATGGCGGCCGATACAGACTTGAGCGGATTGGACATGCTCGGCGACGCCATAGGCGCCGAACGCCTTCACCGCATCCTTTCTCATGGCGCAAATCAGCGTGACTTAAAGCTCATGCGGGACTTCGTGCGCCTGCGGCGTGACAACCGCGTCCGCCACACTTCGCCCAAAGCGGAGACGGCCGGCGAAGCACGCTTACGCGAATTAGAGTGGCGTCGTGGACGGAAGGAGCCCGCGCAATGAGTCCGCTCGACAAACCCTTGAAGCTGACTCGCTTCCCAAGTCGCAAGGGGAAGTCAAAGCAAGCGCTCAAGATGAGCTTGCGCGAACTCGGCGCGGAGATTGTACGCACCGAGCGCGCCGATAAGGCGAAGCTCCCGTCCGTGAAGCTCCAAACATACGGCGACAAACCGACCGAGCACGGCTGCTTGCGAAACAATGCAAACGTCCTGGGCATCACGGGGTTGGAGGTCGATTACGATGGGGATGGCGAGTCCGCCGGCGCCCGCAAGATCACGATGGAACGCGCCCGCAAGATTTTCGAGCGCGCCAAGGTCGCGGCGCTCATTGTGCCATCATGGTCCTATGATCCCGATTGCCCGTCATGGCACGCGCTCTTGCCGTGTCGTGACCAGCACGAACCGGGCGAGCGGGACGCCCTCATGGCGCGCGTCAACGGCTTGTTCGATGGCGAGATTGATCAGCACGCCAGCTTCACGCTTTCTCAGGCGAGCTTCTATGGGCGCCCGTCCGACGCCGAGCACCCCGCGCCGCTGTTCGCCGAAGGGCGCTTTATTGACGACTGCGACGATCTGGACGCGGGCGCGCTGCCCAAGCGTACCAAGCCCCGTGAACGTGACGGCGCGGGCGAGCGCGTCGGCGAACAGGTGAAGGATGGAAGCGGATCGGCCGCGCTCTTCAATCTGGCGCGCGAATGCGTGTTCACGATGGATCGCGAGGGATTCGCCGACGCCGTGGTGGACGACGCCGACGCATCGGCACACGTTGAACGGCAGGCAGACCCCGAACGCGCCTTGAATCGCGCTTGGGCCAAGGCGCTCATTCACAAGCACGCACGCGACGCGGCTATTGCTGGCGACTCCAACGGGCAGTTTTTGGCGGCCGTCGCGAACGACGCCGACATTGTTGGACTGAGCAAGGAGGAGATCAGTTCCGCTTGTTATCAGGAATGGAAGGCCGCGCCGGATGTCGGATTCGAGTCCTTCCGTGATGAGGACTCCAATTCCGCCTCGCCCTTCCTGCCGATCATGGATTGGGATGAAGCGGCCAAAGTCCCAAACCGCAAGTTTCTCTATGGCCCCGCGTACACGCGCGGAAACGTCAGCGCGACCATTGCGCCGGGCGGCATGGGAAAAAGCTCGCTTATGATCAGCGAGACGATGGCGATGATAAGCGGCGTCAACCTGCTCGGCGACAAGGTGGCCGGCCCGCTCCGCGTTTGTATGTGGAACGCCGAAGACGATATGGAGGAGATGCACCGCCGCTTTTTCGGCGCGCGCATCGAATTTGAGCCCCAGATTAAAGGGACGGGTTACGAGAGCCGACTCGTGGTCAAGGCCGTGGATAGCCCGCTTGTGGTCGCCCATAGCGAGCGCGGCGCCGTGATCCTCAACAAGAAGCTGATCAAGAAAATCGTGGCCTGGCTGATCAAGCTGAAGATTGATGTGCTGATCGTGGACCCATTCATCGCCACGCACGCGGTCCAAGGCAACGATAACGACGCCATCGGCAAGATCGTTCGCGGCGTATGGGGGCGCATCGCGAAGGATGCGAATTGCGCCGTCATGCTTGTCCACCACACCCGCAAGGGCGCGCCGGGGCAGACGGACTACCGCGTTGACGACTCCTTGGGCGCCGGCGCCATGATCGCCGCCTGCCGCTATGCGCGTGTGTTGAACAAGATGAGCCCCGATGAAGCCCCCAAACTCGGCGTCGCGCCGTCCGACGCGTGGGGCTATTTCCGGGTGGACTCGGGTAAGGCGAACTTGGCACCGCTCGGCGCGGCCGTGTGGCGTCACCTGAAATCGGTCCCGCTCAATAACGGGAGCTTCGAGGAAGACGACGGCGACCGCATCGGCGTCGCCGTGGCGTGGGAGCCGCCGGACCTTTCCACAACATCGGGCGAGGAATGGAAACGCATCGCGGCACGGTTGGGTGATCGCCCGTGGAGAAAAGATGTGCGCGCCGAAGATTGGGTGGGCGCGGCGTTCGCGGACGCCCTTGGTCTGGATTTGGACAATGCCGAAGCGAAAGCGGAAGTGAAGGCCAAGGTCAAAGCCGCACTCGCGGCGGGCCGCTTGATTGAGGAGTCCGTCACAGAGCGCGGCAAGGAACGGCCCGTGGTTCGCCTGCGGCCCAAGCGTGCTCTGAGCGAGCTTTTAGGCGAGATTGCGCAGTGACGTGCGCAGTCCCGCAACTGCGCAGAACTGCGCACACAACTGCGCAACAGGATGCGGAGTGCAGCGCGACGCGTCAGCGCGCGCACTGCGCACTAGTTGCTATATGGGTGTGGGACTACCGCGCACACTCATTTTCATGGGCAAAGAGACGTGTGACGGACATCGCGCGCTGCTGCGCAGTCCGTGGGGTGTCCGTCTGCGATCAGGTGCGAACGCGCAAGCGTGACGGACACGCACAACATATGGGTCCTTCCTGCCGGGGATGGTTAGCGGGTGCTCTGAGCCCCAGCGTTTCTGTCTGCGAAGCAAAAATACTTTCAATTGTTTGACGGACACCGAGCCGCAGGCGCCCTGTGGGCTTCCGGTGGCATCCGCGCTATTATCTCTGCATGGCCATCCCGTCAGCCGCCGTCCTTGCTGCTCGCAGCCGTCGCGTCTATTGGCGCCGGCGTCGCCGCGCGTGGCGTGCTGCAAACCTCGAACACGCTCGGAAGCTCGACCGTGAGTCCAAGCGCCGTCAGCGCGCGCAGAAGCGGCATCGCCAAGTCCCGCTAGATCAGCGGAATCTCCTTTTGGCGGCTTTCGGGTTTCCAATTTCCATTTGACGTCGGCTTGCGCCGCAGTTGCGATTTGAAATGTCCGTATTCGCGACAGACGGCCCATGAAGCCGGCCGAAAATTTTTCAAAACCGGGGCTCTGCGCCACCCCCGGCTAGTCGAGTGTGGGGGAAGGACCCAGAGCGGCTTGTATTTCACGCGCCGTCCACTCGGCGCATGCAGCGCTCTCCGTTGGTATCAAGCTCCGTCGTCAGGACACCGCTAGACAAGAGAAAATCCTCCAAATCTGCCGCCAGCTCTGCCCGCAGTCTTCGGACGAAGAAAGGAAGTCGGTTGGTCTTCATCTGTGCGTCGAGTTCCGATTGGAGGCGTTCGCGAAACTCGTTCACCATGAGGGTAGTAGGTAGCCCGCGATAAACATTGTCCAGGATGATCTGCCGATTGGCCTCGCGAGATAGCTGCTTTAGCACATCGTCGCGCATCTCCTCGACGCGCTGAATGCGGAGGTTTAGCCAGAACGCAAGGACGCCTGCGTAGAGCACAATTGCCCAAAGGCCGAACTGGATAAGAATTTCGTTGGCGGCAAGCCAGCGGACAATGCTCTCAACAGTGTAAGTCGCGTCAACTCTAAACCCCGCATCTGTGTTGGCTCGTGCAGGAAGATTGAAACTGTTGAGCAGGAAGCTCGCACCACCGCCGATGCCACCACATACCAGCACGGCGTCTCGCAACGTTCGAGAACGGCGGACAAACTTCAAGAATGCCCACCGAACATTCTCGGAGAGCTTGTCGGATGCGGATTGGGTGACAGATCGCTTGGCTTGCGCTTGAAGCATTGTGGTCAGAATTGCGTTCGCGTCCACAATCGCAGGAAGCCGCGATTGGATAATCTCTTTGTCGAGAACATCTTTCGCCACATTGATGGGCGAAAGGTCTTCGCCGGCCTCATGGGCCTGTTTTGCCTTCGCCCAGTAGGCGTCGCGTAATGCTGACTCGGTAAGCTCAGGCTCCGTAAGGCCAAGGATTGCCAGCGCTTCGGCACGGTTCATCGAGCACCCCCATTTCCCAACCAGCGCCGAATACCATGCTCAACCGCCGGGTGCATTAGGGTTTTGAGCGAACCGCGCCCGAATAATCATGGCGTGCGGTGTTGAGTTTCCAGCATCACGCATGGGACACTTCGCGACAAAGAAGGATGTCGCCATGACCCATGACCAAGCCTACGCCGATCTTGTCGCCGACTATGCGCGCCGCTTCATCGCGGCCAAGACACAAGCCGAGCGCAACGACGCCCGCGCCGACTTCGACTCCCAACGCTTGCTGCTATCGACGTTCGGGCCGCGCGAGCACGCGGCGGACACCGACGCCGAGCGCATGCTGACGGCGCGCTACGGCGCCCGCCCCAACTAATGATCGCCGCCGGCCGCGCCTGCGCCGAGTGCGGGCGCCCGTTCATGCCGGAACGTCGCAACGCCGTTTGTTGCTCGACGGCATGCCAGCACGTCCGCAACCGATCCAAGGTTCTGACGTACTGCCGCGAGCGTTACGCCAATGACCCCGAATATCGAGCGCGTCGGATGGCGAACGCATTGGAGCGCAGGCGGCGCCTGCGTCTCGACGCGGACTATCGAGCGCGGGATTCGATCAAGCGTCAGCAACGCAAGCGCCGCGCACGCCGGACGTTGCAAGAGCTTCTTGGGCTTCCCGCCGGTGTCTCGACGAGTTGAAGGACGCCGCGTTCAACGGCGCCCTTCGTCATCGCATCAAGCCTCCAATATCAACCGCGCCGCTTCCCCGCGTTCTCGCGCGTAAACCGGGTGGCGCTTGGCGAGGCTCTTCAAGGTGTCATGGGCGAGGAACAGAAGTTCATGCGCCAATCGGTACTTGGTGCGCTCATCTTCCGGCAAGGCGGCTTCGACCCCCGTGTGAAAGTCGGGCACTTCGCGGAGCGCTGAAAGTTGCTGCTCAAGCACCGCGCGGGCTTCTAGGTTGATCTTGGGTGTCATTGTGGTCTCCATTGCGGGACGCGGAGCACATCTCCGCGCCGCACCTGGACGCCACCACATCGGCGCATCTGGCGGGGCTATTTCTGAAAACCTGCGAATTTGAGCGACGGCCGCCAAAAACGAAAACGGGCGCCGGTCAGCAAAATGCCGGCGCCCGTCCCTCTATTGGGCCACCGGCAACCGCAAACGCCGATGACGTGCGCGACACCCGAAAGGAGCCCGATGTCGCGAGAGGGAGAGAACCACGCGGCGCACCGCTTGGGCGCTATTTCTGAAAAGGTGCAAAAAAACCCGCGTCGGTGTTGTCGAGCCTACGCCAACGCGAGCAGCCCGGCACCAAGACTCAATAGCGCGGAAGCGATTGAGAGCACGGCTGCGACCGTATTCCAAGGCGCCGCGTCGGCTGCGTTCTTCGCGGCAAGCCGCGCATCCTCTCGCCCAAGAAGCGCGTGGGTCATGGCGTCGCCGGCCGTGTTGTCGGGGCGTGCGCCAACGCTGCTTTCCAGCATGGCATAGACTTGATCGCGTTCGTTCTTGACGTTGCCGGCCTTCAAGGAGCACGCGGCGCCCGCAATGGCGGTTAGGGCCGCGCCGAAGATCAACGTAACGAGTAAGCTCATTCGTGCCTCGCGGACTCCACCTGCTTACAGTGCTTGCCGCGACAGGAGTTCACGCGGCGTTTACCGGGCTCTCGCACAAACGCACAGGATGTGCTACTTGTCCGTTTCGGGTCCGGGACGATGGCTGACGGGAGCCGATTAAGGCGGGGCGGTTTTCGTGTTAGTTCTTGAGTCGCACTGTCGCGGAGTGCGAGCGTGAAATTTCTGCATCCCTTTCCCGCTCGGATGGCACCCGAAATCCTTGATGAGATTCTGAGCGACATCAAACGCGGTGAAACCGTTCTCGATCCGATGTGCGGGTCCGGGACGGTGCTCGCCAAGGCCCTCGCCAACCACCGCAACGCCATTGGCCTTGACCTCGACCCGCTGGCCGTATTGCTGGCGCGCGCTCTAACGGTCGCCACCGATAGAGACGACATCACGTCAGACGCGCTTGCGGTCCTTGCGTCGGCAGAGCGGCGCGCCACAACGCCGAACAAGTTGCCTTGGATCGGTAGGTGTGAGGAAACATCGTCCTTCGTGGATTATTGGTTCGGCGAGGAACAGGCGAACGCGCTCGCGAGACTGACGGCCGCAATCAACGCCCACAAGTTTTCTAGCGCGCAGAGCAAGCGGCTATGTCAGATCGCGCTAAGTCGAACCATCATCACCAAGCATTCGGGGGCGTCGCTCGCGTGGGACATCTCGCACAGCCGCCCCCACAAAATGAAAGAGGCGGACGAAAACGACTACGACGTTTTCGAGGGCTTTCGCAGGGCGGCAAACATCGTCGCGGACATCGCAGCAGAGCATCAGCCTACGGGAACCGGGCGCGTCCTCCGCGCCGATGCGCGCGCTGCTCACTCAGTAGTGACTGGCGTGGATCATATTGTCACTTCACCACCCTACCTGAATGCCATCGACTATCTGCGCGGGCACAAGTTCTCGCTCATTTGGTTCGGTCACACCATTCCGGCACTACGCGAAACGCGCGCGGCAAATATCGGCGCCGAACGTGCGAAAGACGCGGACGGGAGTATTGATCAGAAGGCGCTATTCAATCGGCTGCGGCGTCTGAGGAACCTGCCGACGCGCCAAACAGGGCATTTGATGCGCTATGCCTATGACCTCAAGCGCATGATCGGCTCGGCCGCGCGCACATTACGCGAAAAAGGCTCGCTTACCGTTGTGATTGGCAATTCGACTGTTCGCGGCACATACGTTGAGAACTCGGAGATATTCAAGTGGCTCGCCACGCAAGGTGGCTTCAAGTTCAAGCGGGAATACACGCGCCGGATTCCGGCAGCCCGCCGCTACCTGCCTGAGAGTCGGGATACCGACCTGGGCAAGCGTATGCGCCATGAGGTCGTGCAGACGTATGTTCGCGCCGCCTAGGCGGTTGGATTCTGCGTGAACTGGATGCTTCCGCGAAACTTGTAGAAGACGCGGGCCTTGCCGTTCCCGTTATGATAGTGATGTGACCCCCGCAATTTAGTCCATTTGGAGCTAGAATCCGGTCCTGTTTGGA